>FLNX01002278.1_pt1 | contig 17163 bp, 13 predicted proteins | sample 1140341 | NCBI WGS metagenome assembly FLNX01 (sample SAMEA3878208, study PRJEB12797) | bioreactor metagenome | biome: Moose rumen | place: Sweden | collected 2011-10
GAACACGGTAAATTTAATCGACGGGCTGGACGGCTTGGCGGCGGGCGTGGCGTCGATAGCTTCGTTTACAATTTTGCTCGTCGCGCTTGAACAGAATTTTATTTTGGTCGCGGTTTTGACGGCGGCATTGGCAGGCGCGGCAGTCGGTTTTTTGAAATACAATTTCCATCCCGCAAAAATTTTCATGGGCGATACCGGCTCAATGTTTTTGGGATTTATGCTCGCGGGAATTTCCGTGACGGGCGCGGTAAAATCTGTGGCGACAATCGCGCTTATCGTTCCGATTTTTGCATTGGGCTTGCCGATTTTGGATACAACTTTTGCAATCGTGAGAAGACTGCGCGGCGGCGTCCCGATTTTCAAACCCGACAAGGGACATCTGCACCACAGACTTTTAAGCGTCGGATTTACGCAACGGCAAGCGGTTTTGTTAATGTATGTGATAAGCGCGTTGTTTGGCTTGAGCGCGATAGCTTTAACGGCTGTCAGCTCTCAAATCGCCGTGATAATTCTTTTGGTCGTCATTGCCGCGATAATTTACGGCGTAAAAAAATTGGGCATCGCTCGCCCCGCAAATTAATTAGGAATTATGAATTAGGAATTAGGAATGAAAAGCCTAACACCTATAACCTAAAACCTAAAACCTATAACCTAAAACCTATAACCTATAAGCTATCAGCTAAAGAGGAATTGATAATGAAAAAGTTAAAAGTCATGTCGATATTCGGCACGCGTCCCGAAGCAATAAAAATGGCTCCCGTGATTTTGGAGCTGAAAAAATTTTCCGAAATAGAATCGATTGTCGCGGTTACGGCGCAACATCGGGAAATGTTGGATCAAGTGCTCCGCCTTTTCGACATTCGCCCCGACTTCGATTTAAATATCATGTCGGAAGGACAAACGCTCTTCGACATAACAAGCCGCGCACTTTTGGGCTTGAATAAAGTTTTGACGGAAGCAAAACCCGACGTGATTTTGGTTCACGGCGATACTACAACGACTTTTGCGGGAGCATTGGCGGCTTTTTATCATCAAATCGAAGTCGGACATGTCGAGGCGGGCTTGCGTACAAGAAATAAATTTTCTCCTTATCCCGAAGAAATGAACAGACGTTTGACGGGCTCGCTTGCCGATTTGAATTTTGCTCCGACGGAAACCGCCAAAGAAAATCTTTTGCGCGAGAATGTTCCCGCCGAAAAAATTTTTGTCACGGGCAATACCGTTATCGACGCGCTTTTGAAAACCGTCCGCGCAGATTTTAAATTCCCCGAAGAGTTTTCGCGAATCAATTTCGACAAAAAAATTATCCTTGTCACGACGCATCGCCGAGAAAATTTGGGCGAGCCGCTCCGACAAGTTTACAAGGCGTTAAAAGCTTTGGTTGAAGAATTTTCCGACATTGAAATAATTTTCCCCGTTCATAAAAATCCAAAAGTCCGCGAAGTCGTCAAAGAGGAATTGGGCGGCTTGGACAGAGTTTTTTTGACAGACCCGCTTGATTATGAACCGTTCGCAAATTTGATGAATCGGGCGACATTGATTTTGAGTGATTCGGGCGGCGTGCAGGAAGAAGCTCCCGCGCTGGGAAAACCTGTTTTGGTTTTGCGCGACACAACCGAGCGTCCCGAAGCATTGGCGGCGGGCACGGTTAAATTAATCGGCACCAATCGCGAAAAAGTTTACAATGCGGCGAAACTTTTATTGACGGACGCGGCGGCGTACAAAAAAATGGCGGAGGCGCGAAGTCCTTACGGCGACGGGCACGCGGCAGAAAGAATCGTTAAAGCCCTTTTGTGGAAACATAAATTTTCAAGCGAACGTCCCGAAGAATTCACGGGCTGAAAAATTTTCTTGACATAAAAAGATTAACATGATATAAATTGGCGCGTTGATTGATTCAACTGCCGGCTTAGCTCAGTTGGTAGAGCAGCGCATTCGTAATGCGCAGGTCGAAGGTTCGAGTCCCTTAGCCGGCTTCATAAAAAAAACTTAAGCTCCGAAAAATCTTCGGGGCTTTAAACTTTTCTCGACAAAAAAATTTCAGCCTCGAAAAAATCTTCGGGGCTTTAAAAATTTTTTCAAAAAAAATCTTTTCGGCTCTTGACAAAGGGGGCTTGGGGGGGGGGATAATAGGAGAAAAACTTTTTTAAGGAGAGATTTTTATGAGCACGATTGACAACGATACTTTCGGAAAATTGGTCACGGGCACCGACGATAACGACAGCATTGGAAACAATCAATTAAAAGTCACAATCAGCGCGGGCGCAGGCGACGATACCATTAGGAACGTGAGGCTTTTTTGGGGAGCTGACGGCGTATTTAAATACGGCAGAGGCGGCGACAGTGTTTCAATCGATGGCGGGGCAGGAAACGATTTGGTTAGCAACGTCGGCGACAATGTCACGATAAGAGGCGGCGACGGCGCAGATACTATCGAAAATTGGGCTAACGCTTCTCTTTTTAATGTAACGCAACTCGCGGGCAGATACACTTTCATTGACGGCGGTAACGGCAACGACTTAATCACAAGCTTTTTCACGAACTATGTAACACTGAACGGCGGCAACGGCGACGACACGATTGATAACTACAGCTCCGTTGCCAAAGTTTACGGCGGCGCAGGCAATGATTTAATTCGCGGTAATTCAGGAGCACACGTGACAATCGAGGCTGGCGCGGGCAACGACTCAATCAGCTTGGGCTCCGACGCGAAAAATGTTTTGATTCAATACAAGTCGGGCGAAGGCAACGACATTATCACAGGCTTTAACGAAACTTCCACTTTAAAAATCGGAGACGGCAAAGGCACCTATTCAACTGTTGAAAGCACGAACGGAGAAGATATTATCGTTACTGTCGGCAAGGGAAAAATAACTTTGGTCGGCGCGACTGATTTGGACGAATTCCACATTGACGGCGCACAACTTTTAACCGTGACAAATGCCTACTCCTCAATCTTCAACGCGGACGCCGACATCAAATATATCAACGCCGCAAAACGCACAGCCGCCATTCAGATCATTGGCAACAAGCTCGCCAATTCAATCGTCGGCGGCACAAAGAACGATACAATTTTCGGCGGTTACGGCGCAGATACCTTAAGCGGCGGCGCGGGCAGAGATTATCTTTCGGGAGACGCCGGCAACGATTCTCTGAACGGCGGCTCAAGCAACGATACCTTGAGCGGCGGCAGTGGCAATGATAAATTGCTTGGCGGCTCCGGCAATGATTCCCTTAACGGCGGCAAAGGTAAAGACACTTTAAGCGGCGGAACAGGCAATGACATTCTGCGCGGAGAGGACGGCAACGATTCTTTATCGGGCGACACGGGCAATGATAAAATTTATGGCGACAGCGGCAACGATGCCTTGATTGGCGGAGCAGGCAACGATTCTCTTTGGGGCGGCGACGGAGCAGATACCTTTTTCTACTCGCAAGGCGACGGTAAGGATTTTATTTTCGGCTTCGACGACAACGACACTTTAACACTTGATGATATTGAATTTACGGCGTCTTACAACAAGAAGACCAAAATTTTATCTCTGAATTTTGACGACGGCTCCATTACATTTAAAAATTCAACGGCAACAACTTTCCACATTGACAGCGACACTTATAAAATCAGCGGAACAAAGCTTGTTAAACAATAATTCATGTGACGACAAAAAAAATTAAGCCTCGAAAAATCTTCGGGGCTTTTTTTTGTTTTAAAACGGCGGCGGTCCTCCCATGCGACGACTCCCGCCGCCCATGCCGCCTTGCGAAGAAGTTTTTTTCTCGCCCGCCTCGTAAGTTGTGGAAACGTCATCGCCGGGATTTAAATCGCCGCTCGTGACTTCCACAAATTCTTCGCCGTAAAGTCCGACCGTGATATAAATTTTTTCGGCAATGTCAATGCCTTTGGCGTCCTTTGTAATTTTTTCGACGTAAGACCCTTGCGCGTCGGTTTTCAGCGCGGAAATCGGAACGCATAAGGCGTCGCGAACTTGTCCGACAATAATATCAAGGCGCGCCGTCATTGCGGGGAGCAAAAGATTTTCATCATCGGGAGCAACGAAAGTCACGTAGTAATAAATGACGGAGTTGCTTGAACTTGAACTCGTCGAATTATTTGTATCCCAAGAATTGGCGGTGTCGGTTTGAGAAATTTTTGTAACCTCCGCGTCAAAAATTTTATCGGGATAAGCATCGACGGTAAAAGTTGCCCGCTCGCCGACTCTGACGCTGCCAATGTCCGTCTCGTCGACTTTCGCCTTAACCAATTTTTCGCTTAAATCGGCAATGCGCATGATAACAGTTGGATTCGTCGAACCTTGTACCGCCATTGTGCCGGGAGTTTTCGGCTCGCCGACAACAACGCCGTCCATAGGAGCAGTTATAACCGTTTGATTGACATCATCTTCCGCAAGTTCAACTTCCGACTTCGCCCTGTCGTATTGATATTGAGCGTCCTGAAGTTCTTCCAATGACTTCGCGCCGATTTTGTAAAGCCGCTCCGTCCGCTCCAATTTCTGCCGCGCATTCGTCAATGTAAAATTCGCTTGGTCAAGTTTCGCCTCGTAATCTTTGCCGTCCAAAATCGCCACGATTTGTCCGGCAGTCACTTGATCATTTTCCTCAACCAAAATTTCTTTGATTCGCGCAGTGACTTTGCCGCTGACTTCGACGCTGTCTCGCGGCTGAACCGTGCCCGTCGCAGAAACCGTTTTAATCAAATCGTTGCGAATAACTTTCGTTGTCTCGTAAGTTTTGACGGCTTGCGTTTCGATTGTCTCGTTGTAAAAATAATAGCCCGCCGCCGCTCCGATTATCAGAACAACCGCGATTAAAATTTTCCATTTCATAAAAAAACTCCTTGAACACGGCGATTAATGAATATTTCCGACCGCCTCGTTAAACTGCAACAAAACTTCGCGCATGTCATCGGGCAAACGTTCATGTCCTTCCTTAATCAACTCGACGGGGATTTGATAAAAAGCTTCGGCGACACTGCCCGCGATTGCCGCAAGGGTATCCGAATCTCCGCCAAGCGAAACTGCATTTCTTACCGCGTCTTCAAAATCTGTCGACTCCAAAAAAGAAATTAAAGCTTCGGGAACGGAGACATCACAACCGAAAACGGGATAATAATCGGGGCGAATGTCATCCAATTTCCGCGACAAATTGTAGCCGAATTCACTTTCGACGTAAGATTTAATTTCGTCCTTTGCGGCGGCATTTCTTGCCAAAAAAATTGCGCTTGCCACAGACTCCGCGCCGCGAATTCCTTCGGGCGTGTTGTGAGAAACTTCAGCCGTCAAACGGGCAACCAGCCGCGTGCGTTCAATCGTATCGAAAAACCAACCGACAGACGAAACGCGCATTGCCGAGCCGTTGGAACTTTTTTTGTAAGGTTTGGGATTTTCTTCCCTAAGCCATTGCTTGAAAGAACGACTGAAGCCGACGTTTATATATTTTCTGCCCCAAGTTTGCATTGAAGAAATAACGGAACTTTTTATTTCGTCATCAGCGGCATTTGCGCCGACTTTAAGCAGAGCTTCCGCAACGGCAATCGTCAAAATGCTGTCGTCTGTGCAACGACCGTATTCATCGAAGAGAGCAAAATTTTTTGTCTTAATCGCCCTAAATCTTCCTTCGTAAGGCGAGCCGATTATGTCGCCGAGAATTGCCCCGTAAAGTGCCGTTCGCATTTTCAAATCAACTCCTTAATTTTTTCCGAGAGCCCGAAGAGTATTTCCCGCCGCGTGTGCAAGATCGAAACTGTATCGTATAACGTCATGGCGTGCGCTGACATTATTTTTTTCGCCGTCGAAAGAGCAACCTCAGCATCCAAAATGTCAAGCAAAATTCCTTCGCCCGCATTGTTTGATTTCAACTCATTAATTCTTGCCGAGAGCATGAAGAGTATTTCCCGCCGCGTGCGCAAGATCGAAACTGTATCGCATAACGTCATGACGTGCGCTGACATTATTTTTTTTCGCCGTTGAAAGAGCAACCTCCGCATCCAAAATGTCCAGCAAAATCCCTTCGCCCGCATTGTATCTTTCGGTTGCAATGTAACGTTCTTCTTCGGCAAGCTCCACCGCCTTTTGAGTCGTCGTCAATCGGAGCAACGCGATTTTTAAATTTTTATGCGCCGTCACGACAGATTCTTGCACGCTGTCCAAATCGGCGTCCATTGCCAATTTCAAACGCTCGACTTCGACTTTCGCCGAATCGACTTCTGCGCGGGTAACTCCGCTGTCAAAAATATTCCACGAAGCCGAAATGCCCGCCGAAGCATCGGGCGTTATGTGCCAGCGATTTGGCGAACTGTTATTTGCGTTTAAATCCGTGCCGACATTCGCATTAACGCTCGGCAACCAGCCCGCCTTCGCGCTCACGACGTTTAATTCTCCCTGTTCGATTTTCAAGGCGTCCGATTTTAAATCGCAACGATTTTCCGTCGCCTCCGTCAAATAATTTTCAACCTCGCCGAGCTCCAAGCGCGTTTCAAAATCTTCGACAGTCAAAGTTGCGATTGAATCCGTCGACATAAGCGCGGCTAAATTCGTCAATGCGACTTCGTAAGCGGCATGAGAACGGGCGGCGTCTTGCAAAGCGTTGCTTGTCTCGACTTGGGCGCGAAGTAAATCGATTTTCGCTTTGGCTCCCGCGTTGTACTGCGCGGCAATCATTTTTTCGTGCTCCGCCAAATTTTTTTCCGTCTCCAAATCGACTTTCGACGTTGCAAGATTTTCAAGCGCATTGACGTAAGCCGTTGCCACTTGATAAATCAAATCGTCTTGAGCCTGCAAAAAATCCAACTTGGAAACTTCGATTCCCAACTCCGCATATTTTATCGCCGTCTCCAATCTTTTTCCCGAATACAAAGGGAGCGACGCGCTTAAACCCGTTGAAACTCGTTCAGAATGGTTGGTACTTTCGGTTTTCGACGCATTGACATTGCCGGACGCGCTTACCGAAACTCCTTTTTTGCCCCGCGCAGATTTTAAAGATTTTTCGGCGACAAGAATTGATTGTTCAGTTCGCTGAAGATTGGGATTGTTTGTCAACGCCGTTTGAACTGCTTCCTGTACCGGCAACGCCTGCGCGGGCGGCGTCGACAGGAGCAACATTAGAAGTGCCGTCAGAAATTTTTTCATTGCTTTTCTCCTTGACAATCGGATTTTCTTTAGCAAGGTTTATGACATCGTCGGCAGTCACGGATTTTTTTTCTGCCGCAGGTTTTTCGGCGGGCGGAGATTTTTTTTCGGAGATGTCGACTTCGTTAAGGGTTTGCGAAAGTGCCGCTTGCGCTTTTCTGAATTCGCGCAGAGCCTTTCCTATTGCCCGCCCGACTTCGGGAAGTTTGCCCGGTCCGAATACTATAAGCCCGACAATTAAGATTACGATAAATTCTCCCGCGCCTATTCCAAACATTTTTATCACTCCAGAAAAATTTTCTGCGCAATTATATCACGTGGCGAAGGTTATTCAAATATTTTTCACAAAAAAAGCTCCCTAAAGAGCTAAAAACTTTCAAAGGAGTTCGCGATAAATTTTTTCGTCAAGCTCTTTGAAGACGTTGAAAACAATTTTGAGTTCGTGAGTCGCCAAAAATTTTTTCACGGTTGAAACAGCAATTTCGGCGGCGCGTTGATTCGGAAAATGAAATTCGCCCGTCGAGATGCAACAAAACGCAACACTCCACAAATTTTTTTCGGCGGCAAGTTTCAAAGGAGTTCGCGATAAATTTTTTCGTCAAGCTCTTTGAAGACGTTGAAAACAATTTCGAGTTCGTGAGTCGCCAAAAATTTTTTCACGGTTGAAATAGCAATTTCGGCGGCGCGTCGATTCGGAAAATGAAATTCGCCCGTCGAGATGCAACAAAAAGCAACGCTCCGCAAATTTTTTTCGGCGGCAAGTTTCAAGCAAGATTCGTAGCAGGCGGCAAGCTGATTTTCTTCGGCAAAATTCGGTTCGCGATTGTCGGGGATAATCGGTCCGACTGTATGAAGAATAAATTTGCTCGGCAGATTGAAAGCGGGCGTGATTTTCGCGGAGCCCGTCGGTTCGTCATGCCCTTGCTCCTCCATAATTTCGTTGCAAAAGTTGCGAAGTTGCAAGCCCGCCGCCGAGTGAATCGCATTATCTATGCAACCGTGCAAAGGAATAAAACAGCCCAAAAGTTTTTCATTGGCGGCGTTGACAATCGCGTCCGCTGCAAGCCGTGTAATGTCTCCGCGCCAAATTTTTATGTGCGGCGCGACTTCGGGAATGTCGGAAATTTTTACAATGCCGCGCTCCGAAACTTCAGCCGATAATAATTCGTCTTGCAACTTCAAAAAATTTTCGGCAAGCGGCATCGGCGGACGAACATTCATCAATGCCCGCAAAAGTTTTCGTTGCGAAATTTCATCGTCGGGAATTTTTTCAATCACGAGTTGCGGCATTTCCCGCCTCAAATGCGCGTTCAAATATCTTATCAGCGTCAATCTGTTCATAAACTTTTTAACACTCCTGCAATATCGGCGTCAATCGTTAAACTCTGCGCGGAAATTTCTTCGGGCACGAAGGCTTGACCTTTGTTAATGCAAATGTATTTGGCGCGAGGATTTTCGGCAGTGAGCCGCCAAAAAGGATATTTGATAATGCCGGGCGTGTTGCCGCCGACTCCCAGTTCCAGATAAACAATTTCGCCCGCCGCATAAGTTTTTAAAAATTTTTCGTAGCGATAAGCCGCCGCGTGCCAGCCCGAATCTTCAACGAATTTATCATCTGCGCGGAGATTGAGCGTCATCATCTCGCCGCATTTCGGACAACGCGGAAAAAGTTCTTTCGGGACGCGCAAATTTTTTTCGGCGGCAATCATCTCGCGAATAATTTTTTCGTTGTCGTAAGTTTTTTTGTGGCAAGGCGTCGAACATTGAAACAAACCGTAATCGCCCTGCGTGTAAAAAAGCCGCGTCTTGTCGAAGCCGTTCAGCTGAAACAAATGATCGACATTGGTCGTCAACACGAAATAATTTTTGTCGCGGACAAGCTCCAAAAGTTTTTTATGAACTTCACTCGGCGGCAAATCGTAGCGGTTGCAAAAAATATTTCGACACCAAAAGCCCCAAAATTCTTCGGGCGTCTCGTAAGGATAAAAACCGCCGCTGTACATGTCTTCAAAGCCGTAAGCCGCCGCAAAATCCGAAAAATATTTTTGAAAACGTTCGCCGTCGTAAGTGTAGCCCGCCGCCGTCGAGAGCCCCGCGCCCGCTCCGATTAAAATATTTTTTGCTCCGCGCAGAATTTCTTTCAGTTCAGAAATTTTTTCCATACTCAATCCTCCCAAAAAATTTCTCGCCGTTGATTCTATCATAAACAAAATTAAAATTGCATTGCCTTTTTCGATTTGATAAAATGTTCACAGCGTTAAGAGTTCGGAAAAGCAATGAGGAACAAGGAACAAGGAACTAGTGAATGGAAATTTTCATTCCTAATTCCTAATTCATAATTCCTAATTAAAAAAAGGAGGAGATCCTATTTGAGAAGTGATCAACGGAACGAAACCAAGCTAAAAATTATTCCGCTGGGCGGGCTCGGCGAGATCGGAAAAAATATGACGATCATCCGCTACGGCGACGAAATGATTATGATTGACGCGGGGCTTATGTTCCCCGAAAATGATATGCTCGGCATTGATCTTGTTATCCCCGACATTTCCTACGTCATAGAAAATAAAAATTGTTTGAAGGCAATAATTCTGACGCACGGACACGAAGATCATATCGGCGCGTTGCCTTACATTTTGAAAAAACTTTCCGTGCCCGTTTACGGAACGAAATTGACGCTGGGAATTTTGACGGGGCGGCTTAAGGAAGACGGCGTCGAGTGCAAAAATTTGCGTCCCGTTTCGAGCGGAGAAATTATTTTAATCGGTTGTTTCAGCGTGGGATTTATTCGCGTGAATCATTCAATCCCCGATTCTGTCGGCTTGTCGATTAAAACTCCCGTCGGAATGATCGTTCACACGGGCGATTTCAAACTGGATTACACGCCGATTGACGGAAAAATGACTGACTTTCGCCGATTTGCGGATTTGGGACAGCGCGGAGTGCTTTTGCTGATGGCTGACTCCACAAATTCCGAAAAGGAAGGGCACACGCCGAGCGAACGGACGGTCGGCGCGGCTTTTAATCGCGAATTTCAAAATGCTTCGGGCAGAATTATTGTCGCAACTTTTTCTTCCAACGTTCATAGAATTCAGCAGGCGATTGATACGGCAATTCGTTATCGGCGGCGCGTTGCGATTTTGGGACGGAGCATGGTCAACGTCGTAAATATTTCTCTGGAGCTCGGCTACATTCACGCGCCCGAAGGAACGATTATCGACATTGAAGACATCAGAAGTTATCCCGCGAATAAAATCGTTATCATCACGACGGGCAGTCAAGGCGAGCCGATGAGTGCTTTAACGCGCATGGCAATGAGTGATCATCGGCAGGTTGATATTATTCCCGGCGATACCGTGATTATTTCGGCGACGCCCATTCCCGGCAATGAAAAACTTGTTGCAAAAACCGTCGACAATCTTTTGCGGCTCGGAGCAAATGTGATTCACCGCAGAGAAGAAGGAATTCATGTTTCGGGACACGCCGCCCGTGACGAATTGCGCTTAATTCATAATTTGGTTAAGCCAAAGTTTTTTATGCCCGTGCACGGCGAACTTCATCATTTGTTTTCGCACGCAAAACTTGCTGAAGAAATGGGCATGAACCGAGAAAATATTTTGGTCGGCGAAAATGGTTCGGTTATCGAATTGACTCGCGACAGCGGAAAAATCGCGGGGCATGTCAATGCGGGCGTTATCATGGTCGACGGGCTTGGCGTCGGCGACGTGGGAAATATTGTTCTTCGCGACCGCCGCCAACTTTCGCAGGACGGAATTTTAATCGCCGTTGTGACAATGAACAGAATGACGGGCAAAATTATTTCCGGACCCGATATTGTTTCACGCGGCTTTGTTTATGTCCGTGAATCGGAACAACTTATGGACGAGGTGCGCAGTCGTGTTTTTCACGTGCTCAAACGTTGCAAGGACGAACAAATTACCGATTGGCTGACGATAAAGCTGAGCATTCGCGACACGCTGGCACAATTTCTTTTCGAGCAGACGCGCCGCCGCCCGATGATTCTGCCCATTATCGTTGAGGTTTGAAAATTTTTTCCGACAAAAAAAGCCGTTCCAAACAGAGCGGCTTATTTTTTATTCCTTGATTTTGATTTGCCCGTTCATCAAAAGCGGCAACAAATAATCTCGCAAGGCGGCAAGTTTCTCCGACTCGCGATTGTTCACAGAAATTTTTGTGAGGCTCGCTTGAATCTCCGAATTAAATTTTTCCAATAAATTTTTCGGCGGAATGCAAATTGCTCGTTGCTTAAACAGTGGCTTTTGCAAATGTTTCAAGCCCGTTCCGTGAAAAAATTTCTGTCCGATTTCGGCGCGAATATTCAGCAGAAAAAGATAAAGATAATCCGACAAATTTTCTTTCGCGCCAATGCACCAAGTATCTGTGGAGTACGCCGCCTGCCCGACATAAAATTTTATGCCGACATTGCCGCCCGTATTTAAGAAAATATTTCTGCCGTCGACAAACGGCTCCGTCCATTTCAAAATTGAATCGCCGCTGGTGAAGAAAGGAAATTCGCCTTCGATATTTTTTACTTCGTTCACTTGAACTTTTGATTTCGGTTGCTCAACGATAATTTCGCCAAGCGTTTTCACTTCCCAGCCCGCAGGAATTTCGCGCCCGATTTTTTCGTTGAAAATCATTTTGCCGCCGCCAGCCTTGTAAGGGTTGCCGTTTTCGTCGGGGAAATCGAATTGAACGAAATAATATTCATAAATCATCTTCGCCATTGCTTCGAGCGTGGCATTTATTTTTTTGTTGAGAGCAATTTTTTTATCGAGAGCACCGAGCAACGCGGCGATTTTTTTCTGAGTTTCAAGCGGAAACAGCGGAACGGGATAATTCATTATGCTTAACTTGTCGCCGCGAGGCATTTTGGTTCCTTTTGCTGTGGCGGTCGCATAATCGAAAAATTTATCTTCGGACAAGACGTAATACAAAAATTGCGAATGAACATTTTCAGCGGCTTTCAAAACCAAAACGTCCGTCGAACAGCCTCCGTCGAAAGTTGCGTACCAAATTTTTTTGAAGTAAGGGCGAATGTTTGAAATGAGAATGTCGCCCGCGCAGAAAGCTCGCGTGGTTGAAGTTTTCGGCAAAGCCGCCGCCGCGACAATGCCGCCTTTATTCGGCAATAAATTTTCTGTCGAGATATAATTTGTTTCGTTGAGATTCACAACGGCGATTTTTTTATCTGAAAACTTGCACACGTCGCCGAGTCTAATTTTTTCCATAACTAACCGCCTCCAGCTGATTTAAAATTTCTTTTTCGAGATCGTGCCCTTCGGCAAAAAAATTTTTCAAATCGGCTTTGAATCCGCGCAGATTTTCTTGAAAGTCTTCCCGCGAAAGTTCAACGTGTTCAATCTTGACTTTGAAAAATTGTCCCGCGCTGAACGAAAATTTTTTCTGCGCAATTTCTTCGAAGTCGACAAGGACGCTGAAATTTTCAACTTCCCGCCGCGCATTGAAAGTTTCGATAATGCGTTCAATCTCGGCGTCGGAAAGTTGAGTGCGCTGATTCTTATCGATTTTAATTTTTGTTCCGAGCGTCGAGGCATCGACAAGCAAAACTTTATCGGAGCCGCTTTTGTCGAGAAAAACGACGGAAACATTTGTTCCGGTGTTGGCAAAAATATTCGCGGGCATGGAGATAACTCCGCGCAGAATTTTTTCTCCGACAATATGTTGACGAATTTTTAATGGAATGCCCGTTGCCGCCGTGAGAAAACCTGTCGGGACGACGACGGCGGCTTTTCCGCGAGTGTTCATGGATTTTATGATGTGCTGAATGAAGAGCAGATAAATTGCCATGCCGTCTTTATTTTTCGGCGGAATATTCGGGACGCCCGCAAAAAATCTTTCGCGATAATTATCGCCCGCCAATGCGTCACGAATTTCGCTGAAGTCCATTTTGAACGGCGGGTTGCTTACGACATAATCAAAAGTCGAAATGATATTTTGCCGTGAATTTAAATGGCGCGGCTTCAAAAGTGTATCGTCTTGAATGACGTTTGGCAGAGAGTGAACAAGATTATTCAAAATGAGATTGAGGCGCAGAATTTCATTTGACTTTTGCGAAATGTCTTGAGTGAAAAGCGAACATTTATCTTCGCCGATCTCATGAGCGAGCGCGAGAATCAAAGTTCCCGAACCGGCGGCAGGATCATAAATTTTGACGTTCTGAACATTTTCCGGCACAAGAATTTTCGCAATGATTCGGGCAATGGCTCGCGGCGTGTAATATTCGGCGTACTTGCCAAAATCTTTGTTGTAATCCTTGATAAGGTATTCAAAAATTTCTGCGAAGAAATCATATTTCTGATTGAAAAGCGATTCAAAATTCACGTCGGCAAGCTTATTGATAATCGCCGCGCAGAAATCATCGCGCCTTTCGGGCTGAACGACGTAATTTGAGAGCGGCTCGAAAAGTTTTACAAAAGTTCCTTCGCCCGCCTTGACGCTGAAAATATTTTCGTTTGTTGCGGAGATATTTGCCAGCGCGTCGTCAAAAAGTTTGTGGAAACTCGGTTGCGACTGCCGATTGAAAAGGTAGGAAATGAATTGATTGGGCTTGATAACGGCGGTGCTCGACGACAGATAAAACATTTGCGATTCAAAATCTTCGTCGGACATTTTCTCCAAAAATTTTTCTATCTCGCGTGTCGACTTCGACTTGCAATCGGGCGAATTTTTCTTGAGATCGTAAAAAAATTTGTCGTTAAGGAATTTGTACAAAAAAGTTTCCGTGATGATTTTGTATTCGTTGCCGGTGTTTCCGAGCCCGTAATTTGTGCAAACGGCTTTCAGATTGTCAATCATCTCGTGAATTTGTTCCGAAATTTTTTTCAAGCGGAGTCATTCCTTTCGTTGAAATATTCCTGCGCGATTAGCTCGGCGACGGCTTTAATTGTTTTGATTGAAACTTGGACGGAAATATTTTTCATCTCTCGATACAAATCGCGTTCAATTTCCCGCAAAAAATATGCGACGTTATCGGCGACGGAAGAATTTTTCAAAAGCTTATCGTCAATCGCAGATTTCATTGCGCTTAGGAGTTCAAACAATTTGGCGGGCGAAGAAAAATCTGCGCGGGTTGAAAGGCGTTTATGAAGGCGCATAAATTTTTTGTCGCCGAAATATTTTTCCGTCAAGCGACTGTTCATTGCGTTCAGATCGTGAATTTTTTTGCGCAGGGCATTGAAAATTTTTTGTTGGGCTTGCATTTGCGCGGCAGTCAATTCTTCGATATTGTTTCCGTCCAAAATGCGCCGCAACTCTTCAAGCAACGCGATATATTCGGCGTCTTCCTTATCGGTGTTGCCGCCAAACTCTTTAAAAGTTTCGCGATAAATTTTTACGAAATCATCTGCGACGGACAATTCCTGCTCGGAAATTTTTCTGAAGTTGAATTCAAGATCGTTGACGGCGGCAAGGAGCGCGGAAATATTTTCGGCGTTGTTCAAGGCGTCTTTCAAGTTCAAAAGTTGCAGGCGTTGATTGACGACTTTAGCGAGCGAAAAAATTTTATCGGCGTCGAAGCGGCTTTTCAAATTTTCATAACCGTATTGCTCGGCGAGATTATAACATTCCTTGTAAATTTCAAGTGCCCGGCGGAGTTCAAGCAAAATTTTTTTGTCTTCGACATCATGAATTTGAATTCTGAAATGCTCGGCGTTGTCGGTGTCGAATTGAAAAAGTTTTTCTTCGGCAAAATTTAAATCCGACAAAATTTCTTCCTGCGTCTTGAAAATTTTTTTGTAAGAATCAAAATTATCTCCGAGCTCCTTTTGCAACTCCTGCAGATAAGCTTGATTGATTCTGTCAAACTCCGCCCGAATGTCCGCGAAGTCGACAACATAACCGTAACGCAAATTTTTATAAGGGCGATTAACGCGGGTTAATGCCTGCAACAAATTATGTTCCTTGATTTTTCGTCCGAGATAAAGTTTTTTCAGGCGCGGCGCGTCAAAACCTGTCAAGAGCATTTGAAAGACAACGAGCAAATCTATTTTTCCCTGCTTGAAATTTGTTCGCTTGTCCGCCAATTCTTCTTCGCTGAAACCGACGGTTGACAGCACAAGTTCCGCAGAAAATTTTCCGCGATTTTTTATCTCTTCATAAACGGCTTGCGCCTGCGCGGAAGATTTGCAAACAATCATGGCTCCGATTGTCGGATCATTGAGAAGGCAACGGCTTTGTTCAAAATCGTTTTCAATGTATTCGACGAGCGGCGCAACGTAATTTTTGTGCGAATAAATTTTATCTTCGTCGAGCGTCCCTTTCACAATTTGCTTTTCGAGATAATCTAACGCCTGCCGAAGTTTCAAGCGATATTCGGTTTTGATGCCCTCATGAATCAAGCGCAAGGTGTAACCGTCGGCAATGGATTGATTGTAATAATAAGTGTGAATGTAATTTCCGAAAATGTCGCGGGTTTTGTATTCGCCGATAAGCGGAGTTCCCGTCAAAGCGATCATGACGGCGGCTCTGTCGGAATTCATAAGCCGCGCAAGAAAAGTTCCGCCCTGCTTATAATCGCGGTGCGCCTCGTCGATAAAATAAATTCTCTGAACGTTGACATTAAATTTCGGTTCAACGGCAACGGATTCATCGGAAAACTTTTGAATGTTGACGACGTTTATTAAAATTTTTCCGGAAGTTCCGGCATTGCCGACGCGTTGAATTGTTTCGATAAAATTTTCTCTGGAAATGATCTCGTTGACTTCCAAGCCGCGCTTGCGAAATTCTTCCGCCGACTGTTGGAGCAATTCGAGCCTGTCCACAATGAAATAAAATTGCGTCGAGAAATTTTTTTGCCGATAATAATCAATCAGAAATTTCACGCTGAAAAAAGCCAGCGCGGTTTTGCCGCTGCCCTGCGTGTGCCAAATGACTCCGCGTTTATTTCCTGCGTCGAGCATCTTTTTTATTCCGAACAGCGCAAAAATTTGCTGATAGCGCAGGACATGTTTTTGAAGTTTCGTTATCCCGCCCGCCTGCAAATTTTCGATGTAAGCGAAGCCGTAGCGGAGAATAAAAATAAACCTCTCACGCGACAACAACGAAGTTAAAATTTTATTCGTCGGCGTAAGGGGATTTTTGTTTGTCTCGTATTCGGCGGTTGAAAAAATCGACAGATAATTTGTGTCCCGCAAAATTTCTTTTTCCGCAACTTCATCAAGCGGAGTAAGCCGTTCAAAAATTTTCGTGTCTTCTTCGCGAAAACGATTGAAAAATAATTTTTCGTAATCGCTTGCCGCATAAAAAGCTCCTTCAAGCGGAACAATTTCTTCATCATCATACAGGCTGTTGTTGGAAAAAATCATCAGCGCGGTAATGTTTACAAACCGCCTGTATTTTTCTTGCGAAAATCGTTCCGTCATTCGTTTATGCTCGGCTTGAATTCCCTGTTTGTTGTCGGGGATTTTCACTTCGACGAAGGCGAGCGGCAAGCCGTTTACAAAAATCGTAATGTCGGGACGAAAATTATCGGAGCCGCTTTGATAAGGAAGCTCGGTCACAACTTCAAAAATGTTGTTGTCAAGATTTTCAAAGTCAATCAATTGAAAAATTTCTCCGTCAAAAGAAATGCCCGTGAAAAATTTTTCGTGAAAATTTCTGCCCAAATCATCGGCGTTTAAAAGATTTTTCAGCTCGCGAATGAGAGAAGCCGTTTCGTTTTCCGTCAAATTTTTTGCGTTGATTTTGTTCAAAGCGGCTCGGAAACTTTTTTTGAAAATATTTGTCTCGCCGTCGATTTGCCGTTCAATTTTTTTCAGCGAAAGGTATTTGTAATTCAAGCGCGTTAAGTGAAGGAGCGCGGGGATTTTTACTCGCGAATTTTCGTTAAATAATTTGCTCATGTTATTTTTCAGTTAAGTTTGTTCAAAGCGGCGCGGAAACTTTTTTTGTAAATATTTGTCTCGCCGTTAATTTGCCGCTCAATTTTTTTCAGCGAAAGGTATTTGTAATTCAAGCGCGTTAAGTGAAGGAGCGCGGG
>FLNX01000198.1_pt1 | contig 17129 bp, 17 predicted proteins | sample 1140341 | NCBI WGS metagenome assembly FLNX01 (sample SAMEA3878208, study PRJEB12797) | bioreactor metagenome | biome: Moose rumen | place: Sweden | collected 2011-10
AAACCAAACGTCCCAAGGCATGGGACAAACCTTAGGAGCCTTCTGGCAAACGGCAGAAGCCTCTATAGAGATGAAAGAAGGTTCCCGACAACGGGAAAAAGACTTTAAAGAATGAAATTCTCAATCGTTAAGACAGACAAGAAACGTGAAATCCACCTGACGGTCAAGACGGCAGAGTGGTTCCTGGAGCGTATCCAGACCGACACAAAGGCTGGCGACGTCGGGATGCTGCGTGAATACATCAGTCGATTCGGCGATACCGGCACCTACGAGAGTAACAAGCCGGTGGCGATGATCTACCCCTCGGTGGAACTGTCGAAATCGGCGAACGGCAACCTGGAGATTGTGGCCTTCAACGGCCTGATCACGCTTCATGTGGGCGGCTTGCTCAGGCAGGAGGACATCGATGCTGTCAAGAGTGCGTCGAAAATCCTCCCGATGACCTTTGCCTCGTTCATGGGAGCCGACGGGAAGAGCGTGGAGATCCTGGTATCGGTGGCACAGGAGGGTGGACTTCTGCCTCAGAGTGAGACGGAGATGGACCAGATGTGCCAGTCGGCCTATGAAGTGGCCTTCGGCGTGTATAGCGGCGTGCTGCCGAGAACGATTGAGCATCAGGCAGTTACGGCTCGGAGCAGTTTCCGTATGACGCTCGACGCCAAGCCCTATTGCAATCCTGAGCCAACGCCGCTGATGATTCAGACGGCTGGGCTGGTTTCGCAGGAATCATCTAAGGAAGAAGATACTTCGGAGCAGCGGGAAATGGATCTGCTGCTCTATGCCGACTATGAGCAGATGTATCGCCGGGCGGCGCGGGAGGCTCATGAGGAAACGGCCGATGTGATTGAGTCTCAGCGGTTTGAGGCCTATATCACCGATCTGTCGCGCAGGCTCTGTGAGATGGGGGTGCCCGAGGAGGAAACCTTCCTGCATCTGCGCAACCATCATGTCTACAGGCAGGACTACGACGAATACACTTTCCGGGCCATCGTCTCGGCTGTCTATGAGGAGTGTCGTCCGAAGCGGCAGAATATGGAAGAGTCCGTCAGTCAGCAGACACGACGGCTCATCAAGTTCCTGACTACGCGCTATGTGTTCCGCTTCAACAAGGTAATGGGCTACACGGAATACCGTCCCAACAATACCTGGATGCTCGACTGGCAACCCTGCGACGAGAATGCTATCAACGGTATGACGCTGCAGGCTCGGCTCGACAACCTCGACGTGAGAGATAAGGACGTGCGCCGATACGTCCACTCCGATATGATCCGCAAGTGCGACCCTATCGGCGACTATCTGGTGAATGCCTCCGAAAAGTGGGACGGCAAGACGGATCACATCGCGATGCTGGCCCGCTGCGTGCCGTGCGACATCCCGCAGTGGGAGCGGTGGTTCAAGAAATGGTTCGTCTCGATGGTAGCCCAGTGGCTACTGCCCGCTCAGAAATATGGCAACTCGATTGTGCCCCTGCTGATTTCGCCACAGGGCGACGGCAAGTCGAGTTTCTGTAGGATGCTGCTGCCCAGGGAGTTGCGCTGGGGATTCCTGGAGAATCATGACGTCAGCGATAGAAAAGGTACGCTGCAGGCGATGCACAACTTTCTGCTCATCAATCTCGACGAGTTCAACAGCATCAGCCCGAAGCAGCAGGAGGGTTTCCTGAAGAATATCATCCAGTTGCCGAACGTGAAGATCAAGCGGCCATACGGCAAGCACGTCGAGGAGTTCAAGCGCTATGCCTCGTTCATCGCAACGACCAATGAGACCAATGTGCTGAGCGATCCGACGGGTAGCCGACGGTTTATCTGCGTGGGTCTGACGGCTCCCATCGACACAAACTATAAGCCCAACTATGAGGGACTCTACGGTCAGGCTTATCACTTGGTGATCCATGAGAAGATGGAGTGGTGGTTCGGGCCAGATGAGGTGAAGGAGATTGTGGCGCATAACCGTGAGTATCAGTCACTTCCGCCCGCTGTGCTCTACTTCAATGAGTACTACGAGCCTGCGGAGAGTGAGGCCGATGGTGAATGGCTCTCACCCACGGCCATCTACGAAGATTTGCGTCGACTGCCTGGTTCCGGCCTAAAGGCAAACGGTGTAGCAGCCTTCGGCCGCTATCTGAAGAATATGCCCGAGGTGAAGCAGAAACGCCTGGCAAGGAGCCGTATTTATCTCGTTCGCAGGAAAAAGAAATAATTTGCTTACACTAAACAAGTTTGCTTACACTATGTAATTCGTTGTACAACAACTAAATACGCTTCAGTGTAAGCAATGTAGGCAAAAAATAAATATTTTATTATGAGTAAGGTGTCGATATTTGTAGCATGCCATAAGCCGACTAAGGTTATTGCTAATAATGCTTATGTGCCAATTCATGTGGGACGTGCAATTTCTAAGTACAAGGAGGAAATGGCTGATATGATAGGCGATGACACAGGGGACAATATCAGTGAAAAGAACTCTTCCTATAGTGAGATGACTGCTCATTATTGGATATGGAAAAATGTCCAGGATGTGGAGTATGTCGGTTTGTGCCACTATCGTCGCTTGTTTGGAGTGGACATTACAGAGTCCAATATCGATCGTATTATGGGAAATAATGATGTCATAATGGTGTTCCCTGCATACCAGATAGACAGCGTTTATTCTTGTTTCGTCAAGTTTATAGGTGGTGAGAATATGGCGATTACTGCTCAGGTGGTGAAGAAACTGTGTCCAGAATATTATGATACGCTCATCGCCTTGGGTAATGATGTTATGTTCCATCCATTTAATATGTTTATCTGCAAGAAGGAGTTGCATAGTCGATATGCGGAATGGATGTTCCCGATTTTGTTTGAATGTGAGAAGTATATCAAACCTTCACCATATTCGAATGCCAATCGTGTCATTGGGTATATTGCTGAGATGATAACTCAGTTGTTTTTTATCCACAATCATCTGAAAATAAAATCAGTTCCTTATATTGCTATCGACGAAAATAATCAGAAAAGTCTGATTAAACGATCTCTTCCCGAAATTGTAAGGATAACAACGCAAAAATTCCTACTCAAGACATTGCTTGCTAAAAAACTTGCAAGGGACAGTAGGTACAAATTTACAAATCCGGCTTTTTTAGTGGGACTTGAAAAGGATGGAATAGACATAAAGTGAGATGAAAAAGGTAATAACATACGGTACATACGACTTGTTGCATCAGGGACACATCAACCTGTTGCGACGAGCGAAAGAATTGGGTGACTATCTGATTGTAGGAGTCACGAATGATAGTTTTGACCGCGATCGAGGCAAACTGAATGTTCGTAATAATGTCTTAGAACGGGTTGAGGCTGTCAAAGCCACTGGCTATGCAGACCAGATAGTCATAGAAGACTATGTAGGACAGAAGATTGATGACATACAGAAATATGATGTCGATATTTTTGCCATAGGCAGCGATTGGGAGGGGAAGTTCGATTATCTCCGTGAGTTCTGTGAAGTTGTTTACCTGCCTCGTACAGAGGGAATCAGTAGTACGATGCTCAGGAACGATAGTCAGGAGATAATAAAAGTCGGCATAGTTGGCTGTGGCCGAGTGGCCAGACGATTCCCCTCAGAAGCAGCAGTCGTGAGCGGCGTAAAGGTGTGTGCGGCCTACGACATTGATTATGATGCTGCAAATTCATTTGTTTCTGAGAATCCTGACATAAAAGTATTCGAAGACAAGGCTGATTTCTATAAGGCGGTTGATGCAGTGTATGTGGCTACTCCCCACTTGGCGCATTATCCTTGTATAAAGGAGGCCTTAGATCAAAAGAAGCATGTCCTGTGTGAAACCCCGATGGTACTGGATGGCAATCAGGCTAAGGAGTTGTACAAACTGGCAGAAAAGCAGGGGGTGATATTAATGGAGGCCAACAAGACGGCACACTGTCCGGCTTTCAATCATCTGATGGTCTTAATCAAATCAGGATTGATAGGCGAAGTGGTTGATATAGAGGCCTCATTATCCCAGTTGTTGGATAAGAGTGGACGTGAGTTTGATTCTAATCAGGCGGGTGGTGCTTTATTTGAAGAAGGAAGTTACCCATTGCTTCCTATCATCAAACTCCTGGGAATTCAATATCAGAATCTGGAATTGTACTCCCGGATAGAGAATGGCATAGACATATACACAAAAGGTGTTCTCCGCTATCCGAAATCAATCTGTTCATTCAAGGTGGGATTAGGTGTAAAGACGGAAGGCAATCTTGTGATTTCTGGTACAAAGGGATATGCCTACGTCCCGGCTCCTTGGTGGAAGACTGACTATTTTGAACTTCGGTATGAAGATCAGAACCAGAACAAGAAATACTTTTATAAGTGGGATGGCTTCGGCTTAAGATACGAAATACAAGAGTTTATCAGTTGTATTCTCAACCATCGCTTTTCTTCTGCAAGATTACGCCGTAGGGAAAGTATCTGTATGGCAGAGATTATGCAGCAGTTTATGGAAAGAAAGAATTTCTACGAAATATAATAAATTACTATGATTAATTTTACTGTAGGCCCAGTACAGTCCAGTGAGGCTGTACGAGCAATCGGCGCAGAACAGGTGCCTTATTTCAGAACGGCAGAATTCTCCGAACTGATGTTCGAGAATGAAGCATTAGTCAAGAAGTTTGCGAAAGCATCCGAGGATTCGCGAGTAGCATTCATTACAGGATCGGGCTCTGCTGGTATGGAGACAGCCATTATGAATACACTTACACCAAAGGATAAGGCCATCGTCGTAAATGGTGGAAGTTTTGGTGAGCGCTTTGTAGAGTTGTTACAACTCCACGAGATTCCTTTTACTGAAATAAAACTGGAGCCAGGAAAAGCCTTAAAGCCTGAGCATCTGGCAGGTTTAGAAGGTCATGGCTATACGACATTCTTGGTTAATAAACACGAAACTTCAACGGGTGTACATTATGACATCAATCTGATAAGTGACTTCTGCAAGCGGAATCATTTGTTCTTGATTGTAGATTGTATCAGCACATTCCTTACTGATCCGTTTGATATGGCTGAGTTGGAGGCTGATATTATGATAACAGGTTCCCAGAAGGCGTTGGCTTGTCCTCCAGGCATTGCAGTAATGGTTCTTTCCCCTCGGGCATTAAAACGAATTGAAGAGACAAAGTGTAAGTGCCAGTATTTTGATTTGAAGTTGGCTTTAAAGAATGGTGAACGGGGACAGACCCCGTGGACTCCCGCTGTCGGTATCTTGCGCCAGATCAATGCAAGACTGAAAGAAATTGATGCCAATGGTGGCGTCGAAGGCGAAATAGCAAGAACGGCGGCATTAGCCAATTATTTCCGTGAAAAGATCAAGGACTTGCCTTTCGAAATCATCTCAGAATCCTTATCAAATGCAGTGACCCCTCTCCATCCGACGACAGCCTCTGCCTACGATATTTTCTTGAAAATCAAGGATGAATATGGCATGTGGATATGTCCCAATGGCGGAAGTATGAAAGATACGGTGTTTAGGGTAGGGCATATCGGAGCCTTGACAACTGCAGATTATGACAAACTGATTGATGCATTCAGAGATCTGCAAAAGAAGTCGTTTTTGTAATAGAGCAAAAGAAGATAATGCGGAAGTACCCAATAGGCATACAGACTTTTTCGGAAATCATCCGAAAGGGCTATGTGTACGTTGATAAGACCGACCTCGTGTGGCAGTTACAGGACTATGCCAAGTATATCTTCCTGAGCCGCCCACGGCGCTTCGGCAAGTCATTACTCACTACCACGCTGGCTTCCTATTTCCGTGGAGAGAAGGAATTGTTCGAGGGGCTGAAAATCATGGATATGGAGCAGGAGTGGCAGCAATATCCAGTGATACGACTGGATTTGAGTACGGCAAAAGGACAGGAGTCTGCCGATGCCCTTCGTGACAAACTGCAACTGCTGTTGAAACCATACAAGGAAATGTTTGGCAGTGACCCGGAGGAGAAAACTCCCGGAGGCGTGCTTGCTGGACTTATCAGCAGAGCGTACGAAAAAACAGGAAAGCAGGTAGTTGTCCTCATTGATGAGTATGACGCTCCCATGCTTGACGTGCTTCATGAGGACAAAATGCTTGCTTCTATACGCAAAGTAATGCAAGAGTTCTACCAGCCGTTGAAGGCACAGGAGGAGATGATGAAGTTCTGTTTCATAACAGGTATCACGAAATTCTCGCAACTAAGCATCTTTTCGACCATCAACAATCTGAAAAATGTAACGATGCTTCCTGCGTTCTCTGCCATCTGTGGTATTACAGAGAATGAGGTGAAACAGTATTTTGCGGATGAAATGGGAATGATGGCCGCTGATTACGGGCTGATACCTGAAGAGATGTTTGTTCGGATAAAGGAACGCTACGACGGCTATCACTTTTCTGCTGTGTCAGAAGATGTCTACAACCCCTTCAGCCTGTTGAACGCTTTTGGTGACAACGAACTGAAGAACTATTGGTTCGAAAGTGGAACGCCGACATTTCTCATCCGGCAGATGAAACACTTTCGTACTGATATTTTGGCATTAGAGAATATGGAAGTGCCAGGTTCTGCTTTCGATAAACCAACAGAAGCAATGACAACGGCATTGCCTCTGCTTTATCAGAGCGGCTATCTGACCATAAAAGGCTATGACCGTGAATCGCAGATTTATACCCTCTCTATTCCCAATCAGGAGGTACGTATCGGCTATACGGAAGGGCTTTTGCCTGCATATATTGGTTTGGAGGGCGAAGATGTACAGGCTGGTTTTGCCCTGAAGTTCTGGCGTGCCCTTAAACAGCACGACATCAATCTGGCGATGCGTGAGATGCAAGCCTATCTCGCAGGTATCCCTTACGTTGAAGGCTTCAAGCAGAAACTCGCGGAGGCTGCCACTGCTGAAGGCTTCTATGAGTATACGATGTATCTAATTTTCTCCATGATCAATGTTTATGTTCGAACACAAGTTAAGTGTGCTGGCGGCAGGACTGACATGGTGGTGTGGATGCCAGACACAGTGTATGTATTCGAACTGAAGGTCAACGATACTGCCGAGAATGCCCTCAAGCAAATTGACGATAAAGGCTATGCCATCCCATATCAGGCAGACAATCGGAGTGTCGTCAAGGTAGGCGTGAGATTCGACAATGAGACTCGGGTACCTGTGGAATGGGTAGTCGGCTAAACAGTGATTACGACAAACTGATTGATGCATTCAAAGATCTGCAAAAGAAGGACATTATTTGAATAAATAGGTGATGGAGGTCGTTTGTAAGAAATGGACTGCTGAATTTGAAGCCAATGGCTATCACATTGAAGACATTCTGTCTTTGATAAAAGAAGCATATCGCGAGAGAGCAAAAGAGGGTATTTCTTTTGCAACACTTGGATATAGTCTTGATGATTTCTTAGCAGAAAGGTCAGAGTCTGATTACTGGTTTTTGGCATTCGATGACGATAACAAGTTATATGGAACGGCCCGATTAACAATCTTTGCTGATAATAGTGGTGAAGTCTGTAATTTTGCAGTTTTACCTAAGAGCCAGGGCAAACACATTGGTTCTCAATTGTTACAATCTCTGACGGCTTTTGGTAAAGAGCAAGGACTTGACTATATAAAGTCTTACACTGCAACTCATGCTGATAGTAGTGTGAATTGTCATCGTAAAAACAGTTTTCGGATTGTAGATATTTTTGTCGGTTTGGATCAGACCTATTCATCATATGTTTTTTTATGCCAGTTTTCTTCACTTTCTATAAGCAATATTTTCTCTACCAGTTTACATTATTCGGTATCTTATATTAAGTATGTGCTTTTTAAAAAGACAGATGGTCATAATACATATTTGGGCAATTTAGCCCTACGCATAAAAACAAAAAAGAAATTGTTATGATGAAAGAAATGACATTGCAGGAGATACAGTCAGTATCCTTGGAAATATTGAAAGACGTTCATTCCTTTTGTGAACATAGTAATATAAAATATTCATTGGCGTATGGGACACTACTTGGTGCAATTCGCCACCAAGGTTTTATTCCTTGGGATGATGATATAGATATTGTTTTACCGAGGCCCGATTTCGAGCGTTTTTGTAGAGAATACCAGTCTTCTCATGGATATACTCTATATGCTCCGGAAGATTCTAAAAGTTATCTGACTTTTGCACGAGTGTGTGACAATGAGCATACAGTTGTAAAGACCAGTAGTCCCTGGTGTGTTGAATCAACAGGAGTCTGGATAGATGTGTTTCCTTTGGATGGCGTTCCGGATGAAGAAGCGGATTTTAGACGGCATGTGAAAAAAATCCGTAAGTTTATGATGAAGGAGTTACGTCTCCGATATAGTAAATTAATGGCCTTTAAGGATGTCTCTGGTGCAAAGGAAATCTTGTTTTATTTAGTCAAAAGACTCCTTTTTTGCCATTATGATATGGCATCTATTGTACATGATCATATTCAGTTATTGAAAAGTTATAATTTTGATGAAAGTAGATTTTATGGCCAACTCTGTGTGATGGATTATCCAGAAAAGGAACATAATCCTCAAGAAGATTTCACGAGTTCTCTCAAACTACCTTTCTGCGATACTGAATTTCATGTAATGAATGGATATGATGACTTTTTGAAGCGTTATTATGGAAATTATATGGAGTTGCCGCCAGAAGAAGATAGAGTCCCGCCTCAGTCTGTGTATAAGTTTTGTTGGAAATAATTTCTATGGGAAAAGAGATAGGGGTTGAAGAATTCAAGCAAATAAGCCTTGATATTTTAGATGTAGTTCATCGTTTCTGTGAAGGAAATCATATCAAGTATTCATTGGCTTGCGGCACGTTGATAGGCGCTATCAGACACAAGGGGTTCATTCCTTGGGATGACGATATCGACATATATATGACGCGAGATGACTACCAAAGATTTATCTCTTCATTTCCTTATATGTATAAAGGAAAATACTCTGTCATATCTTTAGAAAATTCTGCTCAATGGAATTGTGCTTTTGCCAAAGTCTATAATGGCAAGACTGTTATGATAGAAGACAAAAGAACAGATATAGAAGGATTAGGGATTGGAATTGATGTTTTTCCTTTAGATAATGCTCCAGATGATGACAAAGAATGGCAGAAATTTGAGAAAAGGCGAATCATACTTCGTGACTTTTTTGAAATGAAGGAACTAAGATGGAGAAGCACTCGTTCTTTTTTTAAGAATGTTGTAGTGGAACTATGCTCATTATTCCTGTGGCCATTTTCTGCTCGCTTTTGGGCTAAAAAGATGAGTACATATGGCCAGAAGTATAATGGAATCGATACTGTTTTTTTTGCAGAAAACTGTTATGGCCTTCCAAACAACAGATTTCCCAAGTCCGACTTTGCTGAAACAATCGATTGGCCGTTTGAGGATTTCTTTTTCAAGGTTATGGTAGGCTATGATGATTATTTGAGGCGGTTTTATGGGGATTATATGCAACTCCCGCCAATAGAAAAGCAAGTGGCTCATCATCATTATGTTGCATATTGGAAAGAGTGATCAAAATGCGTATAAAGGTTTTATTTTTGCTGTATGTGTTTTCTAATATGCTGGGGGTAAGAATGTATGCGACCAATTTGAAGGTTATGACGTTTAACATTCGATATGACTCTGGTTATGATGGTAGAAACTGTTGGGATAATAGAAAGAATCCTTTGACTGAATATCTGAGTAAGGAGGATTGTGATGTGATATGCTTACAAGAGGTGCTGCATAATCAGTACATTCATCTGACTCAACACCTTAGTCAATATGATGTTGTAGGGAAAGGGCGTGTAGATGGAAAGACCAAAGGGGAATATGCCCCCATCTATTATAAGAAAAAGAAATTCGATCTGATCGACAGCGGAATGTTCTGTTTTGAAACTTATTGATGAAAGACTATGATGAGAATCGCAATTATTATTTCCAATATATAAAGTATTTAATGTTATGGCAAGGCTGATAGTTAGAAATATAGGTCCAATCAAAGATGTTGATATTGAACTGAAAAAGGTGAATGTGTTCATTGGGCCACAAGGGTGTGGTAAGAGTACATTGGCTAAGATTGTCAGTTTTTGTTCTTGGATGGAAAAGGAAAATGAAAACACTGATAGGATTATAAAGGCAGGCTTAATTTCCACGTTAACAAAATATCATCGTATTGAAGGTTACTTTCATGAAGATTCACAGTTAGCCTACGTCGGTGATAATGTTAGTTTGTTCTGTAATTTCCCTGAACCTTTTCCCGTGTCATGGAAAGGCTTTTCACCAGTACCGCTCTATAATGATGGGGAGTTCGTTTTCTATAATACCGAAAAAAGCGTGAATCCTAAAGTCTCATATATTCCTGCAGAGCGCAATTTCGTATCTGTAGTACCTAATCTTAAAAAGTATTCAGAGAAGGATGATTCTCTGCAGAGTTTTGTCAACGATTGGTTTGAGGCCAAGAGGGGCTATACAGAAAAAAAACCGCTTAAAATAGACTTGTTAGGCATACAATACTATTACAATGCAAAAAATGATAGTGATTTCATTGTGATAGATGGCCAGTTGGTTAGATTGGACCAGTCGAGTAGCGGTTATCAGTCGGTGGTGCCACTTATGGCTTTGCTGAGTTATCTTTCGACCTTCATTTATGAAGAGAACAAACCATTCTCACCAGCAGAAAATGAGAAGATGCGTGAGATTCTTTCACGTGTCTCAAGCGAGAAAGGTGGTGATATGGAGCAGAAGGTAATAGACCGTATACGTGGATTCCTTCAAGGAAAGGTTTTTACGCATACGCAATTCGTCATTGAGGAGCCTGAGCAAAATCTGTTTCCTCAGACTCAGATAGACCTGCTGTATCACTTGATTTCAGAGATAAACCACGGAAGGAATCATCGGCTGTTGTTGACAACACATAGTCCATATGTGTTGTATGCTCTGAATAATTGTCTGATGGCCTACTTGGTGAAAGATAATATAGATAAAGAAAATGCAGCAACGATTGACAGTATGAGGTATGCATTGAATCCTGAAGATGTATCTGTATGGTCTATCAAGGACGGATTTGTAAGAAACGACAAGAATGAATCTCACAGGACTATACAGGATGAGCGAGGTCTCATAAGAAAGAATTACTTCAATGAAGTAATGCGTCAGGTTATGAGTGATTTTAATAAGTTGTTGGAGTATGATGATTAGCGAGACCTATAGTCAGGATGTATTCATAGCTGATTTTACTGACTATGTGGGAAAACAAGAACCTGAGCCTGTATCTTATAAGGGTGTTGTGGTAGGAACGAAAGAGAATGGAATTATACCTTCGTTTGTGTAGCATGATGAACACAGATACCCGTTTGAGGTGGTGAATAATGAGCATAATCCTGCCGTGTTTAAGAGACCGGATGGTAGCATGTTGCCACAATGTGAGTGTATTATCTATTCGAATAGAAATGACAACAGAAAGGGATGGATGATGTTTTTAGAGTTAAAATATTGTGAAGCCAAGAATCTTTATTCGAATATGCTGAGTGGTATAAGTCAGTTGAAAGCAACATGCAATTATATTCTTAAGGAAAAGCAAGAGTTTGATGGTACTATGTTCAAGAAATATCTTGTTATTTCTACGCCTGGTGTAGAGCCGTTAGACCCTTTTGATGCCTCATACTTCAGCCAGGATGACATGCTTACATTGAAAGATGATACAGGAGCAGTATTGAAGGCTAAGAATGAGGTACTTATAAAGACACCTGCTGTGCTGGAGTTTTAGGTATGCCTGCAACCGCTGTCCGATGAGAATGAAATCCAGGATACTTATTGTATCGCTAAAAATATAAAAGGAATGATAGAGGACATCTATCTGTCAGACCATAATCCCGTAATAGTAAGGCTGTCGTTTTAAAACTTATTGATGAAAGACTATGATGAGAATCGCAATTGATTTGTTGTGGGTTAAGCATAATCAGGTAGGTGGAATAGAGTCTTACGTAAGGAATCTGTTGACGGGCTTTATTGCATTGCCCAATGAGTTTCATTTCATATTGTTGGTTAGCCAAGACAATAAGGATAGTTTCCTCGAGTTCACAAGAGACAGAAGAATAGAGATAAAAGAGTGCCCTGTGATATCTACAAAGTTACTCCCAACAGTGATTTGGGAGAATATGAAAATGGATAGGATGGTGTCAGGGCTCAATGTGGACTTTTGTTTTGTACCGTACTACAGGTGTCCTGTTTTTCCTGTAAAAAATAGGTATCTTACTGTTTTGCATGATTTGAATGCCCTTCATTTTCCTCAATATTTCTCGAAAGGGAAATACTTATGGTTGAAATATTATTGGAAATATAGCCTCAGGAATGCATATAAAACTGTTGCTATTTCGACTTTTGTTAAAGAAGACATTATAGACAACTACGGTGTAGAGGCTAACAAATTAGATGTTATTTACAATCCTATAGATAAGAATCTGAAAGTAGTTGATTTTGAATTGGTAAGTAGTAAATATGGTATCGAGGACAAAAAATACCTATATACTGTATCTTCCCTGCATAAACATAAGAATTTGATAACACTCTTGAAGATGATGAACATTATTCGGAATAAGATGGATAATCCGCCAAAACTTGTTATTTCTGGAATAAGCGCGGGAGGTTCTGGTGAATTATTCGATTATATAAATAATAATGGGTTAAAAGAATTGTGTTTATTTACAAGGTTTATCCCCACAGAAGAACTAAATACATTGATGCAGCACTCCAAAGTCTTTCTGTTCCCAAGTGTGTTTGAGGGTTTTGGCATGCCTCCTATTGAGGCCAAAAGACTTGGCGCAAAAGTCATTACTACAAATTGTGCTTCAATACCAGAAGTTACAATGGGTAAACTTACGTATGTTAAGGATCCTTTTGATGCAGAAGAGTGGGCTGAATTGGTCACAAATTCGGATGATATAGAGCAAGGGCATGAAAAATATGAGCGTTATGATCCCGCCGTGATAGCATCGCAATATCTCTTATTGTTTGAAGAATTAAGAAATGGTAAGGCTGAAAAATGAAAGTGTCAATTGTTACATCCTGCTATAATCGCGGAAATACTATTGGGGGTGCTATTGAGAGCGTTCTGGCTCAGGATTATCCTGATATAGAGTATATTGTTGTGGACGGTGCATCGAAAGATAATTCAATGTCAATTGTAAGTCAGTACAAAGACAGAATCTCCAAAGTCGTCTCAGAATCTGATCATGGAATGTATGAGGCGATTAATAAGGGAATACGTATGGCAACAGGCGATATAATAGGTCTTGTTCATTCTGATGATTTCCTTTATGATAGCCATACCTTATCTGCAATAGTTGATGTATTTGAAAAAACTGGTGCCGACTTTGTTTATGGTGATGGCATTTATGTCGATCCAGATGATACAAACAAGATTATACGTAACTGGAGAGGAGGGGCTTATCATCGATGGAAGGTGAAATGTGGTTGGCTCCCATTGCATCCTACTTGTTATATCCGTAGGGATGTGATGATGCGTGAAGGGTTGTATGATGAGTCATACAAGATTGCCGCCGATTCAGACTTGTTGGTAAGGTACTTATATAAAGCAAACCTGAAGGTTGTATATTTGAAGCGAAAAATTATTAGAATGCGAATGGGCGGTTTGTCTACGGATAGTGAGAAACGAAAAGCAATGTGGAATGAGGATATACGCTTATACACCGCTCATGGTTTTTGGGCTTTCCCCACAAAAATTATGAAAATGATGTGGAAAGTGCCTCAGTTTATAGAGGCCAAGTTCGTGTCTTGAATAATGCGGAACATTCTGGTCATTTGGCTATGGAAAAGATAAAGATACTGAATACGGAACTGGTGGCGGCGACTCAGGATGAGTTGCTGGAGGTTCTGCGGCAGGGAGTCGTGGTAACACCGAATATTGACCATCTGGTGAAGTTGCAGCAGGACCGAGAGTTATATGAACTCTATCGGCAGACAGAGTGGGTCATCTGTGACAGTCGGCTGCTGTATCTTTTTACAAAACTACTGCCTAAACCGTTGCCTCAGGCTATTCCAGGGAGTAGTTTTTTCCCGGCTTTCTATCTATACCATAGAGAGGATGAGGACTGTCGGATCTTCCTGTTAGGAGGTATGGGGAATGTGTCTCAACAGGCAATGGATAACATCAACCGTAAGGTGGGACGTCGGATAGTTGTCGGGGCCTACTCACCTTCATACGGTTTTGAGACCAATGTGGAAGAGAATGAGGCTATCGTCAAGATGATCAATGACTCAGGGGCAAATGTCGTGCCTGTTTGCGTGGGATGCCCGAAACAGGAAAAATGGATCTATGCCTACAAGGATCGAATGCCAGGCGTAAAAATTTGGATGGCTCTTGGGGCGACAATAGATTTCGAGGCAGGGAATGTGAAACGGGCCCCACTAATATGGCAAAAGTTGTATCTTGAATGGTTTTATAGATTTCTCCAAGAACCGAGGCGGATGTTCAAACGCTATTTTGTCGAAGATCCCAAATTCTTCTGGTATTTTGGCAAGCAGTTGATTGGCATCTACAAAGATTCCTTTGCAGAAGGAATGTAAATTGTGAATAACCTACATTGTCATATAGCGTTATTTGTGGCTGCGCATAAGCCAGACTTCGTGGTCCATGATGAGGTGCATACACCGATTCATGTAGGTAGGGCTGTCTCGAAATTCAAGGCAGAGATGACGGGGATGCTGGGAGACGATACAGGGGAGAACATCAGCGAGAAGAATCCTTCGTATTGTGAGATGACGGCACACTACTGGATATGGAAGAATGTGAAGGATGCAGAATTCGTCGGGTTGTGTCACTATAGGCGATATTTCGGGTGTGAGATCTCGCAGGAGAATATCGGCCAGTTGATGCTGGACTATGACGTGATGCTGGTGGAGCCGACTTATTATGTGGACAGCGTGTTCTCTTACTTCGCAAAGTTTGTAGGGGCGGAGAACATGACAATCCTGGCGGCGGTGATGAAGCGGCTGTTCCCCGACTATTATGATACGTTGGTAAAACTCTGTGATGGTGTTAAGTTCTATCCGTTTAATATGCTGGTCTGTCGGAAACCGCTCTATGATCAGTATTGTGAGTGGATGTTTACGGTCTTACAGACTTGTGAGCAATATATCAAGCCTTCGCCCTACACCAACGGCCGGCGGGCTCTGGCCTATCTTGCGGAGATGTTGACGTCGGTGTACTTCCTGCATCGGCAACTGAGGATCAAGGCGGTGCCTTACCTTAAGGTGGAGGGTGGTCAGAAGATCTTGGTGAAGCGTTCTGAGGAGAAGAACCGGGCATTGGCCAAGTATGAAGCGTTGCTTCAGAACGAACTCGCTTGGAAGGTAAAGGAGGACAGAAAGGAGAAGTTTGATAATCCCGCTATCATCATTGGCCTGAAGAATGATGGGATTATCGTATAAGAGATGAGATGATGAAGTATGACTATTTGATAGTGGGGGCCGGATTGTTCGGCGCCACATTTGCCTACCGGGCCAAGAGGGCCGGGAAGAGGTGTCTGGTGATTGACAGACGTAATCACCTGGGTGGTAACATCTATTGCGAGAACATTGAGGGGATCAATGTGCATAAGTATGGGGCGCATATCTTCCATACGTCGAATAAGGAGGTGTGGGAGTTCGTGAACTCGATCGTGGAGTTCAACCGCTATACGAACTCACCGATAGCCAACTATAAGGGGAAGCAGTATAACCTGCCTTTCAACATGAACACGTTCTACCAGATGTGGGGCGTGCTGACCCCAGAGGAGGCGAAGGCGAAGATAGAGAGTCAGAAACAGGAGGCGGTGGCGGCGATGCAGGCTGCGGGGGCTACAGAGCCCCGCAATCTGGAGGAGCAGGCGCTGGTGCTGATTGGCAAGGACATCTATGAGATCCTGATTAAGGGCTATACGGAGAAGCAGTGGGGACGGAAATGTACGGAACTGCCGGCGTTCATCATCAAACGACTGCCGGTGAGGTTTATCCACGACAACAACTACTTCAACGACCGCTATCAGGGAATACCTATCGGAGGCTATAACAAACTGATCGACGGATTGCTCGAGGGCATAGAAACCAGGACCGGCGTGGACTTTATCAAGGAACGGCGTAAGGGAGACTCTCAATTCTCAATCCTCAACGCTCAATTCGACAAGATTGTCTACACTGGACCCATCGACGAGTACTTCGACTATCGCTATGGCAAGTTGGAGTGGCGGACGGTGTCTTTCGAGGAGGAGATACTGGACACGCCCAACTATCAGGGCAATGCAGTGATGAACTATACGGAGGCGGAGGTGCCTTACACCAGGGTGATTGAGCATAAGCACTTCGAGATGTTCGGTGACGAGGTGTATCAGTGCCCGAAGACGGTGATCAGCCGGGAGTACTCGACGGAGTACAAGGAGGGAATGGAGCCCTACTATACTGTGAATGACGAACGCAACAACCGACTGGCCGACCAGTACCGTGAATTGGCAGCCCAGGAGAAGAACGTCATCTTCGGCGGACGACTGGCCGAGTACAAATACTACGACATGGCTCCGATTGTGGAGAAGGTGTTGGGGATGGAAATTCTGTGACCTTGGAGAAGATTAAGATACTGAATACGGAACTGGTGGCGGCGACTCAGGAAGAGTTGTTGGGGGTACTGCGACAGGGAGTCGTGGTTACGCCGAATATTGACCATCTGGTGAAGTTGCAGTATGACCAAGAGTTATATGAACGTAAACGTTCTATTTTCCGCGTCAGTGATTAAAATATAATGCCTACCTTTGTGGCAAAAAACGACATAGGCTTCGTCTCTGCGAAGCAGATATGAAGCAAGATGTTGTACTTCCGCCGCATGAGTAATATCTATGGGGATTAATACCGGCTTTTCATGGTTGCTAGAGTGTCAGGCGATGACTGTCGGATACACACGCGAGTGCTTCGCTCGCACAATCATATAAATCAGAGATGTTCAATCTCAAGAATTGAAGCAAAATGACGTCGATTTCGGTACATAAGGGCACAATGATACTGTCCGCGAAGATAAGCGTTTCGCAGACAAGTGCAACTAATCCCCGATGTGCCAGACTCTTTCGGGTGGAGCCCTCGTGGCAGGCTTGATGG
>FLNX01002279.1_pt1 | contig 17098 bp, 19 predicted proteins | sample 1140341 | NCBI WGS metagenome assembly FLNX01 (sample SAMEA3878208, study PRJEB12797) | bioreactor metagenome | biome: Moose rumen | place: Sweden | collected 2011-10
AAGAAAACATCCTGTTTTCGTTGCCGGCGGGCGCACATCCCTGTGCGCCCGTGTCTTTACCAACCGCTGTAAACTTTTTTCATTACAAATTACGCATTACTCATTGCTAATTGCTTTTCTTGCGCCCAAAGAAAAAGTAGCAAAAAGAAAGGGCACCCCGCGGGGCGTCGCCGCTTGAACATCCTGTTCAAACGCGGCGTGCTGGGGCGGCGTCCATGCCGCCCCTTGAATTCCTCAACTACCTGCTGTAATTTTCGTCAGTAATAAAATTTCATAGATGGAGGCTTTCAGTATGAGAAAGGAACACGATTTTTTGGGAGAAATTGAAGTACCCGATGAAGCTTACTACGGCGTACAAACAATGCGTGCCATTGAGAATTTCACAATCACGGGACGCAAGCTCGACGAAGATTTTATCAAGTCTCTCGCAAAAGTTAAGAAGGCGGCGGCGCAAGCCAACATGGAAACAGGGCGTCTCGACCGCAAAATCGGTAACGCGCTTGTCCAAGCGGCGGAAGAAATTATCGAAGGACAATTCATTGATCAATTTCCCGTCGATCCGATTCAAGGCGGCGCGGGCACTTCGATTAACATGAACATGAATGAAGTTCTCTGCAACCGCGCACTTGAAATTATCGGCGAGGCTAAAGGACGTTACGACATCATTTCGCCGAACAATCACGCGAACATGGCGCAATCGACCAATGACAGCTTGCCAACCGCGATTAAAGTTTGCTTGACTTACAAAAGCCACAATGTCACCGACGCGCTCGATTATCTCGCAACCGCGCTCGAAGAAAAAGCCGAAGAGTACAAGGACATTTTGAAAATGGGACGCACGCATTTGCAGGACGCCGTCCCCATTACGCTCGGACAGGAAATGGGCTCTTACGCTTCGGCAATTCGCCGCAGTATTCGCCGCATTGAATGGGCGATTGACAGCATTCGCCTTATCAACATGGGCGGCACGGCGGTCGGGACAGGTTTAAATGCCGAGCCCGCTTATATCAAAATCGTTGCAAGAAAACTTCGCGAGATCACTCACGAAAATTTTGAGACTTCGACGAACATTATCGACGCGACAAACAACACGGACGGTTTCGTTGACGTAAGCTCCGCGCTGAAAAATACCGCGCTTGTTCTTATCAAAATGGCGAACGACTTCCGCTTGATGGCTTCGGGTCCTCGTTGCGGGCTCAATGAACTTTTCCTGCCCAAGCGTCAGCCCGGCTCTTCGATTATGCCCGGCAAAGTCAATCCCGTTATCGCCGAAGTTATGGATCAAGCGTGCTATCAAGTTATCGGCAACGATCTTGCGGTTACAATGGGCGTCGAAAACGGGCAATTTGAATTGAACGTTATGGAACCGATTATGGCTTACAATCTCTGCTCTTCAATGAATTATCTTGCCAATGCGTCCAGAACTTTTGTAGACAAATTGCTTGTCGGCTTGGAACCCAATCGCGAACAATGTCAAAAATGGCTCGACAGTTCGGTCGGAGTTGTAACGGCTCTTTTGCCGCATCTCGGTTACGAACAATGCTCCATGCTTGCCAAAGAAGCTTACGCAACTCGCCGCCCGATTCGCGAAATTATTTTGGAGAAGGGGCTTCTCACCGAAGAACAACTTAAAGTTTACATGTCGCCCGAAAAAATGACTCGTCCCGGCATAACTAATTAGGAATTAAGAATTAGGAATTAGGAATGAAAAAAATTTTCCTCCGCGCAGTTTCACGGAGGATTTTTTTTTGCAAAAGCTTGATCGGCAACTTTCGATCAGATAAAATGATAAAAAATTTTTTAAGGAAGTGATTGACATGTTGAAAAAAATTTTTGTTGCGATTTTCGGTTTGCTGATTTTGAGTTCGCAGACCGCCGCCGCCGTCGATTGGAATTCTGTTCCGCATTTCGACAATAAAGCGGAGCTCGCCCGCTACATTGAAAACGGCAGGCGTCAAGGACAAACTGTCTTTAATTTTGTTCTCACTAACCGCACTTTCAGCACGAATAAAGAAGTTGCCGAAAAAGAAGCCGCTGCATTAGCCGAAGAATTTACAAACGGAGTTGCGTTTGCCTTAAAATCTAATATGGTTGTGGGAATGGGAACGGGGCGCGTGACTTACACAATAACAAAAGAATATCCCGGTACCCGCGTTGCCAATGCTTATTTGAACGGCGGCACTTTGTCGGGCGATGATTGGATTCTTTACCAAAAGGCACTGCCCATTGTCAACGAGGCTAAAAAATTTTCGTCGCCCATTGACAGAGAACTTTATATTCATGATGAAATAATTCGCCGCGTGGATACTTTTTACAACGATGAAACTTTTTTCACTGAAGACAACGACAACAGACGATTTATTACGGCAATGGGAGTTTTAATCGATGGTAAGGCAAATTGTCAAGGCTTCGCGGATACATTTTACATGTTGTGCAGAATGACGGGACTGGACGTCGGCAGAATCGGCGGAACTTTTGGCACTGCTTCGCACGTTTGGAACACGATAACTTTTGAAGACGGAAAAACTTATTGCGTCGACGTGACAAACGGTTTCAACACCAAATCGTTATATCTTTTCAACGCGCCGCTTGAGATTATTCAAAGGTCGCATTCTTGTCAATGGGATGCGATACCTAATCTTCAACAAACTGCCGATGGACGTTACGGGGGAAATTTGAAATGATTCTTCCGCAATGCGAAATTTTTTATCCGAGTTCCGCGCAGGAAATTTTATTCGTAAGCGGCGGGCGGACTCCGAGCCGCGAATTTTTTTTGGAAATTTCAAAGGGACGGAAAATTTTTTGTATCGATAAAGGGATTGAAATTTGCAAGGCGTGCGGAGTTATTCCAAATTTTTTAATCGGCGACTTCGACAGCGCGAAAAATTCTGCCGTCGATTGGGCGCGAGAAAAAAATATTCCCGTCGAAAAATATCCTGCTGACAAAGATTTTACCGACACGCAACTTGCTTTGAATCGCGCCGTTGAAATTTTCGGCGAACACGACGCGATTTTGACGGGAGCTTTCGGCGGACGCTTCGATCATCTTTACAGCAATATTTTCACCTGCGCGGCTTTGAACAGGAAAATTTTCCTTGCCGACGAGCGCGAAATTATTTTTTATCTGCGCGGCGGCGAAAGTTCGGAGATAAAATTTTTTAAAAAGCCGCTTGCCGTTTCGTTGTTGCCGATAACTTCAATCTGCGCGGGCGTCGTGACGAAAAATCTTCATTGGGAACTTGACGGCGCGACTTTGACGCAAAATTTCCCAAATGCAACGAGCAATCGCGCAGACGCCGATAAAATTTTTGTCGGAGTCGGGAGCGGGACGCTTGCAATTTATTTTTGTTTTGAATAAAAAAATCCCCCGCAATTTCGCAGGGGATAATTTTTTTGTCGAAAAATTTTCAGCCGAGAAGAATTTCTTTGTTCTGAAGAATTTCGACGCCCGGAGCACATGCGCCGCAGTCGCAATATTTCGCGCCGCTCGCCTTGAGTTCGTCGGCATGGGCGGCGAAATTTTTTTGTCCTTCGCCGAAAATTTCTTTTGCTCTGTCCGAATGAGCAAAGGCAACCAAGCTGTCAACGTCGGAGATGTCTTCTTCGATCTCGGCGATTAAATTTTGCGCGGCAACTTTTTCCTTATCCGTGCCGAGTGCGTCGAAATATTTTTGAACAGCCGCCGTGAGTTCGGGACAACAGCTCGGAGCCGCCGCCATCGCCTTAATTTTTTCAATCAAATTTTCTTTCGTCATGATAAAACCTCCAAAAAAATTTTATGCACTGCGCGACTTCAACGCCGCGTCAATCGCCGTCGAAAGTTGGTCGGCGCAAGAAGTGCCGCGATTTCCGCAGGGATTTCCGCGCAGAATGTCCGCAATTTCTTTTGCGTCCTTGCCTTCAACCAATTTTCCAATCGCAGGCAAATTTCCGGGGCAACCGCCCAAAAATTTTACGTCATGCAGACGCCCCGCCTCGTCCAACGAAAAATCAATTCGCTTGGAACAAACTTTTTGCGGCGTGAAACTGTAACTTTCCATTCAAAAACTCTCCCTTAAATATTTTGCGGGTACATGCTCGGTCAGCCATACGCCGTTGACCGAACGATAAAATTTGTACCCGTCGCCAAACATTTTTAAACTTTCCACGAGAAAAATTTTCGGCTTGCCGTGCCGCCGCCCGACTTTCTCCGCCGTCTCAACGTCGCTTGACAAGTGAACATACAACCGCGACATTTTCAGCAAACCTTGTGCATTTATTGACGAACCGAAACTTTCGCTCGTGCCGTGATACAAAATTTCAGGCGGCTCCAATTCCTCAAGTTCAACGTCAACGGGGATTGAATGTCCTTGATTTGCTCGAATCAATTTTTTATCCGCGCTGAAAGAATATCGCTGTTTTTCGTCCTGCGCAACAATCTGCTCCAAAGTTGCGAAGTCCAAATTTTTCACGCGGCGAATCAATTCTTCAACGTCCGCCCAACCGTGTTCGTCAAGTTCAATCCCGATTCGTTGCGGTTTGTGGCGAAGAATCAAACTCAAAAATTTGCTCGTCGATTTCAGCGACAATGATTTTTGCCTCCCGAAAAATTTTTTCAATCGTAAAGCAAAGCGGCGGGCGTGTCAAGTTTTTTATGTTGCAGTTGACTCAACGATAGACAAGGAAAATTTTTTGCCGTAAACTTTTGCCGAAAATTTTTTTGGAGGCAGAAAAATGAACAGTTGGAACGAAGGATATTTCACGGAGTCGACTTACACTTACGGCTATTATCGCGAGCTTTCGCCCGTTTTTATGCGTTGGTGTCTTTTGCTTAAAGGAATTGTCGCACCCGAAATTACGGCGGAAAGTTGTCATTGTGAACTTGGATTCGGTCAAGGAGTTTCTGCGAATATTCATGCGGCGGCGACGCCCGGAAAATTTTTCGGCACGGATTTTAATCCTTCTCATGCCGCGCAGGCAAAAGAACTTGTCGAGGCGTCGGAGGCTGACGCGAAATTTTTTGAAGACAGTTTCGAGGAATTTTCAAAGCGCGAGGATTTGCCCGAATTTGATTCAATCGGCTTGCACGGAATTTGGAGTTGGATAAGCACGGAGAACCGTCATCATATAATTGAAATTGCGCGGCGACATTTGAAGTCGGGCGGCATGTTTTACAACAGCTATAATTGTTTGCCGGGCTGGGCACCTTCCGCGCCGTTGCGAGAACTTTTGGCAATGTACGATCGTTATTCGGGAAAAAGCGGCGCGGCTAAAGGGCGAGTCGGTGACGCTTTGAAATTTGTTGAAGAAATGCTTGCCGCCAAGCCCGCGTATTTGAGTTTGGCTCCGAACTTCGCCAAAACCTTTGAAACTTTGAAGAAACACAACCCCGATTATTTGGCGCATGAATATTTGAATCTTGATTGGGATTTGATGTACTTCGCGGACGAGGCAGAATTTTTGCAGGAAGCAAAGCTGGACTTCGCGACGACCGCCGTGCCGCTCGACAACGTTGATAAATTAAATCTTTCCGCGCAGGCAATGCAATTTTTGGCGAAAATTGATAATCCGCTGGTAAGGGAGCAGGCGCGAGATTATTTTGTCAATCAGCAATTTCGCAAAGATATTTTTGTTCGCGGGATTCGCAGGATAACGCCCGCCGAGCGCATGAATAAAATTTTGGAAATGCGATATGTCTTGATGACTTCAGCCGAAAATGTGCCACTGAAATTTTTAACGACAATCGGCGAAGTGAAATTGTCGGAAGAAATTTATCGTCCCGTGCTTGAATTTTTGCAGGAAGACAATTTCCGCCCGAAAAGTTTTTCCGAATATCTCAAACGCAATCCGTTGAGAGATGCGCGGGGGATTTTGGAAGTCATAATAATTTTGGTAAACGGCAATCACATTTTGCCCTGCCAAAACGACGCGGCAATTAAGCTTGTGAAAAAATCTTGCGAGCGACTTAACGCGCACATTTGCGAGCGGGCAAAGTTTGAAAACGCGATTAATTTTTTGGCGAGCCCGCTGACGGGAACGGGCATCAACCTTAATCGTTTTCAGCAAATATTTTTGGCGCAATACAAAAACGGAGATAAGACGGCGGAGAAATTGGCGGCGGCGGCATGGAAAATTTTTTCGCAACAAGGACAAAAACTCATCAGCGAAGGAAAAACTCTCGAATCGCCCGAAGAAAATCTTGCATACATTGAAAAATTGGCGGAAACATTTTTGACAAAACATCTGCCGATTTTCAAGGCATTGTCCCTTTGAAAATTTAAAATCGGTTGCCGCGCTCGGTCGCGGTAATTTTTTTTGGAAAAAACTTTTCAAGGATAAAAATTCGCTGTAAAATATCGCCGCTTAAGGCAGTAAGTTTTAGGAGGAATTTTTTCATGGTCATTATAATGAATCCGGAAGCGACTTCAAAAAATATCGAGGAAGTCATAAAGGCGATAAAAAGCGTCGGGCTCGACGCGAAGATTATGGAGGGCGCGCAACAAAAAATCGTCGGAGTCATCGGCGACAAAACCAAGCTGGCGTCTGTGGCGATTGACGCCTTGCCGGGCGTTGAAAGTTCCGTTGCCATTTCAAAAAGTTACAAGCTGGCGAGCCGCGAATTTCATCCGCAACCGAGCGTTATCGACGTGGGCGGCGTGAAAATCGGCGGAGCGGAGCCCGTAATAATGGCGGGGCCTTGTGCCGTCGAAAGTCGCGAACAACTTTTAAAAGCCGCGCAGATTGTCAAAGACGGCGGCGCACAATTTTTGCGCGGCGGCGCGTACAAGCCGAGAACTTCGCCCTATTCGTTTCAAGGTTTGGAAGTCGAAGGTTTGAAATATCTTGCCGAAGCGCGGGAAGTCACGGGCTTAAAAATCGTCACGGAAGTTACGACCGTCGAAGGAATTTCTCCCGTCGCCGAATACGCCGACATGTTACAAATCGGCGCAAGGAACATGCAAAACTTCGGCTTGCTTAAGGAAGTCGGGAAATGCAAACGCCCCGTCCTTTTAAAGCGCGGACTTGCGGCGACAATCGACGAGTGGTTAAACGCCGCCGAATACATTATGAATGCGGGCAATCCCGACGTGGTTTTGTGCGAACGCGGAATCAGAACTTACGAAACTTATACGCGCAACACTTTGGACTTGTCGGCAGTTGCGGCGGTCAAACATTTATCGCACTTGCCGATAATCGTTGATCCGAGTCACGGCACGGGCAAATGGCGCATGGTAAAACCGATGGCAATGGCGGCGATAGCGGCGGGCGCGGACGGCTTAATGATGGAAATGCATCCGAATCCTGCGCGGGCACTTTCGGACGGCTCGCAGTCATTGACGCCCGAACATTATCGCAACGTCATGAGCGGCATAAAAAAATTGGCAAAGTTCATGCACGAAGAAAAATTAATCGGGCTTGAGGAGTGAAAAATTTTGCGCTTGAGGAAAAAGCCTCACACGGACGAGAAATTAAAACTTTTTGAAGACTTCGTGACTGTCGGAGAAGTGGAGCCGATAAAAAAAGATTTAACGCGAGAACTTTTTGTCGAACTGGGCACGGGCATGGGAGATTTTATAACGCAAATCGCCGAGCAGAATCCGCAGGTAAATTTTATCGGGCTTGAGGTTGAAAAAACTTGCGTATTGTCGGCGGCGCGAAAAGTTCGCGAAAAAAATCTCGGCAACGTCCGATTGATTGTTTTCGATGTGGAAAATATCGCCGAAATTTTTTCGGAGCACGAAGTCGACCGACTTTACATAAATTTTTGCGACCCTTGGCCGAAGAAGCGTCATGCCAAACGCCGCTTGACTCACGAAAGATTTTTGGAAAAGTACAAGAAGATTTTGAAGGTTGGCGGAGAAATTTTTTTCAAAACGGACAATCGCGGGCTGTTTGATTTTTCATTGGAGCAATTTGCGGCGGCGGGGCTTGAAGTTCACGACGTGACAAATAATCTTCATGAAAACGAGCCGCCCGATAATATTCGCACCGAATACGAAAATAAATTCGGCGCGGCGGGCGTCCCGATTAATTTTTGCGTTGCGAGGTTTGCCGATGAATAAAATTTTAACGCTTGGCATTGAAACGAGTTGCGGCACTTTTAAAAAGTGCACAAACAGCAGTCGCGCTCCTGCGTAAAAAATTTTCGGAGTAATACCCGCAGTTGTACGCAACGCTAAGCATTGCTAGCGTTGTCAAATTATTTACGCTTATCACAAAGGAAAAATCTTCATGGAAAATATTTTAACGTTGGGCATTGAAACAAGTTGCGACGAAACGGCGGCGGCAGTTCTGCGCGGCGGGCGCGAACTTTTATCAAACATTATCTCGACACAAATTCCGCTTCATCAGAAATTCGGCGGCGTCGTGCCGGAAATTGCGTCGCGAAAACATATCGTAAACATTATGCCCGTGATTGACGAGGCGATAAATAAAGCGGGCGTCAATCTTCGCGAGATAAATCAAATCGCCGTGACGAAAGGACCGGGTTTGGCGGGCGCGTTGCTTGTCGGATTGTCGGCGGCAAAATCTTTAGCCTACGCGCTGAAAATTCCGCTAATCGCCGTCAATCATCTTGAAGGACATATTTTCGCGAATTTTTTAAGCTCGCCGAAATTGGAGCCGCCGTTTTTATCGCTTGTGGTTTCGGGCGGACATACCGCGCTGATAAAAATGACGGACTACAATCGCTTTGAACTTTTGGGACAAAGTCGAGACGATGCAGCGGGCGAAGCCTTCGATAAAATTGCGCGGGTTATGGGCTTGCCTTATCCCGGCGGTCCCGAAATTGACAAGCTCGCCAAGTGCGGCAATTCCGACGCCGTAACTTTTCCGCATCCAAAAGTTATCGGCTACGATTTCAGTTTCAGCGGTTTGAAGTCGGCGGTTCTGAATTATCTCAACACCGCGCAGATGAAGGGCGAGGAAATAAATTCGGCGGACGTTGCGGCGAGTTTTCAAAAAACGGTCGTTGATGCTTTGACGGAAAAAACTTTGGCGGCGGCTGAAGAATTTAAGCTTGATAAAATTGTTTTGGCAGGCGGCGTTGCGGCGAATTCTTCTTTAGAAAAAAATTTGCGCGAGGCTTGCGACCTGCGCGGGCTGGAATTTTTTTACCCGACAAAAATTCTCTGCACAGACAACGCCGCAATGATCGCTTGTCGCGGCTTTTATCAAAAAACTTTTGCCGACTCGACACTTAACGCCGTCCCGAACTTGGGCTTGTGAAGAAAAATTTAAGTTCAAAAATAATCTTAGCGGGCGGCAAATTCTTCTTTGGAAAAAAATTTGCGCGAGGCTTGCGACCTGCGCGGGCTGGAATTTTTTTACCCGACAAAAATCCTCTGCACAGACAACGCCGCAATGATCGCCTGTCGCGGCTTTTATCAAAAAACTTTTGCCGATTCGACACTTAACGCCGTCTCGAACTTGGGCTTGTGAAGAAAAATTTAAGTTCAAAAATAATCTTGGCGGGCGACAAATTCTTCTTTGGAAAAAAATTTGCGCGAGGCTTGCAACCTGCGCGGCTTTAAATTTTTTTATCCGACAAAAATCCTCTGCACCGACAATGCCGCAATGATCGCTTGTCGCGGCTTTTATCAAAAAACTTTTGCCGACTCGACGCTTAATGCCGTCCCGAATCTCGGACTTTAAGGAGGAATATTTATGAAAAAAATTTTTTCGCTGTTGATAGTCTTTGTTTTCACGGTAACATTTTTTTCTGTCGCGCACGCAACGGAATATCAGCTTGAACAAGTCGTTGTGGTCAGTCGCCACAACTTGCGCAATTCACTCAAGGCAGGAGATGATCGCGGGCTTTTGACACTGCGCGGGGGCGAAATGGAAACATTGATGGGACAATATTTTGAGGCACGGCTTCGGGAGCAAGGACTTTTTCCGAAAAACGCGCAACCTTCCGTCGGAGAAGTTCGTTTCTATGCAAACTCCTATCAGCGGACAATCGCAACGGCAAAATATTTTTCGGCAGGAGCATTTCCAATCGCGAACATTCCGATTGAATATCATCGCGCATTGGGACAAAAGGACAGAATCTTCTTGCCGCCGACAGATCCCGCTCTTATGAAAAAACTTCACGCCGAAACTGATTGGAAAAAATTATTCGCCGGCATGAGTAAAGAAATTGCAACCGTTGAACGTCTCAGCGGCGAAAAATTCAATCCCGCCGATTCTTCGGTGAAAATTCGCGACAGTGTTGTCGAATGGGGACTTGACGGCTCCGCAAAAAAAATTAATCTTGCCGCCGACGCCATACTTATGGATTATTACGACGGAAAAGTTTCTTACAGCGATTCCGAAATGCGCGACGTGGCGAAAATTTCTTCTCTGCTTATTAACAGCAACTTTGATCGTCCGCTCGGCGCAAAAGCTTTTGCAAGCCCGATGCTCGCCGTCATCTCCGACGAACTCAACACGACCGAACGCAAATTCAGTTTCATCTGCGGGCACGACTCCAACCTTTCCAACGTGTTGACGGCTATTGGCGTTGAAGAATATTTTTTGCCCGGCACATTTGAATGGCGCGTTCCCATTGCGTCAAAGTTGGTTATCAAAAAATTTCGCGGCTCCGACGGCAACGAATACGCCCGCTTGAGTCTCGTTTATCCTTCCGCCGCGCAGATTGTCAATCGCGAAATGCTCACGCTCGAAAATCCGCCAATGAAAGTTCCTTTGAAATTACGCGGACTTCAAACGGTTGACGCGGACGCGATTTATAAACTCTCGGACGTTTTGCAAAGACTTTCCGACGCCCGGATTGTTGACGGCAGACGAGCCGCTTAAAAAGGAGATTTTATGGAGCTTAAAAGTTTAGGGAAAATTACCGCTTACAAATACGATTATTCGCCCGAATTTTTGGAGGCGATTGAAAATAAAAATCGCGGCAGAAATTATTTCGTGACGCTGACAAGCGAAGAATTTACCTGCCTTTGCCCGATAACTCATCAGCCCGACTACGCAACGATTAAAATTCGCTACATTCCCGATGAAAAACTTGTCGAGAGCAAAAGTTTGAAACTTTATTTGACGAGCTTTAGAAATTGCGGAACTTTTCATGAAGACGTTATCAACACGATAGCTGACGACTTGATTAAACTTTTGGAGCCGCGCTATCTTGAGGTTGAAGGTTTGTTCAAAGTGCGCGGCGGCATTTCGATTATGCCTTTTGTAAATTACGGGCGCGGCGAGTTTGAAGAAGCCGCAAAAAAAATTTTGTTGGAGAGAAAGTTTTGAGACAAAAAAAAATCGCGCTGATTAACGACGTGACAGGATTTGGAAGATGCTCCGTGACTGTCGAATTGCCGATAATTTCCGCGCTGAAAATTCAAGTTTGCCCGTTGCCGACCGCGCTTTTGTCGGTGCACACGGGCTTTAAAAATTATTTTATGGACGATTTCACAGACCGCATGGAAATTTATATCGACAGCTGGCAGAAAAATAATTTGACTTTCGACGCCGTCGCCACAGGATTTTTGGGCTCCGCCGCGCAGATTGAAATTGTCCGCCGTTTCATAAAAAATTTCCCCGCCGTCGTGATTATCGACCCCGTTATGGGAGATCACGGAAAAATTTATGCGTCTTACACAAAAGAAATGTGCCGTCGCATGCGCGAGCTTTTGGAGTTTGCAGATCTTGTCACGCCGAATTTAACGGAGGCTTGCGAGCTTTTGGGCGTTCCTTATCCCGAAGGCGGCGTCGTCAGTGATTCTGAACTTGCAACGATGGCGGCGAACATTGCGGCGAAAACTCGCGGCGGGCGCGTCGTGATAACGGGCGTAACGCTTGAATTCGACGACGGCTCCAATATTTCCAATTTCATTTTCGACAGAGGCGAAATTAATTTTGTGACTTCGCGCAGATTGGGCGGAGATCGTTCGGGCACGGGCGACGCTTTTTTTGCGGTTGCGGCGGCGTCTTGGCTCAACGGAGAAAATTTACTCGACGCGACAAAAAAGGCGGCGGACTTCGTTGCAAAATGTATTTCCCACGCCGAAAAATTAAATCTGCCTTGGAATTGGGGCTTGCCGTTTGAAGAATTTTTAACCGAATTGAACGGAGGCGAAAAATCTTGACGAAGGCGATTTTGCTTGACGAAAAAGATAACGTCGCGACTTGCACTTCCGCCGCCAAAAAAGGTGAAGCGATAAAAATTTTGGGCGGCGCGGAAATTTTTTGTGTTGAAGACATTCCGATTTGGCATAAAGTTGCGCTGAAAAAAATCTGCGCGGGCGAAAAAATTTTCAAGTACGGAGAAATTATCGGCGAGGCTTCGGCTGATATTGCAAAGGGCGGTTGGGTTTCGCACGAAAATATTTTCAGCGTGCCCAGAGATTATTCAAGCGAGATGATTTAAATGAACTTTTGGGGTTATAAAAGAGCCGACGGTCGCGCCGGAATTCGGAATCACGTTTTGATTTTGCCGACGTGTGCTTGCGGCAGTGAGACGGCGCGGATTGTTGCGAGTCAAATTCGCGGCGCGGTAAATATTATTTTCAACACGGGTTGTTCAGACGTGGCGGCGAATACAGAAATGTCACAAAAAATTTTGACGGGCTTTGCCTGCAATCCGAATGTTTTCGGCGTCGTGATAATCGGCTTGGGTTGCGAAACTGTTCCGCATAAAATTTTGCGCGAGAAAATAAAATCTCTAACCGACAAGCCCGTAATTTCTTTTGGGATTCAAGAGGAAGGCGGCACACTCAAAACGATTGAAAAAGCAGTTCGGGCGGCGCGAGAATTGGCGGCGGAGGCATCTCTTCAACAAAAAGAACTCTGTGACATTTCGGAGCTGTTGCTTGGGATTGAGTGCGGCGGCTCGGACGCGACTTCGGGCATTGCGTCAAATCCCGTCGTCGGTTCTCTCAGCGATAAATTAATTGACTTGGGCGCGTCAACTTTGATGAGTGAATCAATCGAATGGATTGGCGGCGAACATGTTTTGGCAAAAAGAGCGGCGACGCCCGAAATTCACAATCAAATTATAAAAATCTGCGCGGACTACGAAAAACATTTGAAAACAGCTGGGCAGGATTGTCGCGCAGGGCAACCGACGCCCGGAAATAAATTCGGCGGGCTTTCGACAATCGACGAAAAAAGTTTGGGTTGCATAAAAAAAGGCGGGACACGTCCGATTGTGGAAGTTTTGAAGCAGGCGGCGCGTCCGACAAAACGCGGAGCCCTTGTCATGGACACGGCGGGCTATGATATTTCTTCGGTGACTTCGATGGTTGCGGCGGGTTGCAACGCGATTATTTTCACGACGGGGCGCGGCACTCCGACGGGCAACGCGATTGTTCCCGTTTTAAAAGTCACTGCCAACGCGCAAACTTTTTCTTGGATGGAAGATAATATCGACGTTGATTTGAGCGGGATTATCGAAGGAAATTTGACGATTGACGCGGCGGGCGATTTGCTTTTGAAAAAAATTCATGACGTGTGCAACGGGCGACTTACGAAGGCGGAGGCTTACGGCTTTTCGGACATTGCGGTTGATCATTTCTGCAGATTTGTTTAGGAGAAATTTGTTTGTCAAAATTTTTAAAAGTTATGAGGCTAGCAATGCGCCGTACGGACGCGGCTAAAAATTAAAAGTTTTAGTCGGCAAAGCGCGACCGCTGTTTGGCAACTTTTTAAAAGTTGAGGAGAAAAATTTTTATGGTGACTTTTGATTTTACGGGAAAAAATTTTGTGATTGTGGGCGCGTCGTCGGGAATAGGACGGCAAGCGGCTCTTGAACTTTCCAAGAGCGGCGCAAATGTTTTGGCTATCGGACGAAATTTGGAGCGGCTTGACGAACTGAAAAAAAATTCGCCCGTCAGCTTAATCAAGCACCCGCCGAGAATTTTTACGGAACAGCTTGACGTCCTTACGGCGCGAGAAGAAGATTGGTCGGCGGTTTTGGAAAATTTCACAAGCGCGGTCGGCAAAATCAACGGCGGAGTTTATACGGCGGGCATATGGGGTTTGACGCCGCTGAATTCTTTCGATGAAAGTTTGGCGCATAAAATTTTTGATACGAGTTTTTGGGGCGCGGTAAATTTTGTTCAGACGGCGACGCGGAAGAAATTTTCGGACGGCGGCGGCTCTTTTGTGCTGATGAGTTCGGTTGCGGGAGAATTCGCGGGAAAATCTTTGTTCGCATACTCGGCGGCGAAGGCGGCAATTCAAACGGCGGTTAAATCTTTCGCGAAAGAAATTATTCGCAACAAGCACAGGATAAATTCTGTTGCTCCCGCGCTCGTCAAAACCGAAATGACGCAGAATGAACTTTACACGGCAACAATCGGCGAAAAAATTATTCCGAATCAACTGCTCGGCGCGGGCACGGCGAAGGACGTTGCGGGCATGATTTTATTTTTGCTCAGCGAACGCGCCGCTTGGATTACGGGACAAAATTTTTTCGTGGACGGCGGTTATATCGTCGGCTCTTACATTTGAAAATAAAAAACCTCCCAATCGGCGGGAGGTTTTTTTATGTATAATGCATAATCAAGAAATTTTTCATTCCTAATTCCTAATTCATAATTCCTAATTGCATTGGCGGGAGGTTTTTTTATGCAGTTGCGAGCTTGAATAAATCTTCGACGGTCTGCGCGGATTTAATTTCTTCGGGAGAAATTTTTCTGCTTGAATTGGTGTTGCAGAAAGAAAAAAATGAAACCATACTCAACGAATCCCAATCTTCCAAGTCGGCTAGTTTCGTTGAAAAATTTATTTTCGCTTCCGTGTCCATCAGTTCGACAAGTTTTTTAATAAAATTTTCCTCATTCATTCCTAATTCCTCATTCCTAATTCCTAATTGAATTCAACGGCGGGGTTGCCGAAAACTTTTGCGCCCGCCCGAACTTTTTTCAAAACAACCGAGCCCGCGCCGACGGTTGCGCCGTCTCCTACTTTGGCTTTCGGCAAAATAATTGCGCCGCTCCCGATAAAAACTTCCGCGCCGATTTTGCATTTGCCCGCAACGTTGGCGTGCGGCATGATGCAAGAAAAATTTCCAATCTGCGCGTCGTGCCCGATAATCGAAATGTCATTTACCGCGACAAAATCTCCGAGCGCGGCTTTGTCGCCAATATTTACATAAGGACAAATTATCACGCCGCGACCGAGTTTAACCGTCGGCATGACGTAGGCAAGCGCGCTGATTAAATTTATAAATTCGCCGCCGCGAGACAAAATTTTTTCGACAAGAATTTTTCTGCCGTGCGGAGTTCCGACCGCGCAGATAAAAACGTCGTCCGCGCAGATTTCATAACTTTCAACATCGCCCAAAACTTTTTCGGGCAAAAGTTCATATTCTTCCGCCGAAAGTTTTATATCGCCGTCAAGGAAACCTTTTATCTGCCACTCGACGCCGAAGCCCAAAGATTTTTGCGCGTGCCAATAAATTTCTCTCGCAAAACCGCCGCAACCGATGATTATCAAATTCTTCATTGAATCAATCCCTTTCGGACGAATTTTATCACAAAAATTTCTCGGCGCATATGAAATTTTTTTTTGTCCGTGATAAAATTTTCGTTAAAGGAGGTTTTGGTTATGAAAAATTTTTTTGCGGCGGTGATTTTTATGTTGGGAATGGCGAATTTTGCCTGCGCGGCGACTTCGGATTTAATTTTCGATTCGTCAATCGGCGTCGAGAAAACTTTAACCTGCGACGGACGCGAAATTAAATTCATGGCTTACGAAAATATTTCCTACGTTGCGGAGCCCGCGAGCGAGATTCAAAAGTTGAGCGTGTACATTCCCGCCGAATATCTGCGCGGAGAAAAAATTAACGGCTACAGTGCCGAGACCGCGCCGATTTTTCTTCCAAACGGCGTCGGCGGCTACATGCCCGGAAAAATTCTTGCGCCCGTCGAAAACGACAGAATGAGCGGCGGCGCAAATGCCTCGCTGGTTGCGTTGAGTCGCGGGCTTGTCGTTATCAGCCCCGCAATTCGCGGACGCACAACGACAATGAACGGCGTTTATGTCGGCAAAGCTCCCGCGCTGATTGTCGATTATAAGGCGGCGGTTCGTTGGATTCGTTTCAATCGCGACAGACTTCCCGCCGGCGACGTTGAAAAAATTATTTCAAACGGAACTTCGGCGGGTGGCGCGTTATCGGCTTTGCTCGGAGCGACAGGCAATGCTCCCGAATATCAAACTTATTTGCAAGCACTCGGCGCGGCGGACGAACGCGATGATATTTTTGCGTCAAGCGATTATTGCCCGATAACCAACCTTGAAAACGCCGATACTGCTTACGAATGGATTTTTTACGGCGAGACAAAATATTTTCAAGCAATGTGGCAACTCATGCCGCCGACCGATTCCGAAGCCGCGAATAATCCCGTGCCCGTCAAAAAATCTTCCGAAATGACGGCTGAAGAAATTCGCGTCTCAAAAATTTTGCGCGATGCCTTTCCAAAATATCTCAACAGCTTAAATCTGCGCGACGAGCACGGAAAAATTTTGACGCTTGATAAGAACGGCAACGGCTCTTTCAAAAATTTTATCAAGAAAAAATATATCGAGTCCGCGCAGAAGGCTTTAGACAACGGCGAAGATTTATCGGGCGTCGATTGGATTAAGATTAAAAAAGGACGCGTCGTCGATGTCGATTTGAAAAAATATCCCGCGGCAGTGACGAGGATGAAAGCCGCGCCCGCCTTCGACAAATTGGATTTAAGTTCGGGAGAAAATGACGAGTTTGGCGACGAGATGAACAATCCGCGCCATTTTTCCGAAGTGCTTTTCAATGAAAATCTTGCCGACAAAAAAATAATCGCGATGCTGAATCCGATGAATTTTATAGGGCGCGAAGATGTTACGACGGCGAAACATTTTCGTATTCGTCATGGAGCGGCGGACAGAGATACTTCGCTTGCAATTCCCGCGATTTTTGCGCTGAAACTCCAAAATAACGGCGTCGATGTAGATTTTTTCAGCCCGTGGGCTCAAGGGCACGGCGGCGACTATGATTTGGATGAACTTTTCGATTGGATTGATTCAGTTTGCAAATAGGAACCAGGAATTAGGAACCAGGAACTAGGGAAAAGCAAAGGTGAAAGAAGACACGGGCGCACATGGACGTGCGCCCGCCGGCAACGAAAACAGGATG
>FLNX01000199.1_pt1 | contig 17097 bp, 14 predicted proteins | sample 1140341 | NCBI WGS metagenome assembly FLNX01 (sample SAMEA3878208, study PRJEB12797) | bioreactor metagenome | biome: Moose rumen | place: Sweden | collected 2011-10
AATATCCAGCGGGCCGTCACGGCGGCTGCCCCCAGACTCTATCAGGATCCTCTCGTCCTCGACGGTTTGGTCAGTTTCTGGTTCGACGAGAAGAGTGCCCAGGGCTATAGCAGTTACCGTGCCCCTTCGCCCCGCGCCATCACGGAGATCCCTGCCGTAGAGATAGCCAACGCCATTAAGGAGGTGCTGCGTGAGGAGTTCTCCTTGCCCGCCGACAAAATCCCCACCATCGCTGCCCGCAAACTTGGTTTCTCCAGTGCCGGGGCCAAAATCAGCGAGACCATCAAGAAGACGCTGGAGTTGATGGAGCGCAAGCAGATGATCGTCGTCAACAATGACCAGACGCTGCTGAAGGAGTCGTAACGTAGAAAGTGAAGCGTGAAGAATCGTTAATTAATGTGTAGCGGTAGCAAATTCTTCACGCTTCACTCTTCACTTTTCACTTCTTTTTAGTAATTTTGCACGCAAATTTGCAAATTGATATCATTATGGCTTATACACGTATGACTGCTGCAGAGGCTGCAGCACTGATTAAGAATGGCGACCAGATCGCCATGAGTGGCTTTACACCGGCTGGTGTGGCCAAGGCAACAACGAAGGAACTGGCAAAGATTGCCGTGGCCGAGCATGAGGCTGGCCGTGAGTTCAAGGTGGCTATCTTCACAGGTGCATCGACGGGACAGTCGACGGACGGTGACCTGGCTAATGCAAAGGCCATCAAGTATCGTGCTCCCTACACCACCAACCCCGATTTCCGTAAGCACGTGAATCTGGGTGAGATTCCCTACAACGACCTGCACCTGAGCCATATGGCACAGGAACTGCGCTATGGCTTCTATGGCGACATCGACTGGGCTATCCTCGAGGTGTGCGACATCGAGGAGGTGGGCAACGACTATCACGTCTATCTGACTGCTGCCGGTGGTATCTCTCCGACGGCTGCCCGTCTGGCCAAGAAGGTGATTCTGGAACTCAACTCGTTCCACAATCCCAATGCCAAGTTCATCCACGACGTGTATGAGCCGCTGGATCCGCCTTACCGCAAGGCAATCCCCATCGAGCACCCCAGCGACCGCATCGGTACGCCGTATGTCTCAATTCCGAAGGACAAGGTGGTGGGCGTCGTGGAGTGCAATATCCCCGATGAGGCCCGTGCCTTCAAGGACAGCGACCCCGTGACGGACAAGATTGGTTTCCTGACGGCTGAGTTCCTCGTGGAAGAGATGCACAAGGGGCGTATCCCCAAGGAGTTCCTGCCGCTGCAGAGTGGCGTGGGCTCGACGGCCAACGCCATCCTCGGTGCCCTGGGCGCCGACAAGCATGTGCCTGACTTCAACATCTACACGGAGGTGATCCAGAACTCGGTGATCGAGATGATGCTGAACGGCCGTGTGAAGGATGCTTCGGCTTGCTCGCTGACCGTCAGCAACGAGTGTCTGATGCAGGTCTATGACAATATGGACTACTTCAAGAACCACCTGACGCTGCGCCAGAGTGAGATTTCGAACTCGCCTGAGATTATCCGCCGCTTAGGTGTCATCGCCATCAATACGGCGATCGAGGCTGATATCTACGGTAACGTGAACTCGACCCATATCAGCGGTACGAAGATGATGAACGGTATCGGCGGTAGCGGCGACTTCATCCGCAACGCGTACCTTTCTATATTTACTTGTCCTTCTGTGGCCAAGGGTGGCGTGATTTCAAGTATCGTGCCCTTCGTGAGCCATCAGGACAGTTCAGAGCACGACGTGAACATCATCGTGACGGAGCAGGGTATCGCCGACCTGCGCGGCAAGAGTCCCGCCCAGCGTGCTGAATGCATCATCGAGAACTGTGCACATCCCGACTACAAGCAGTTGCTTTGGGACTACCTGAAGATCTCGAAGATGGGCCAGACCCGTCACAACCTGCCCGCAGCCTTCGCTATGCACGACACGCTGGCTCGCAAGGGCGATATGAAACTGACAGACTTCGCTGAGTACGTGAAGTGATCTACAAGGTAGCAGATAATATCCTGTCACCCTTGGGCTTGACAACAGAGCAGAACTATCAGGCAGTGATGTCTGGTCGTTCTGCTCTGGAGCATTATGGCCGGCAGTGGGATGTTCCTGATACCTCGCTGACGCGGTTTGAGTCGCTGGTGGTTAGTTCCGTCCGTCAGGCGATGACGGATGGTGACTTTGATATCTCCGGCAGGAATGTGGTGTTTATCCTAAGCACGACGAAGGCCAATGTGGAATATCTGGGTCGTGACGATGCTACTTCAGACTTGCTGCATCCTGGGGAGAGTGCACAGCGCATCTGCCGCTTGCTGGGTGTGACGACTACCCCCGTCGTGATGTGCAATGCCTGTGTGTCGGGCCTGTCGGCTATCATCCTGGCCAGCCGGCTGCTGGAACAGCGACAGTATGACTATGCCATCGTGTGTGGCGCTGACGTGCTGAGCCGATTCGTGACCTCTGGCTTTGAGTCGCTCAAGACGGTGTCAGCATCGCCGTGCCGTCCCTTCGATATCGACCGTCAGGGGATGAACTTAGGGGAGGCGGCGGCGACGATTGTCCTCGGCACATCAGGCGGGCCTTGGGCCATCCAGGCCGGGGCTGTGCGGAATGACGCCTACGATATCACGGCACCTTCCAAGAAAGGGGAGGGGGCCTATAGATGTCTGCAAGCCGTGCTTCAGGATGTCTCGACAGACGAGTTGGCCCTCGTGAATGCCCACGGCGTTGCCTCGATGTTTATGGACCAGATGGAGTCGGTAGCCATCGAACGGGCTGGCCTGACAGCGGTGCCGGTGAACAGCCTGAAGGGCTATTTCGGCCATACGCTGGGTGCGGCTGGTGTGCTGGAGACCGTCCTGACGATGTATGCGTTGGAGCAGGGCACGATTATCGGCACCATGGGCTTCGAGGAGTTGGGGGTGTCTGGACAGATACAAGTGACCGCTCAGCATCAGCCGACGGAGAAGCGCAGTTTCATCAAGATGCTCTCGGGTTTTGGGGGGTGCAATGCGGCGCTGCTGGTGGGTGATCACGCCGAAGAGCGTCACGGTGGATGGTGAGCAGGTGGCGTGCCAGACAACGGGGAAGCAGATGTTGACAGAACTCTACAAGCAGAGGGTGGGCGACTATCCCCGCTATTATAAGATGGATATGATGAGTCGGCTCGGCTTCATCGCCTCAGAACTGCTTATCCAACGGGAACAGCAGGAACGGTTCGTGCCAACGGCGCATCGTGCCGTCGTACTGTTCAACCATTCTTCATCGTGGCACGCCGACAAGGCCTATCTGGAGACTATCCGCGATTCAGAGAACTACTTCCCCAGTCCGGCGCTGTTCGTCTACACCTTGCCGAACATCGTGACGGGTGAGATCGCCATCCGGAATGGCTATTACGGGGAGACGTCTTTCTGCATCCTGCCGTGGCGCGATGAGGCGGTGATGGCTCAGGTGCAGCAGGCTGCCTTTAGCGATCCGGCGACAGAAAGTCTGATCTCGGGCTGGCTGGACTATGAGAATGATGAAGATTTTAAGGCAGATTTGTATCTTCTGTCCAAATAAATTTGGTTTTTTGCTCACTTAATTGTACCTTTGCACTCGCTAAACGTTTAGAATATGGAATCAAAACTGGTTATTTATAACACGCTGACGCGTCAGAAGGAGCGCTTCGAGCCGCTGCATGCGCCGAATGTGGGAATGTATGTGTGTGGTCCTACGGTGTATGGCGATCCCCATCTGGGACACGCCCGCCCCGCCATCACGTTCGACTTGGTGTTTCGCTATCTGAAGCACTTAGGCTATAAAGTAAGGTACGTACGAAACATCACCGACGTGGGTCATCTGGAACACGATGCCGACGAGGGTGAGGACAAGATTGCCAAGAAGGCACGGCTGGAACAGTTGGAGCCGATGGAGATAGCCCAGTACTATACCAACCGCTACCATCAGGCGATGGATGCGATGAACGTGCTGCGTCCGAGTATCGAGCCGCACGCCACGGGACACATCATCGAGCAGCAGCAACTGGTGCAGCAGATTCTCGACAACGGCTTTGCCTACGAGTCGAATGGCTCCATCTATTTCGACATCGAGGCTTACAATAAGAAGTATAAGTACGGCATCCTCTCCGGCCGCAGTCTGGAGAACATCAAGGACGCGAGCCGTGAACTCGACGGTGTGGGCGAGAAGCGCAATCAGGCCGACTTCGCCCTGTGGAAGAAAGCCCAGCCCGAGCATATCATGCGCTGGCCATCGCCCTGGAGCGACGGTTTCCCCGGCTGGCACTGCGAGTGTACGGCGATGGGACGCAAGTATCTCGGTGAGGAATTCGACATCCACGGTGGTGGTATGGACCTGGTATTCCCGCACCACGAGTGTGAGATTGCCCAGGCCACGGCCTCGATGGGGCATCAGGCCGTGAAGTACTGGATGCACAACAATATGATTACCATCAACGGTCAGAAGATGGGTAAGTCGCTGGGTAACTTCATCACCCTGGAGCAGTTCTTCACGGGCAACCACGAGAAACTGGAGAAGGCCTACTCGCCGATGACCATCCGCTTCTTCATCCTCTCCGCTCACTATCGTGGCACGGTGGACTTCTCGAACGAGGCCCTGCAGGCTGCTGAGAAGGGTCTGGAGAAACTGCTCAACGGTATTAGCGACCTCGAGCGTGTGCAGCCCGCCGGACAGTGCGACCCAGAGACGGAGCGCATCGTGAAGGCCCTGCGCCAGAAGTGCTATGATGCGATGAACGACGACTTCGCCACGCCGCAGGTGATCAGCCATCTCTTTGAGGCTTGTACGGTGGTCAACAAACTCGTGGACCATAAGGCCACTATCTGCGCTGACTGCCTGGCTGAGTTGAAGGAGACGATGCATCTCTTTGCCTTTGATATCCTCGGCTTAAGAAGTCAGGAGTCAGGAGACGGAAGTCAGGAAAGAGAGGAAGCCTTCGGCAAGGTGGTGGATATGGTGCTCGAACTCCGTGCCAAGGCCAAGGCCGACAAGGACTGGGCGACGAGTGACAAGATCCGTGATGAACTGGCCGCTGCCGGTTTTGAGGTGAAGGACACCAAGGACGGCGTGACTTGGAAACTGAACAAATGACTAATTAGGCACGGATTACGCTGCTCTCTTTTCAAGAGAGGCACGGCTGAGAATAAAAAGCCGTGTTAATCCGCGTAATCCGTGCCTTTGTTATAAGCATTCTTTGTCATTTCAACCGCCAGTGTCTGACGGCGGAATTTCTGGAATGAGAGGTAGTCGAGGCCCTTGTGCTTGCGCTTCGTCCCCCACGAGTTCTTCATAATGAAATACTTCTCACCTGCTTCATCGTGGGCGATGCCGACGATGGCCATCGCGTGGCCCTTGCTCTCCCAGCAGACACCGTGATGTTGGCGGACGGCACGTTCTGTCTTGACGAGCAGCGAGTCCATCGGGATATTATAGAAACGGTCGTGCAGCCAGTTGTCGGGCAGGTCGATGTCCATATATATATAATAAGGTTCGCGTGCCTGCGACGTCAGGGCAATGTACTCATTCGGGGCACAGACGCTGCGGGCGAATTCTTGAGTGGTGTATTCGGCTCCCAGCATAAACACGAACCGTGGGGTGGGGGTGTCTACCGTCCGCATAGCGTCATACGCCACGATGCCGTATTTCTGTATCAGTCGCAGCAGGGTCGCTCCCATGCCTCGTTTGCTCTCCGGCGCATTCGGCTCTCGCTCCAGTGCCTTCTCGATATAGGCCGGCGAGAGGTTGACGGAGTCGCCCCAACTGAGGTGCTCGGTCTCGATGGCTGCCAGCATCGCATAGATCCAGCATGTCTGGCTCTTGCCCTGGTTCTTAATGGGTGTCATCCGGTTCAGCACCTCGTGGGTGAAGTGCTTCGGTTCCTGCTTTGCACAGCCAAGGCAGAGCACCAAGGCCATTAGATATAACAGACGTCTCACATCTTTAGGGTATTTATTGCTCGTTTGATTTGCTTTTTTTCGTTAATCGCTTGCAAATATACAAAGATTTTTGTAATTTTGCCACGGATTTAGACAAAAACTACAAATTTGAGGGAACTAGTTATTATTGCTGTTAGTTATGGGTAACTTCATATTGGCCGATAATCAGGAACTCACGCGGTTCGCCATCGAGTCACTTGTCAGACAAGACGAGCGAAATACCGTCCGTAGGGCTACGGACAAGGAGGGCCTTGTGGAGTTGCTGAGGGAGAATGAGAACTCGGTGGTGGTGCTCGACTACACCCTGTTCGATTTTGCCGATGACGACCAGTTGCTGATTATCAGCGAACGGTTCCTGATGGCGCAGTGGATCCTGATTAGCGAGGAACTGACGCCGAGGTTCCTGCGTAAGGTGGTCTACTCTTCCCATCAGTTCAGCGTGGTGTTCAAGGACGGGACGCTGAAGGATGTGCGCGATGCCTTGCGCTCGGCAGCCGAAGGCCAGCGGTTTGTCAGTCAGCGGGTGATGGAACTGATCCTGGCCCAGCAGCATAAGGAGGATGCCCCCGATGTGCTGACAGCCACTGAACTGGAGATTGTGAAGGCCATTGCCAAGGGACGGACGACGAAGGAAATCGCCGAGGAGCGGTTTTCGAGCATCCATACCATTACCACTCACAGAAAGAATATCTTCCGTAAACTTGGGGTCAACACAGCCCACGAGGCAATCAAGTTTGCGATGCGTGCGGGCTGGGTTGACCCCAGTGATTTCTACATTTAATCAGTTCAGGCGAGTGCCTGCTTGATGTCTTCCAGCAGATCCTCACCGGCTTCGAGGCCGATGCTGAGGCGGACGGTCGTGTCGGGCACACTCATTGCCTGACGCTGCTCATCCGTGAACAGCCCGAAGATGGTTGAGGCCGGATGGATGGCTAATGACTTGCGGTCGAACAGGTTCGTGGCACGGCGGATCACCTGTAACTTGTCGATAAAGGCGAAGGCGGCTTCCCTCGACGCGAGGTCGATGGTGAAGACAGCACCTGGCAAGTCGCCGAACTGCTTCTTGGAGAGTTCATAGAAAGGATTATCCTCCAGTCCCGTGTAGTTCACCCGCTTGATTTCCGGCAACTGCTGACACTGCTGAGCCAGCCAGAGCGTGGTCTCGGCCTGACGGCGGAAACGGATGTCGAGCGTGTCGAGTCCGAGCGTTTCCATATAGGCTACCTGGGGCGTCATCAGGGCACCGAGATTCGTCACCAGTTCCGTCTTCACCCGGGCCGTGAATGCCAGTTTCTTGCCGACGCGCTTGGTACGGGTCTGTAAGGCGGGTGAGGGTGCCTGGCTCCAGTCGAAGGTGCCATAGTCGATGAGTAATCCGCCGAGTCCTGTGCCGCCGCCGGAGATATACTTCGTGCTGGATACCACCTCGATGTCTACCCCTAAGTCGTGGGCACGGAAGGTGCTGAAGGGCACGATGGTGGTGTCGGCAATCAGGGGAACGCCTTTCGAATGGGCGATGTTGGCGAGTGCCTGGATATCGGCCACGAACAACTGCGGGTTGGTGATGATCTCGAAGAAGAGGCCGCAGGTCTTGTCGTCGATCAGTGCCTCCACCTCTTCCAGATTCGTGAAGTCGGCAAAGCGGGCTTCCACGCCGAGGTTGCCGAACGTGTCGCGGAGCAGTGATACCGAGTTACCGAAGAGATGCTTCGACGCCACGATGTTCAGACCTGCCGCACTCACGGCGGTCAGGCCGTAGTGGATGGCCGCCATACCTGTGTTGAGGGCTGTGACGCTCACGGCACCCGTCAGTTGGCGGACGCGCTCTTCGAGGTAGGTTGTCGTCGGGTTGGCGATGCGGGCATACGAAGGTGCCATAGAGCGTCCGCAGAATGCGTCGCTCATGGCCTTCGCTGAATCGAACTCAAAAGCAGCCGTATAGTAGACGGGCATCGAGAGGGCCCCATAGACATCGGGCTTCTGATACTTCGTCGTCAGGATCTTCGTTTCGTACTTCATTATCTGCCTCCAATAATTTTGCGCACGGCAATAACCAACTTGTCCACATCCTCACGGGTGTTGTAGAGGGCGAACGTCGGACGTACGCTCATCTCGTAGCCGAGGGCACGGAGGGCTGGCTGGGCGCAGTGGTGTCCGGCACGTACGGCGATGCCCTCCTTGTCGAGCAGGGTGCCCGTCTCCGGCACGGGGATGCCGTCGAGTACAAAACTCACCACAGATACGCGGTTCTTCGGATTGCCGATTAGTGTCAGCCCCTTAATCTGTCCCAACTGTTCGCGGGCATATTCCGTCAACTTGTGCTCGTGGGCCTCGATGTTGCGGATGCCGAGATGGCTCACGTAGTCGAGGGCGGCACCGAGACCGATGGCATCAGCCACATTGGGCGTGCCGGCCTCGAAGCGGGCGGGCGGCTCGTTGTATTCCGTGCGTTCGATGGTCACGTCCTTGATCATATTGCCACCGCCCTGCCAGGGCTGCATCTTGTCGAGGATAGCCTTACGGCCATAGACCACGCCGATGCCGTTGGGGCCGTAGATCTTATGTCCCGAGAACACGAAGAAGTCGGCACCGAGTGCCTGCACATCCACAGGAGTGTGGGCGATGGACTGGGCACCATCGATGAGTACGGGCACATTGTGGCCGTGGGCGATGTCGATGATACGCTTCACATCGTTGATGGTGCCGAAGGTGTTGTTCACGTGGCCGACACTGACGAAACGGGTGCGTGGTGTGATCTGGCGCTCGAACTCTGAGAGGATCAGGTCTCCGTTCTGGTCTGTCGGGATGGCCTTCAGTTCACAGCCCTTCTCGTGGCACACCTGCTGCCAGGGCACGATGTTGGCGTGGTGGTCGAGGGTTGAGACGATCACTTCGTCGCCGGGTGTCAGGTACTGCCGCCCGTAGGTCTGCGCCACGAGGTTGATGCCCTCGGTGGTTCCGCGGACGAAGATGATCTCTTCCGACGAGGCGGCATTGATGAAGCGCTGCACCTTCTCACGGGCTTCCTCGTAGGCATCGGTGGCCCGGGCAGCCAGCGTGTGGGCGCCACGGTGGATATTCGAGTTATAGTTGCGGTAATAGTCGGATATCTTGTCGATGACCTGATTGGGCTTCTGGGTCGTCGCACCGTTGTCGAGCCACACGAGGTCGTGGCCGTTCACTTTCTGCTGGAGCACGGGGAAGTCCTTCTTGATCTGCTCTGAGTTCAGTGTGTCCACCTCCTCATAGTGCAGGTCCTGTAACTTCTGCGTCTCGGGGATGCCGATGCCGAAGCCGTCCTCGATATTGGTGGAGGGCGTATGGGGCTCCTGCGATTCCGGATTTTCCGGATTACCCGAACTGTCCGGTATTCCCAGCGGCTCAATCATCGGAATCTCCGGGAAGGGATTGCCGCCGGCCAGCAGGGTCTTGAAGCCCGCCTCCAGTTCCTCCAGATGCAGTTCCTCATCAGGCAACACGGTTTGCCGCTCCGCCCTCACTTCGTCGGGGCAGTACTGCTGGACGATCTCCTTGAGCCGTTGCAGCGAACTGTCCTCTTGAGGAGCCTGCGTATAGGCAAAGCCGAGTCCCGGATCAGGTATGAATGATTCTTGAATGTTCATCATTAATTCTTCACTTTTCACTTTTCACTTCTCACTTCTCTATCGCATTCCTGTGCTGATAGTCGTGATAGTAGCCGACTTCGACATTCTCCAAGACGGCGATGGCATCATCGGTGAGGGCGGCCAGGCTGAAGTACTTCGTCAGCAGGTAAGAGGCTACACCGAACTTGTCGAGACCCATCAGACGGGCTGACAGTGACGGGGCAATCTCGCCGGGGATACCGCTCTGGTGCAGACCGATCACACCCTGGTTGTGCTCGCCGGTACGAACGAGGATGATCTTCGTCGTGCCTACGCCGCGACCTGTCAGGTACTGACCCTCTACTTCCACCTTGTCGCTCGGAATCAGGGGTACACCGCGCCACAGGATGACCTTCGTGCCGAAGAGGTCGGTGGTCACAGGCGGCACACCGCGCCAAGTGCACTCACGCTCGAAGGCAGCGATGGCACGGGGATGGGCGATAAAGAAAGCGGGCTCCTTCCAGACCAGGCTCAGCAGTTCGTCGAGGTCGTCGGGTGTCGGGGCACCGTAGCGGGTGGTGATGCGGTAGGCCGGATTGACGGCTGCCAGCAGACCGAACTTCTTGTTGTTGATCAGTTCCCACTCCTGACGCTCCTTGATGCTCTCGATCGAGAGGCGCAACTGCTCCTCAAGTTGGTTGTAGGGGTTGTTATAGAGGTCGCTGACACGGGTGTGGACGCGGACCACGGTCTGCAGCGTGTTGAGTGAATATTCTGTCGGATTCTCCTCGTAGTCGATGTAGGTTTCGGGGATGATGTTGTCCTCCTCGTGACCGCTGACGAGGTCGATGTGCTTCTCGCCGTGGTCGTTGACGGTGGCCTTCAGGCGCAACTGCTTGTCGACGGCCTTGTTGAAGGTCTCGCGGAAGTCGGGCACCTCCTTGATGAACTTCTCCAGTTCCTTCAGTTTCAGGCCGAGGAACACGGTGGGTGTGACGGCACGCACGCTGACCGTCGACTCAGCATCGTCGAGCAGGTCGGTCTCACCGAAGTACTCGCCGTCACCCAGCAGGGCGATACGCAGTTCCTCGCCGTGAGGACCCTTGCTGATAACCTCGGCCTGACCACTGGCCACGATGAAGAACTTCTGCTTGTCCTTGCCTTCCTCTACGAACAGTTTGCCGATCTCCACCTCGTTGGTCTCGAAAGAGCGGGCCAGACGGTTCACGATCTCATCGTCGAACTCAGAGAACAGGGGAATGGTCTTGAGGCTCTTGGCTGAGAACGAGGGTACGCCGTCGAGGAACTGGATGGGCAGGCGCTCGCTCTTGCGGAGTTCCACTTTGGTACGGTTCACACGGAAGGTGCCGCCGCTGACCTGCACCCAGGGCAGGAGTTTCAGTAGCAATCTCGGTGTAATACTCCCCATCTGCGGGGCGGTCTTGGTGGTGGTCGCCAGTCTTCTGGCGGTAGCAGTGGTCACACTGCGCTGTAAATTAGAATCTGCCATAATACTTAAATTTTATTTCATTATTTCATTTTTTTATAACGACCTTGTGGGTGGTGCCTTCCACATGCTCCACGCTCAGCACGTTGTAACCTTGTTCCTTCGCGTTGCGGGGAACGTTCTCCAGAGGCTCGCCCTCTGCCAAAAGCACTTCCAGAATGTCGCCCTCACTGAGTTTCGACAACTCAATCTTTGTCTTCACGAAAGTCATCGGGCAGTGCTCCTTCGTAATGTCTAATACCTTTTTCATATTATTACTTTTCACTAAATAAACAACGTCTGTCCTCCTTCCGAGAGATTTAGGAACGAAGCCACGCCGAGCACGTCCTTCACCTCGGGGATAAAGTCCTCTTTCTTCAGACCCAGCACGTGCATCGCCATCTCACAGGCATAGAGATTGATGCCGAGGGCCTTGGCGGCCTCGACGAGTTCCTCCAGCGTGGCCACGTTGTTCTTCCGCATCAGGTAGCGGAATATCTTCGGGCCTATGCCGCAGAAGTTAAAGCGACTGTTAGGCGTCACGCCCAGACCACCCATCATATAGCCGAAGATCTTGGTGAGCCAGTTAGAGCCGATGAAGGCACGGCCCGTCTTCTGCTTGATGGCGTCCAGTCCCCAGAACGTGAAGAAGATGTTCACCTCATATCCCACGGCGGCCGCACCCGTTCCGAGGGTGAAGACAGCCGTCAGTTTATCATAGTCGCCGCTGAAGGCGATGATGCTTAGTTTCTTTGTATCACTCATGATTGTATAATTGTGTCGATAAATAACGTTCTCCAGTATCGGGCAGCAGGGCCACGATGTTCTTTCCCTCATTCTCCGGGCGACGGGCCAGTTTGATGGCAGCCGCAGCGGCGGCTCCGCTGGAGATACCTGTCAGGATGCCGTCCTTCTGGGCCAGCAGACGTCCGACGGCGAATGCCTCTTCATCCTTGATGCGCAGGATCTCGTCGTAGACTGTCGTATCGAGCACCCTGGGCTGGAAACCTGCGCCGATGCCCTGTATCTTGTGGGGTCCCGGCCGCTCGCCGCTGAGCACTGACGAGGTGTATGGCTCTACACCTACCACCTTCACCTTATTATTATATTGCTTCAGCACCTGGCCTACACCCGTGATGGTGCCGCCTGTGCCGATACCGGCCACGAAGAAGTCAATCTCGCCGTCGGTGTCGCTCCAGATCTCTTCGGCCGTGGTCTTACGATGCACTTCCGGGTTGGCTGGGTTCTCAAACTGTTGGGGGATGTAGGCGTTGCCAATCTCTTCGGCCAGTTCACGAGCCTTGCGGATGGCCCCTGCCATACCTTCGTAGGCAGGGGTCAGCACAATGTTAGCGCCGAGTGCCTTCAGCAGGCTGCGTCGCTCTACCGACATTGCATCAGGCATGGTCAGGATCAACTTGTAGCCACGGATGGCCGCAATGAATGCCAACCCGACGCCCGTATTGCCTGAGGTCGGTTCTATTATCGTTGTGTGTTGGTCGATGAGTCCCTTGCGCTCTGCCCGTTCTATCAGGGCCAGCGCCGTACGGTCTTTCACGCTCCTGGCAGGGTTGAGATATTCCAACTTGACGATGACCCGGGCCTTGAGGCCCAGTTCGCGTTCCGTCCCACTCAGTTCTACCAGCGGCGTGTTGCCGATTAAGTCTATCAGACTATGTGCTATTTTTGCCATAACTACCTGTTTTAATCCAGGGTGCAAAGTTACGGCAAAAAAAAGATACCCACAATCGCCTTTTTATGGCATTTTATCTACCATAAGTTTGGTATGTCACCGTATATGTCCGTCCTGCGGCGGTCTCCAGGTCGTATTCGTACACCTGTCTGACGGCTTTCGTCTCAAATTCGGAGAGGGCTGCCGACCTAAGGGGAGTCTTGATGATGGCCGACTGCAGCAACGGGTTCTGGCTGAGGCCCTTAGCCTCTTTCAGACCCTTGCCCTTCAGGGGGACATAGGAGCGTAGACGGAGCGTGCCGCCGATGCTGGATTTGATGACGGCCTGCTGCAGTGCGCCTTTCTTCCACGTCATATCGACGGTGAAGCCGCCACGGGTGCGCAGTCCTTTCACCTGGCCGTCGGCCCAGGCATCGGGCAGGGCGGGCAGCAGGTGGACGGCACCGTCGTGGCTCTGCACCAGCATCTCGCAGATGCCCGCGGCACAGCCGAAGTTACCGTCGATCTGGAAGGGCGGGTGGGCATCGAACAGGTTGGGGTAGGTGCGTCCGTCGGGATATTCCCTGGCCTTGCTGTCATCGGGCAGCAGGTGCAGCATATTATTAATAATGTGGAAGGCGTGGTTGCCGTCGAGCATACGTGCCCAGAAGTTGATCTTCCAGCCCAGGCTCCAGCCCGTGGCCATATCGCCGCGCTGCTTCAGGGTGTTGGCGGCGGCGGTAAACAGGTCGGGGTGTGCGTATGGCGAGATCTGGTTCGAGGGGTAGAGACCGTAGAGGTGGGAGATGTGGCGGTGTTCATCCTTTGGGTCGTCCGCATCGATGAGCCACTCCTGCAGTTGCCCGTATTGGCCGATCTGCATCGGGGGCAGTTTCTGGAGGGCCGTCCGATAGGCTTCGAGCGAGGCGTCCTTCAGGCCTAATGCCTCAGCGGCGTTGATGGCGTTCGACAGCACGTCGAACACGATCTGGTTGTCCATCGTCGAGCCAGCCGTCACCGTCGTGCCCTTGCCACTCGGGCCATGTTCCGGCGATACAGTGGGCACCGTCATCAGCCAGCCTGCGGCCTGCTTGATCTCTCCGTCGGCGGGATAGGTCTGCATATAGTCGAGCAGGAAGTCGGCGGCTCCCTTCAGCACGGGATAGTAGTCGGTCAGGAACTGCTTGTCACCCGTAAACAGGTAGTGCTGCCAGATGTGGGTCGTCAGCCATGCACCGCCTGTCGGGAACATACCCCACGTCGTGCCGTCCACTGGTCCGGCGATGCGCCACAGATCGGTGTTATGATGGGCCACCCAGCCCCGACAACCGTACATCGTCTGGGCAGTCTTGGCACCCGTTTGGCTCAGGTCGCGGATCATCGAGAACAGCGGCTGCTGGGTCTCGGCGAGATTGCCCACGAGGGCGGGCCAGTAGTTCATCTCGGCATTGATGTTGATGGTGTATTTCGAGTCCCAGGGTGCATTCATCTTGTCGTTCCAGACGCCCTGCAGGTTGGCAGGTTGTCCGCCGGGCTGGCTCGATGAGATCAGTAGGTAGCGACCGTACTGCATCATCAGCGACACCATGTCCATATCCTTCCCACCGGCAAAGGCAGCGAGGCGCTTGTCGGTCTCCAAGGCTGATGCGTCGCTCTTCGGCAGGGTCAGCGAGACGCGGTCGTACTGTTCCTGGTATTTCTTCAGGTGGCTGCTGCGCAGTTGTTCGTAGCGCTTGCCGTGAAGGGTAGCCAGTGAGCGGTCGTTCTTCTGAATGGGATTGCCGCTGATGGTCTGATAGTCCACGTAGTCGGTGGCGGCCACGATGTAGAGCAGGGCCGTCGAGGCATTCCTGACGGTGACGGCCTCTGTCCCGTCCGTCACCTCACCGTCGGCGACCACTTCCACACGGGCTTCTGCCGTCAGTCCGCCGTTGATGCCCTCGTGTGCCGTATTGTGGATGATGGCTGATATCTGGTGCCCGCTCACCGAGCGGCTGGCTTTCAGCGGACAGTCGTAGGACACGTCGAACGACAAGGCCCCCTTCTTCGAGGCTGTCAGACGCACGATGACGGCATTGTCAGCCTGTGAGGCAAAGACGGTGCGCTCGTATCTCACATCTTTATATATATAAGAGGTGGTGCTGAGGGCATTGCCGAGGTTCAGTTCGCGGCGGTAGTTGCTCACGTCCTGATGGCCCAACTTCAGTTTCACGCTGCCCATCGGCAAGTAGCGCATACCGTGCGGGCCCTTGATGAAGTGCTGGTCTATCAGGGCGTGGGCCTCCTTCTCCTTGCCTTCGAAGATGAGTTTCCGCACTTGCGGCAGGTATTCGAGTGATTCCTTCGAGTCGTTGTTGTGGGGCGCGCCGCTCCAGAACGTCTCCTCGTTCAGTTGGATCTCCTCCACGTCCGTCCCGCCGTAGACCATCGCCCCTAAGTGGGAGTTGCCTATCGGCAGTGCCTCCAGCCAGTGCTTGGCCGGCTGACTGTACCATAACTTGTGTTCCTGTCCCATTGTGCCTAACGTGCCGAGCAACAGCATTGCCGTCACCATCCAGCATTTCTTTCCCATTTCCCGTTTCATAAACCTTTATAGTTGATATGTGATTACGCCTCTTCGTTACGTCTCTCTTCGTAACTCGATTGCAAAGATACTATTTTTCCCCCAATCCGCCAAATGCTTCGCCCTATTTCTTTTTCCGTACTCGGAAACGACGTACTTAAATTGCATAGAAAAGACAAAGAAATGACTAATTATTCTTAAATTTCACAAGTTTATGAATCACAAACTTGTGAAATTCCTTCCTTTTCTTTATCTTTGCACTTAAAATCAAGGGATTATGAGGAAAATCTTTGTTTACGGAGTGGCAGTACCCGACTATAATTTCACTGGGCGGAAGGAAGAAACTAAACGGTTGATGGCTAACTTTGAGAATGGTCTAAACTCGATTCTGATATCTCCACGCCGCTACGGAAAGACGTCGCTCGTCGACCATGTCTGTAGGAATCTTGCAGACAAGGAAGTCATCATCGTCAGGCTCGACATCTTTGGATGCAAGACAGAGTATGAATTTTACAATGCGTTGGCAGCAGCCGTCCTGAAACAGACCGCCTCGAAAGTCCAGTTGTGGATGGATGAGGCTCGCGACTTCCTGGCTCGGCTTACACCGAAGATTGGTATTCCTGTGGATCCGTCTTCTGAGATCAGCATCTCGTTGGGAATCACACCAGAGACCCACACGCCTGAAGAGGTGCTTAACCTTGTGGAGACCATTGCCAAACGGAAACGGCGGCATATCGTGATATGTATAGACGAGTTTCAGGAGGTAGGAGAATTTCCCAACACCAAACAAGTGCAGGGTCGGCTCCGTTCTGTCTGGCAGCACCAGCACGAGACCTCGTATTGTCTCTTCGGCAGCAAACGCCATATGATGAGCAAGATGTTTCTCAACCGCAGTATGCCCTTCTACCAGTTCGGCGATCTCATTTGGCTGGAGAAGATACCTACAGCAGACTGGACGGACTATATCGTGAGCCATTTTGCTGAGGCTGGGCGACACATCACGCCGGAACTGACTGAGAGTCTATGTAAGGCAGTTGACGATTACCCCTCCTATGTACAGCAGTTAGCCTCCATCCTGCTGAATCACCTGGAACGGGAAGAGACAGCATCTGCTGATGCACTTGTGGAGGCAGTTGAGGATTTGATTAGGGCCAACGAGGCTCTGTTCATGCAACAGGTAGAACCTCTGACTACTTATCAGATGAATCTGTTGCGTGCTGTTGTTTCTGGCATTCACAGTGGCTTCAGCGAGAAGGCTGTGCGTTCACAGTTCGACCTTGGAAGTCCATCCAATATTGCAAGGCTCCGTCAAGCACTGATAGAAAAAGACCTTATCTATTCGGAGTTGAAGCAACTGTATATCACTGACCCAGTGTTCTCTCTATGGTTTAAAAAGCGGTTTGTCTAAAATCCAAGTGTCGCATTTGTGGGGGCAGATGCCTCTCGGCTATGCCCCCTGTTGCAAGAATAACTATATAATTTTTATGTTTTGTTTTTGCCTACATTGCTTACACTGGAACGTAACTTGTTGAGGTTCAGACTTAATTTTAGTGTAGGCAAATGTAGACAGTGTAAGCAAATCGGGATTTTGGCCTGAAAATGAACTTTTGGCCTCCAAAATCGAGGGCTTTAAACGCCAGCCAGGAGCCTTCTGCCGCTAAATTGGAGGCTCCTGTTGGTTCTAAGGCAATGCTTTAGCGATGTAGGGCGGTTCCCTCCGAATGTCCCATGCCATGGGACAAGTAGTCCCAACCCCTGGGACATTCGGTTAGAAGGCTCTAAAGTCCGAGCGGATGCCGTTCGGAATTCCAAGAAGCCGTCTCGAAATCCCAACAA
>FLNX01001920.1_pt1 | contig 17096 bp, 16 predicted proteins | sample 1140341 | NCBI WGS metagenome assembly FLNX01 (sample SAMEA3878208, study PRJEB12797) | bioreactor metagenome | biome: Moose rumen | place: Sweden | collected 2011-10
CATCGAACGCTTATCGAACGCTTATCGAAAGCAGAGCGTAATCGTGCCCTTGCGGCTAAGAACACTGACCCTTAACACACGCGGGCTACTGCCCAATAGCCCGAGAGAGATAGTACTCAGAGTCGCAGATTACCCTATAACCGATAAAAAGTGGTCTTTTTATCAAAAAATCACATATTTATTTGCATATTCCAAAAATTTGTTGTACATTTGCGGGCGGAAAGTTATTAAAAGTACGCTCTATGGGCTAAAGTTGAATGCTCAATCTGCAACACATATTACGCGTGACGACATACTTCATAGACAAGAGCGATGAGCGTTTGGATATGGAGACGATGTTGGTGAGTCAGTGGTTAGAAAAGAGTTTTGACAGCGCGACGCGCGAAGAAGGCGATTATATTCTCAAGCAGTTATTAGACGAGAAGGACCTATATCATCGCACCAACCGCATAGACGCTTTGGTGGACAAGATCCGGGTCTCCTGCGCCGCCATCAAAGCCGATAACGACCCACGGATTCAGGTGTCGGTGGTGGATCTGTTGGTAGCCATCTGCATCGTTAAGTATGGCAAAGAGTTGCCTGCCGCGCGGCTTACCGACCTCAAGATGCTCAGTGAACAGATTGCGGAAGGGTATAGGTTTACTTAGCTTCGCTGTGGGTGAGTAAATGTGGGTGAGTAAATGTTGGGGAAGTAGATGTTGGTCAGTTAATGTTGGTGAGTGCCTGTTAGGGCGGCGAAGCCAAGTTCCCTAGAGACCAGGTGCCTTTTTGAAAGTTGAAAGTTGAAAGTGAAAAGTTTAAAGTAAAATAATCTTGCATCTTGCATAGCCCATAGGGCGCTGCATTTTGCATTTTAGTAATAACCAATTAAACAAGTGCAACCATGTTAGAAGAACAAATGATTCCCGGAGGTCGCTTGGCAAGCAATGATGTTGCCGGCGAGATTAGTCGTCAGATGGCTCAGAAGCTCGTAGAGGGCAAAGAAGAAATTGTTTTGGGCAGGAACGGCGACGCTACCCACCCCGACAGCCAAACCGGTCAGATTATCCAGGCCGGTAGGCTGGCGGCCTACCAGTGGTACGAGCAGCACCCTGAGATGTTAGTTCGCGAGAAGGAAGCGATGGCGCACTTTTGGCCGGATTTTACGCTCAACACGTATAAGGATGGTCGTTTATTTTGGTACGGCTACATCAGTCCGGGTTTTCTGCGTGGTCAGAAATGGTATGTAGCAGCGTTGTACAACGCCAATTTTCCGACACCGGAGTTGGGTGGTGCGTTGCATGTAGTGCCGATTAAGCCGACGATGCGCGAGATAGAGAACGCTGTGGGCAGTCGCTTGCACCATGTCATACGCAACACGGTGGACGGCGATTATATCTGTACGACTCGGACGGAAGACATGTACGACTTGCATGACCGGATGTACACCTCTGCGGCGCAAACCCTTAGTTGGGCGACGAAATGGTTCATCGCGCTGGAATTAGTGTTGAAAGGTGACCTGTCGTTAGCAGAGTTTAATAATCCGGTGGGGATATAAGGGCAGCAGAGCCGCTTGAAAACACGAAGTACTATATGGATAATCTTGTTATATTTACCGAAAGGGCGTTTAACGCCATAGTTACGGAGACATTAGAGAAGCACCCTGTTGAGACGGGTGGCATCTTTATGGGCTATATTTTAGAAAACGGTGTACGGATAGTGGTTGAGATGGTTCCTCCGGGTCTCAAGACACTGAACACCGTAGTCGATTTTGAATACGATGTCGAGTTTGTCAATTACCTCGGCAAAGTCCTTATGCGGCAGTACGACAAGGAGTTGATGGTATTAGGCTTATGGCACAGGCACCCCGGGAGTATGGATTATTTCAGTTCGACGGACGATGTGACGAACAAGAAGTTTGCTTCCCAAAGCGCGTACGGTGCTATATCGGCACTGGTCAATTGCGATCCGAAGATGCGCCTAACGATGTACCATGTGTCGGTAGAAGGTACGTACACCCGAATCCCGTGGTTAGTGGACAAGGACGGTGACCTTATTCCCGCCAAGTTCACAGCAGTCAAGTACCCCGATGCGGAGGCGTTGCCGGAGGTGCAAGATGCACGGTATAGCAAAATGCAAGATGGGCTAAAGTTGAAAGAAGCCGGGGCCCCAGGAGACCAAGTGCCCGATAGAAAGTTGAAAGAGGAAAGTTTAAAGTTGAAAGAAGAGGGTGTGGAACTGCGGTTGGAGGTGCGGAATCACCCGAAGGTAACCTTGCCGCAAGACATGCTTGATAAGCACTATGTCGGGGCACTACGGGGGTATCATGTAGCCAACACCAATATCTTCAATATCCTCCCCACCGACACCCCTTTAGATGCGCGTAAGGTGGAGCGGTTAGGAGAGATCTACGAGGATAGTTCCATTTTAGATGCCTATCCCGGGAGCCGCAGTCGTATTGCTTGGAAGAACCGTGAAACAGCTAAGTTGCGTCGTTTCGTAGCGGGCTTATTCACGGGAGATGAAAGCAATCGTCCGTCCCCGTTCCTTGCCGAGACAGAGAAGCTCATCGGTTTTTGGGACGACGATACCCTCAAACTCGTCAGCACCGCGGACATAGAGGAGTGCGAGTTGACCCCTTATACCCTCAAGCAGGATGTTTTTTCGCGCAATACAGGTATTCTTGAGTCAGATATCATGCTGCGCAAAGGTGCTGTCATCATGGGTTGCGGTTCGGTTGGCAGTCTGATGGCTTTAGAATTAGCGAAAGCGGGTGTGGGACGGTTCATGTTAGTGGACAGCGATATCTTTGGTTACCACAATATCTGCCGCCATCAGTGCGGGATCTACGATGTAGGTCGCTACAAGACCGAAGCACTGCGAGACAGGATATTGGCGATTAACCCGTACGCCCAAGTAGTGGTTGAGACGAAGAAGATCCAGGAGGTCAGTGAGGAGTCTATCAACGCTTTCTGCGATGAGGACGGCATCATGATAGGTTGTGCCGACAATTATGCGGGTGACCTTTATGCCAACGACCTTGCGGTCCGCCACAAGATGGCTTTTCTGACGCTCGCCTGTTGGAACAGGGCCTTTGCGGGTGATATTTTCTACTGTTTGCCGGAGGGCATGCCGACCTACGATGATTTCATCAAAGTGACGGGTTTAGATATAGAGCATGTTGAGCAGAACAGGCAGTTCTACACGACAGAGGAAGACTTGGCTAATGCCACTTTTGAGCCGGGCATCAGTGTGGATATAGACTATGTGACGATAGTCGGTGCGAAGTTAGCGATAGACCTGCTCAATCGTGATAACGAGGGTTACACCCAGCGTTTGACCCCGTACTTCAAGCAATACACTATTCTCTGTAACACCAATAGCGAGAAGGTCGGAGGCGATAAAGCCAAGATCTTCACCTACCCTCTTCAGTACTCACGCAATATCGTTCTGCCTTACGCGGACGAGAGTAAGAACGCCCCCGCCTGATGCCCTCCTATGATCGATATGGCCGCATTGTGACGGAGGGTATTCTCAACAACACGCCACGCTATCATGTCAACCGCTCTACGGACCGCGGTTCGTACTACACACCCACGGCATGGGAGCGCTTTAGTGACCGCATAAGCGATATAGGCGACTGGTTTCAAGACTCGGACAGCAAGATATTAGACTTCATAACGGCTTATATTTTCCCCGTCGTGATGTGCATCGGTCTATTCGGGGTGTTCATAGGAGCCATTGTTACATGGGTGCAAGACGGCTTTTGGAGTTTTGTGATGTATGTCGTAGTGGCCATGTTAGTGGCAGGCATTGCGTACTACGCACTGTATATAGTGGTCTTTCTCTTCCTGATTGTATGGCAGGTGGTTATCTTCGTCTGTAGGCTCATCTTCACCAACGGCGTCACTTTTCTCATCACGGTGGGTGTAGCGTTACTATGTATCATTGGTTCGTGCGCGCATAGCCTAACTGCTAATCCGAAAGAGGACAAGATACGTGTGGAGCAAGTGGCCACTACGCGGTACTTGTGTACGGCAAGCACCCTGAATGTGCGCGCGGCGGCATCGACCAACGGGGTCATTATCGGTAAGTTCCATAAGGGTGACCGAATGGATGTAGTATCGATAGAGAACGGCTGGGCTAAAATACAATTCAATAGTGGTTACGGGTATGTAAGTACCCAATATATACGCAGATTATGAAGACATTAGACAAACTTCTCTATCGTTCCTCCGGTTGGCTGAAAGTACTGACCTGGTTGTTGGTGTGTGCGCTTATCTTCGGCAGTTTGGCTTTAGTGAGTTACCTACTGACGCTTCGTTTGCCGGAGGGTGCGCGTGGCGATTGGTTTTGGGACACGATGAGTTACTTCGCCGATCTGGGCAATGCTGCCGATTCGGGAGAGGGTATGCACGTTTGGGCGTACATCGTAGGCTTAGCGGGAAGTGTTATTCTCTCGGGCTTATTGGTGTCGATGCTTCTCAATATTTTCGACGAGCGCGTGCGTCGTGTGGAGGAAGGTGAGGCGCGGTACAAGCTTAAGGACCACTATATCATCATTGGTTTCAACGACCTGACGCTCTCGGTCATAGCGCAACTGAAGGGTCAATCCTGCCCTATTCTCCTGCAGACCTCCCGTGATGTAGCGTCGGTCAATGCTCGGTTGTTTGGGGCATTGGACAAGAAGACGTTAGACCGAATGGTGGTTTATGCTGCCGACCGAGATAATGTGGCGGAGATAGCCTCTCTGTATGTTGAGCGAGCGCGGTATATCTATGTTTTGGGCGATGATGAGCCTAACGGCGACGCGCTTAACACAGCTTGCGTACGTCTGATCGGGCAGCACTTATCATCGCTCACGAGCAAAGAGCGCCAAGAGGGCAAGGAAGAAGCGGCACGACGTGTGCCCTGTATTGCGGTTTATAAGCACACGTTCTCCATAGCGAGCCTCGAAGATAAACTGGCATACTACCCTGTCAATTACTACGACCTGTTCAGTAAGGAACTATTGGTCGACCGCAATATATTGGTTTCCGATGAGGGTGTGCATTTCGTCATCATCGGCATGTCGGAGATGGGTATGTCGTTAGGCAAAATGGCGTCAATGGTAGCGCATTATCCGAATGGCAAGAGCCTCATCACTTTTATTGCAGCCGATGCAGACAAGCGGTCTCAGATATTCCGGAACAGGTACCCGCATTTCTTTGATGTGCAAGACGGCCGGTACAGTTACCTTGGTAACTTTGTGGATGTGGCTATAGAGTTTAAGCAAGCCGATATTCACTCGTCGGCTTCACGCCGGTACCTTGTTGAGCAGTCTCGGTCCGGCAAACTGATTATCGCGGTAGCGGTAGAGGATGAGATAGAGGCTCGCGAGATAGCGACCTACCTGCCACCGGAGCTGAGTGCGCAGCATGTGCCCGTCTATGTTTATCAGCCGCACAGCGAGTTGGCAGGACAAGGTTTTGGGACGCATGATAAGGGTTTCAGCCTTGATGAGGACATCTTCACTAAGGCCAAACAACTCAACTACGCCTATGCTCTCTTCTATGGTGCCACAGACACGAACCCCGAAAAGGAGTGGTGGAAATTGGATTACGCCCTGCAAGTGAGCAACACCTACGCCGTTTACCACTTGCCCATCCGTCGTGCCTTAGCGCAACATGTCTCGTCCCGAGAGTTGGCTGAGGTAGAGCACAATCGCTGGGTGGTAGAGAAACTCTTTAGCGGGTATCGTCCGTTGACGGAAGAGGAGCGCAAGACCTACCAACCCGCTCAGAAGAAGGCTCTCAAGGAACAGCATATCCACCGCGACCTGTGTGCTTACACCGACCTTGAAGAGGACGACAGCGGCAAGGATGTACGACAGTTAGACGAACTAATAAACCAAATTATATAACTTAAATCCCCTATTACTATGGACTTTCAGTACGATGTCTTTATCAGTAAGAATTCTAAAGACGCAGCTTTGGCTCAGGAGATAACCACTTTCTTGGAGGAGAACGGTTTGACCTGCTTTAACTCCGATACCCAACTCCGCCAACGTGGAGACACGAAGTTCGGCAAGCAGATAGACGACGCTGTGGCGCACAGTAAGAACCTTGTTTTGGTCTGCTCCGACCTTAATTACCTCAACTCCAAGTGGGTAGAATATGAATGGACCTTCTTTAAGGACAAGAGCCGTCATGTTGATTATGAGATGGGCAACCTCATTCCCGTCATGCCGGAAGGTGTGGACGAAGACGAACTGCCCGGCGGACTACAATATATTCAACGCATACCGATCCAGTCCTACCAAGAATCACTGCTCGATTACATCAAGCCCATTGACCCCCTCAATATCAGCAATACCGTGGTCAATACTGCCACGACGGAGAGCAGTAAGGTCGGGCGACACAGTCCCGCCTCGCCGTCTCATCGTTCGTCCAATAAGTCTAAAATAGTGATTGGCATAGTTTTTGCACTGCTAATAATAGGAGCAGTTCTCTTCTATGCTTTACGGCCCGATAGCGATGAGGCAAACACGGCTGCTCAGACCGAACAGGTGCAACCCAAGGCGACCGAGTCAGGAGGGAAGAGTCAGAGGTCAGAAAACAGTATTCAGAAGTCAGAAGGGCAGACGACGCCCAAGAAGAGTACCACCCTCACTCCTACGCAGAACTATGAGAAAGGTATGACCTATTATAATAATGGGGATTACAGCAACGCGATGACCTATTTCCAAAAAGCAGCCGACGGTCGCAACGGCGATGCCGCTTTCATGCTGGGCGAGATGTACGCCAAAGGACAAGGTGTCGCCGTCTCTACTTCTAAAGCCACTGAGTGGTACAAAACCGCCGCACGACTCGGTAACAAGGAAGCTAAACGTAAATTGATGTAATATGAACAAACTACTCTCTCTCACCCTGACGGTACTATTGTCCGTCACGGCCTTCAGCCAATCAATAGATGGTTCGACAGGCGCCACTCCGCTCTCCGAAGATGCCGGCTCTAAGATCATCATCATTCCCTATATCGGTGATGTCAGCGGTGTGCCGGAACCTGCCTATTCGCTCATGCTCGACAAGATGAAACAGATTTTGCTCCGCAACGGTTTAGTGGATTACACCGACCGTAGTCGTTATGTCATGACCGTTCACTCTAATGTTCTCAGCAAAGAGTGGACGGAGACCGTACCTGCCAAGTACGCCATGACGGTGGAGTTTGACTTTTACATCGGCGATGCCGCAGCAGGTCTACTTTATTCGAATTACAATGTCACTCGCAAGGCCGTCGGTGATGACGAGCGGGCCGCCTACATGCAGGCCGTCAAGGCCATCAAGACTTCCGACCCGGGCTTTACGGCTATGCTGGACGAGTGTAAGCAGAAGATTCTCAACCATCTCGCTACACGGGATGAGGAAATAGATATAAATTCTATTGATTATAATATAAACTGGTGGTAAAAACTATGATAACTTTACTTCTATTAACCCTATTAGCAGTGATGCCCACCTACCATCGGTCATCGCTTGTGGTCGTGCCGGCTATCCACTTACAGGACTCTTTTGCCATGGATATACATGCCGCGACACAGACCATGCCCTTTCCTGACAAGTATGACCAACTGCCGGGATTAGACCCATATTCCCTCATCATCACCCGGAACGACCACTGCAACATGAAGCAGGTCAAGGACACAACTGCCTACAGAGGTTACCTCAAAGTCCTTAACGACAACAACATGGGGCAGGAAATAGTCAAGCGGTGGTTCAATTTTGATGCGGCAACAGGTTTCAACACTGCCTATCTTGCCGAGCGCGGTTTTTACGATGCTTCCGAGCTCAGTAAGAACATTGCCGCGGGCACTATCAGCGGTGAGGTCAATGTGGCAGACGCAGGTGCTGAACTGATTAGCAAGACCTTTGTGCTCTGCAACGACATGGCATATATTGATCACGCCGCACGAGCACAAGTCGTCAACGATGTCTGCACAGGTATAGCGGAGATATCCAAGTCCGTCAACGATGCCGGCAAGGAACTGGCTTCCTCCAACACAGGCATCGGTCTGTTGGACGGAGTGTTAGGCATCACCGGTTCTGCAATGCAGGTCGCCAGCGCCATCTCTGACCTCGGTACAGACCTCACTGTTTCAACCAATGAACTACTGCAGATTGAGGGCTTTGCCGTCCTCGAATGTACCTACCTCTTCCAACTCGATTGGTCCCCTGAGGTGCAGAATAAGTTCTACTCCGACTATTACACAGAGACGGGTGATAAGGCGAAGATTGCGGCTTTCCTTGCCGACACAGAGACCTTCCGGCTGAAGTATGTCGGTATGATGCCAACCGTCACCAATAACGCAACCGCTTTCCACCTCACGCAATACGCGACGATGGACAAGACCGAACAGATTGCTATCACCTGCTCCCGCACCTTAGATGCCGCTATCAGTTCGCTACAAACCAAGTTCGAGCCCTTCCGCGTCTATACACCTATCACCGAAGTCGTTTATAACAAGAAAGGCTCGGCTGTTACAGGCGTTGTGGCGCCCATTGGCACCAAAGAGAGCGTCACGGCCAAGAAGAAGTACCAGATCCTCCAATGCACCATGGACAGAGCTGGCAGGACACGCTATACCGTCCTCGACGATAATGTCAAAGCAAACAGCAAGGCCATCTGGGACAACCGCTATGCTGTCACGGCCGATGAGAGCGACCAAACAACGCTCAACGGCACGACTTTTAATACGAAGAAAAATAATCTTTTCCCCGGACTTCTCCTTATAGAGTCCTCTAAAAAGTAACGCTATGAAACATCTTTCCACATTCACACGGCTTATTCTCGCTGCGTGTCTCATGGTAGTCAGTGTAGTACCGTCCTTTGCGGCGGTCAAGAAGACCTATGTCTGGCACTATGAGATAGAAGCCGCAGCAGGTCAAGCCACCAAAGGTTCGACCATTGTACTGGTCTCCTCTTATGCTCACGATGCACGCGAGGCTATCGGTCTTGCCGGTAAGAACGCCGTGCACGGTATCGTCTTTAAGGGTGTGCCCGCACAAGTGAGCGGCAATCTCCGACTGCCCGCTTTCCCGGCCCTCGTCACACCGGCATCACAAATAGGTGACCCGACTGACTACTTCAATAAGTTCTTTGAGTCCAACGAGTACGAGAAGTACGTAACGCTTGCCGGCAACGGTACCCCGGAACAGGTCATCAAGGTCGGTAACGAGTACAAGGTTTCCATTGTCGTTATTGTGCAATCCGACGCGCTGCGTGAGCGCTTGGAGGCTGACGGTGTTATCCGCAAGTTAGCGGAGGATGACGGCACGCTGCCGACCATCATGGTAGTGCCCTCAGACAGGTGGTGTATCGCCAACGGCTATTACCAAGAGCACGGCACGCGTCAAGTGCCCGACTACGAGAAGGCTCTTGCCGCTTCTTCTGACCTCAACATCGCGCTCTCGACCGTCAATGAGATGTTTGCCGCCCGAGGCTATCGCCCTAAGAACTTAGAGGCTTCTCTCAAATCTCTTCGCAACCGCGATGCCGAACGACAAATGCACCTCTCATCATCCGGTGCCGAACAGGCGACCTCGCCGCTTGACGAACTGCGCCGCGTCGCGCATGCTGATATATGGGTGTACATGGACTGGACGCTCAACTCCGTTCTCGGTGGTAGCCAAGTGAGCCTCACCTTCCGTTTGGAGGGTCTTGATGCCTACACCGACAAGCATGTTGCAGGTGCTAACGGCACAGGGTCTTCCGTTTATACGGCACAAGCTCAACTGCCCATCATGCTTGAGGAAGCTATCGTCGGACATATCGAGGTTTTCTCCAAGCAGATGATTGACTACTTCGAGGAACTGAAAGCCAAAGGTCGCGAGGTCGCTATCTATGTTTCCCTATGGGATAAGTTCGAAGACAATCTCCTCACCGAATATGGCGGTGACGAACTCATCGAGATTATTGAGAACTGGTTTGCAGACAATACCGTCAACGGTAAGTTCAACCAGAGCGTTTCAGGTCCTACTTCCGCTACTTTTGAGGGCGTGCGTATCCCCCTCCACGAGGAGCGTAACGGCAGACAGCGCGATATAGATGCCCGCACATGGTTGAGAGGCCTCAAGCGCTTCCTTGCCGACAAGTACCACATTGACTCCGTTGTGGACGCTAAAGGTCTCGGCGGAGCGGAAATAATCATCGGAGAAAAATTATAAATTATGCATTTCTAAATACACAACTATTATGTTTATGTTTGGTTATCATTACAAAGATGAAGAGCAGTTAAAGGCCGTTATCAAGGTTGTTCTAGGCTTAGTTGCAGTAGACGGTGAAAAAAAAGAGGAGGAACTAAAATGCTTCTCCCATGAAATAAGACAGGAGGTTGACTTTGATCAACTCGGCTCCTCTGGAACTGATGAAGATTTTATAGTCTCCGAAAGTATGCGAATATTGCGGGAAGCAAATGAGATGAGCATCGATGATGCACTATTTATCATTCGCGACGCCGATGATTCATACAAGGAGTACTGGGCTGCTTTCATGGGCTATACCATGTATGTAGACGGAGATGTTGATCCTGCTGAACTTAAGCTCTGGAGAGCGGTCACCGAGATTTGCCACTTGCCGTCTATGACGCTGCGCGAAGCCCATGATATCTATGTCGAAAATTATAACGAACGTTTGGATGTTATCTCATGAACCTTGATGCCTTGAACGCGCTATGTGCAGTGCCCATCTTCACGGAAGGTAGGACACATATAGACACCTTGCCCCTACCCTTTTATAAGGATGTCACACTCATTCGAGCGCAGTCCTTCTCTACGCTTCCGCCGGTGACGCTGGAGTTTCTCTCTACGCCGACAGGTCTTCTCAAACTGGACGGTACGCGCGAGCCCGTCTATGAGGCTTCACGTAGAGGAACACTCCTAATCAATGAGCAAACCCTGGTGCCTTACCTCACCTTCATCATGGGTGCGGTACAGACCGAGGAAGGCTCCCTTCGTGTGGTAGAGCACTTTACCGACGAACTCTTCACGGGTGCCCCGACTGCTGCAGCGCGTAAGACCCTGCAGCGACTCATTCGTCCCGCACAACTGACGCGTACCGGCGACAAGTGGTCCGTTGACGCTATCGTTCTCTATGGGGCAGCTATCTACCAAACACAATTGGAGGTACTGCCCGATGGTGAAGTTAATATCATTGACGAACAACTCCTTGCCGATAACCTCCCCATCAGACCTATCTTTTTAGAGTAACTCCCATTCCTTCTCCTCACTATGCAAGCTATTGACAATCTATTATATCGCGCCACCGGTTGGCGCAAAGTAGGTGCACTGCTCGCCCTCGCCCTCGTTATCATGGTTATTCTGCTGCTTGGCAGTTTTATCCTACAACTCGTCGTGCCTTATGACAACTGGTCTTGGGACACTATCAAGATCTATAGCGGTGTCGGCACGGGGCATGAACCTATTAGTGCCAAAGAGTTTTGGATTTTCTTGGTCTCGTTTATCGGCAAGATCATCTTCTCGGGTTTAGTGACTGCGTCTATTGTCAATATCTTCAATACCCGTATCAGTAAGGTGCAAATGGGTCTGATTCGCTATAAGATGAAACAGCACTATGTCGTTATTGGTTTCAATGACTTGAGCGTCAGTATCATCCGCTCACTCCTTAAGACCGATAGCCCTATCGTTCTGCACACGGGGCAGGATGTCCGGAAGGTCAATGAGCGCCTGCTGTCCCTCTTCGGTCCTATGGCTGCTAAGCGGATAATCCTTTATTCCGGTTCACGCCAGAGCGACAAGGAGCTTCTGTCGCTCAATCTACCCGATGCATTAGCGGTTTACCTTGTCGGCGATAATGAACCCACTTCGGACGCTATCAGTCTTATCACGCTGTCCCTGATGACACCTATTTTAGATGCAGCGCCCCGCCGTGTAGTAGTGACCGCTATCTTCAAGGACCCTGCTACTGCTACCGAGTTCGAACGCGCTACCCCACCCGCCCCTAAAACCACCTTGGTCTATAACCAATACGACCTTTATGCCCGTACCGTCCTTGTCTCCGAGGAGCAACTGCCCTCCCTGCCCGCGTATCCTAAGCTATGGGCGAATGGCAAAGGTATCCACCTCGTCATCATCGGTATGTCGGAAATGGGCATGGCGTTTGCTAAGACGGCTTCACTCATCGCCCATTATCCCCAAGGCAAGAGCCGCATCACCTTCATTGATAAGCGCGCCAAAGAGCGTGAGCTCACCTTCCGCAATAGGTATAGCCACCTCTTTGACGCAGAGCGCGATGAGTACCGCTACTTGGGGGACTTCATGGACATGGACTACGAGTTCCTGCAGGCCGATGTGCGGGACGAGACCACCCGTGCACAACTCGTTGCTTGGGCGAAAGAGCAGAATCTCTTTGTCGCGGTCTGCTTGGACGATGAGCGCGAAGCACGCGAGATTGCTACTTACCTCCCCATCGCCGACCCGTCTAACTCTTTAACGGCACAGCCTGCTGTGCCCATCTATGTCTATCAGCCGACCAATGGTGCCACGCAGCACAATATCTACCCCTTCGGACTGCTTGATAAGGGTTTCCATATCGCCCCGTCTATCTTACTTAAGGCGCAGCAACTCAACCACCTCTACAACAAAGCATATGGACATGATACGGATAGTATAGAGAACGAGTGGTGGTCACTGCCCATGGCCTCCCGTCTCGCTAATATTCATGCCGTTTACTTCCTGCCCACACTCCGACGCATAAGGAACGAGCAGTCTGTGCGCCTTGCTGAGGTGGAGCACAACCGCTGGGTCATTGAGAAACTCCTTGCGGGTTACCGCCCCCTCACGGCGGAGGAGCATAAGAGCTACCAACCCTCGCAGAAGAAAACCCTCAAGGCACGCTTCATCCACCCAGACCTCTGTTCGTTCGACGCCCTCAAGGCTGACGAAACAGGTAAGGACATCAAGTCCCTTGACCGGCTGATTCTTGAACTACTATAAACACCTTCATCCGGGCTCTCATCTACCAAGCCATAAAAGCGCAAAACGAATAGAATACACCTAAAATTCTCGCAAAAAGCAAAAAAGTTTTGGTAATTCGCAAAAAAAGTCGTACATTTGCAGCGTAATTGAGTCAAGAGTATTGTACACAAACCCAACGGAGGACAAAACTATAGCACGCCCAACCAAAGCCCTCCCCATTCTCTTCGGTGAGGATGCTCTGCGTTTCATCACGAGAGCACAACAGGTTGAAAGCCTAACAAGTGAACAACGCGCAGCCAACCGCCATGCATTGGAAAACTGCATCGCTGCTGCAAGAAACCAATTTGAAGTCTGCTGGTAAGTATGAAATTAGAAATAGAATAATACTAACTTAAACATCATTTGCCTATGAATAAAAACAGAATTTAACAGGCAACATACATAAAGCATTCAGCTAAGAACTTGGGGTGTTGAAAACTGGACACTTTCAAACATTACCAACCAAGAACAAGGCTTTCATGCTCACGCGTTGCGTGAGTCTTGTTCGGTAGATATTTGGTTGGTAAAGGTAGTCCAGAAATCCTCAACACTCCAGATAGAAGCTAACAAGTCTCACGTTTTTTTATATATAATCATTGTATTATCTTTATGTGGTTATGGGATAATACAGATATAGTTAACACATAACCGCTTCCTGATTTTAAACACTACACAATTATGTTTAATTTATCAGCATCTCAAATCAAATCGCTGTCGGCTTTGAAAAGTCAAATGGGTGGTTCGAAAGTTTCCTCTTTCACTACTCCGACAGATTGTACTTCCTGCTGGGGTGGTACATGTGCAAATGGTTTCACTGGTTAAAATCATTTGACGGCATGGGGATGTGCCAAGGTACATCCTCATGCTTATTTTAATTTTTAATACAAATACATGAATACATTCCAATTATCAATACTAATAACAGAGCGTTGCAATTTAAGATGTAACTACTGTTTCTGCGACAAAACGAGTTCTGCTGCCATATCCATAGAAAGGATCATGCAGCAAGTAGAGGACTGCGTGAAAGAGCATAAAAATGAAAATATCAATATCTTGTTTATTGGTGGAGAACCAATGATTGCATTTGACGAGATATGTGAGATAGTAAAGCTATGCGATGCCTTGTATCCCAATAAAATATCTTATAAAGCAGTCAGCAATGGTACTCTGATTCATGGTAAAATACAAGAATGGTTAATAGAACACCAACACAATTTTAGTGTTACATTGAGTATAGATGGGGATAGAGAGACTCACAATCTGCATCGTTGCAACTCCTTTGACAAGATAGACATTGATTTCTTTAGATATAGATATAAAGGAAGCCGTGAAATCAATATGGTGGTAACACCCGAAACATTGCCTCAATTAGCGAAAAATGTGATGCTTTGGGAACAGCAAGGTTTCTATATAAAGACGGTGTTAGCGGATGGGGTAACATGGAATATGGAAAAGGATATCCATATATTAGAGCAGCAACTTATGCTATTAATCGCATATTATTTACAACATGAGTCTCAATATCCTACAACGCTGCTTTCTTCGTCCATTTATGCATTAGGAAAAGTCAAAGCAGATCAACTATGCACTCCCGGCAAAACATCGCTCACTATCATTCCTGATGGCAGTACGGTGCCTTGCTATCGTGGTACTCCTTATTATGGAGATAAAGACGGCTACATTTTGCACGCATTGCAAACCTCTCAACATCAATTCGCCACAAATGCATGTCAGGAATGTATAGTAAAAGACATATGTAATACATGCCCTGCACAAGTAGCACATCTCGCTTTGAATTTAGAAGAGGCCATAAGCTATTGTCAAATGCAAAAAGTTCTGTTCCGCGCGACGGCTTATTTGCAAGCACAAATGTTGCTTACGGGGGGTAATTATGCATATCTTAGAAGACTGACCTATGAGGAGCAAGCAGACCTAATAGAAAATGTCAAAGTTATTTTTAAAACACTATAAAAGTATGGCTACAATTAAAGATTCTAAAGAGAGCCGGACGATATTTCTTATGCTGACTAACCAATGTAACTTGCGTTGTTCGTATTGTTACGAGAGAAACAAACATAAGGCTGAAATAAAGGCAGATACCGCGCTTCTGGTAATCCAACATGATATAGCGAAGAACCGCCATCTATTCAATGACTTCACGATAGTCTTTCATGGTGGAGAACCCTTTCTGGCATTCGATATGATGAAGCATGTAGCCGATACGATATGGTCTGAATACACAGATATACCCATTGTATGTACTGCTACGACCAACGGCACTTTATTAACAGATGAACAAAGGAAATGGCTCATGGAAAATAAATATCGTTTTGTATGTATTTTGAGCCTAGACGGCGGGCGCGAGGCACATAATCGCAATCGATGCAACTCGTACGACAGGATTGACCGTGCTTTTTTTCGAAACACTTGGCCAACACAACCGGTAAAAATGACCATTGTTCCAGATACATTGCCAAATATGTACGATAACATAATGGAGTTATACCGCGAAGGCTTCGATGTGAATCCGAGCATGGCAGGGGAAGTAGACTGGAAACAGGAAAGAGACATTCCAATATTTACTTCCGAATTGGACAAACTTCTTAATTTTTATGTAGAGAATAGACAGTACTATCCATGCAAAATGCTTGATATATCACCTACTCTTTTTTCACCGCTGAACTCTATAGCTCACAATAGAGCATGCGGAGCTGGAACAAATATCATCGTATATGATGTAGAAGGTCATCCATACCCTTGTCACACCTTCATTACTGATTTCAATCAATCGTATGAAGCACAAACAATCGAACCGTTATTCCTTGAATTAAACAGCAATAAAGGACTTGCTATATCTCCGCAATGTCAAGGTTGCTATGCATATCCCGCTTGTTCACCTTGTTATGGTCTGAATTACTCGAAACGAGGTAGCATGGGTGCGCTGGATAAGTTTAATTGTCTATTCACGAAAATACGCATTGCAGCTGCTGCAAAGATGTATTCACTTATGTTATTAAGTTCAAATCCGCGCTCATACTTGCCATTGAAGAATAAAACGGACACAGAAATGGCAAATATGATAGCAGGGATAATAGCCCTGCAAAAAATAACCAATAATGCGCCGGTTTAATTTTGCCAATCGTTAAATAATAGAAATTATGGAAGCCAACAAATCAAACAAATCTACAACGGCCTTAGAATGGAGAACACTTAATTTAACCGTAATTGGTTATACTGACACGTGGGATCTATTTAAGTATCAAACATACCTGGCAGAGGAATTATATGAAGGGATGACCCTGAAATGTCCATTTAACCACTCAAACTTTAAATCGCCTATTCTGAAGCAAATTAATCCTAACAACATTGTAGTCAAACACCAAGAGAAATTATTCACTATTAGACGCGGTGAGAGAGTTACATTAGACCACAAATGGTTGTATTCACCCTTTGCGGATTCGGAGGATCTGTGTGTCGGGCTGCTCAATGAAGCCTTTGAGTATGTGCTGGACAAAATTACCTGGAACGCACTGCTGAAACTGCAAATGGACTCTAATAACGAGCGATATATCATCGTCAAACTCGTTCTTCTCAACTTCTCCAAACTGAACTCAGATGAATCTCTTTGCCAATATGTGCAACGGCATTTGGAGAACAATAATATTCATATTCCGCAAGAAGAAGTACAAGAAATAATATGCAAAACCCGGGAAAATTGCAGCATGCATCGTCGCGCATTAGAGGTTGCCATCAAGCAAATAGAGAACAATAATCTTGGCGGAGAAGAGGTTTACAAAAACCTGAGCAATTTCCTATTCAATTCTATTTAACCCAAATCGTTCATTAGCGTTTTGATGATTATGGTTTTATTTTTGAGTATATTTTTTGCCGGTTAGAAGGCGCAATGGGGTTCCATTGTAACTGAAAAGCGGTAAAAAAGATAACAAAAAGAAAGCCTTATAAGCGCGAAATGGTCTAATGACCGATTTGGGTTTAATGTTTCTTCACTAACTCATTCGTACAAAAGAGGGTGTGTCAAAATTAATTGTCACACCCTCTTGCTTGTATACATGTATGTGTTTTGCTGTGGGAAGGAATAAAAAAGAA
>FLNX01001187.1_pt1 | contig 17047 bp, 10 predicted proteins | sample 1140341 | NCBI WGS metagenome assembly FLNX01 (sample SAMEA3878208, study PRJEB12797) | bioreactor metagenome | biome: Moose rumen | place: Sweden | collected 2011-10
GGGGGCTTGGGGGTGATGACGGGAGGGGGTATGATCACGAAAAAGGAGAATTGATGATCACGTTTTTGTGGAACGGGCGATCAGAAATTTGTATTGATAATGCTTAGATTTTTGTAGATTTTCCATCAAGCCAAGTCGTGCAAAGCTGAGTTAACCAGCCATACTTTGACTGAGCAACTCAGAGTCTCATCAGCAACCAGAGCAAAATCCCGCCCAGTTCCCCAGAGCAAAAATTCCACTCCGCTCTCTCAGAGCAAAATCCAACTCCGCTCCCCAGACCAACAAACCTAGCCCGCCTCCCCCAAAGCAAAAAATCCCGCCCGGTTCCCCGGACGGGATCTTAAGCCGTTTTCGGATCAGGCTCCGGAGACCCCGATCCGTAAGGCGCCGTTCAGTCAGGCGAGATCACTGGTTCATGATGAACGCCGACAGATCCAGCAGCCTGGAGGCGAAGCCCATCTCATTGTCATACCAGGCGATGAGTTTGAACAGCCTGTGGCCCACATGGGTGCCGGCCTGATCATCGAAGCAGCAGGGCGTCTTCTCACCCAGGAAGTCTGATGACACTACCGGATCCTTGACGAACCGCACCAGGCCCTTCATGGCGTCCTCAGATGCCACGGCCACCGCCCCGCTGATCTCCTCATAGGTGGCATCCGTCTTAAGGTTCACCGTGAGATCCAGGAGGGACACGTCGGCAGTGGGCACCGTCATAGACACTGCACCGAAGCGGATCTCGGAGTCAGGCATGATCAGATCCAGAGCATGGGACAGATCAGATCCTGAAGGCACAATGTTCTGGGCTGCGCCCCGTCCCATACGCCAGTTGTCCTGGGAAGGTCCGTCCACCGTCTTCTGAGCGGCGGAGTAGGACTGGACCGTGGTGGCCGAGGCTGAGACCACACCGAACCTGCTGTCCAGGAGAGTCAGCAGAGGAACCAGGCAGTTGGCGGCGCTGGATCCGCAGGACATGACATCCGCCCCGGCATAGGTCTTCTCATTAATCCCCATCATGAACAGCGGAGTGTCATCCTCAGGGGTGTCCGCAATGATGACCTTGATGGCCCCGGCCTTCATGTGACCTGCAGCCAGTGTCTGGTTGTTGAACCGTCCCGAAGCCTCAATCACCACCTCGGCACCGATCTCACCCCAGTTGATCTCTGAAGGATAATTCCGTGCCGTAACCCGGACCGCCCGGCCGTTGATCACCAAATTGGATCCGTTGATCTCGATCCGGTGATCTACGCTGCCATGGGTGGAGTCATGGACGAAGAGATAGGCCAGATATTCGACGCCCTCGCGCCGGACATTGCCGCTGCCGTCGCCGGCGGCAGGATCGTTGATCCCGCAGATCTCCACATCGGATCTGAGCAGAGCCTCCCTGAGAAGCGACCTGCCAACCCTGCCGAAGCCGTTGATGCCAATACGGATCTTGGTGCCCGGATGATGCCGGTACTGCTTGGTGACCTCCGGGTTCTCATTGACAATCTGCCTGAGCACCTTTATGGAATGGGCCTTGGTCAGGCTCATGAGATCCAGATGCCTGGAGGCCATGTCATAAGGCTGACCATCAGGCTCAGCGGAGTCCAGCACAGCCTCCCACAGCATACCGTACCCCGGCACCGGCAGATGGAAGCCGATATCATAACGGGAGGCGTTGAAAAGCACCAGCCACCGCTCACCCTTGTTGGAAATATCCCCGATGTCCAGCGTGAAGAGCCTTGACTGAGGGTTGTTCCAGTCATCAGCGGTAAGCTGATGACCGTCGGCGTGGTACCACAGCACCTGGTGCTCCGGCTTGATCTTGCCGTAATAGTTGTCATCAGGCAGTTTAAGGCTGGTGAACAATGTTGAGCCCAGACGCAGCCGGATGAGTTTGGAGGTGAACTTCAGCAGATCCTTGTCGTCATCCGACAGATCCCAGTTCACCCAGCTGATGCGGTTGTCCTGGCAGTAGGCGTTGTTGTTGCCCATCTGGCTACGTCCCATCTCATCTCCGGCGACTATGTGAGGAATGCCCTGAGACAGCATCAGAGTGGTGAGCATGTTACGCTTCTGCAGTTCCCGCATGCTGTTGATCCGCACATTGGCGGTAGGCCCCTCCTCCCCGTAATTGTAGGAGAGATTCTGACCATGGCCGTCCCGGTTGCCCTCGCAGTTAGCCTCGTTGTGACGCTCGTTGTAACTGACAATATCATGGAGGGTGAAGCCGTCATGGTAGGAGATGAAGTTCACCGAAGAGTGGATTGATCTCAGAGTCTTAGGATAGAGATCCCGGGATCCCAGGATCCTGGTGGCAAATTCCGCCATCCTGCCGTCATCACCCTTCCAGAAGGATCGGATGGTGTCCCGGTAATGATCATTGAGTTCCTTCCAGGTGTTGGGGAACTGTCCCACCCGGTAGCCATAGCCGCCGATATCCCAGGGCTCGGCAATGAGCAGACACCTGGACAGCACCGGATCCACTGAAATCACCTTGAAGAAGGCTGCGTTCGGGGTGTAGCCGTTGGCGCTCTCCTCACGGGCCAGGGACGTGGCCAGATCAAAACGGAAGCCGTCCACCTGCATCTCCACTGCCCAGTAACGCAGGGAGTCAATTACCAGCTTCAGTACTTCAGGACTGTCCACGTTCACCGTGTTGCCGCAGCCGGAACAGTTGGAATAGGCGTTGTACATGCGGTGGCCGTGCTCGTTCCGCTCGTACATGTAGAAATTCTTGTTGTCCAGTCCCCGGAAACTGATGATGGGACCGCCAAAGCCACCCTCAGCGGTATGGTTGTAGACCACATCCAGGATCACCGCAATGCCGTTCTGGTGCAGTGTCTTCACCATCTGCTTGAACTCGTTAACGGCATTCAGTGGATCCGAGGCATAGGAGGGCTCCGGGGAGAAGAAATTGATGGTGTTGTAACCCCAGTAGTTGGAGAGCTTGATATCCACCAAGCGGGATTCGTCCATGTGAGCGTGCACGGGCATGAACTGCACCGCGGTGATCCCCAGACCTTTCAGATGTTCAATGACGCAGGGCTCGCACATGCCAAGATAGGTGCCCCTGAGATGCTCTGGCACCTTCCGGTTCAGTTTGGTGTAACCCCGGACATGGGTCTCGTAGATCACGGCGTTGCGCTCGTTCACCGCTGGTTTGGTCACACCCTCCCAGTCAAAAGCACCGTCCACCACCACACTTTTGCTGATCAGAGCCTCATTGTCATTGCAGTAGCGCTCATAGCTCCACTTCTGGGGGCGGCTCAGCATCTTGGCATAGGGATCGATAAGCAGTTTGCCGGGATCGAAAACATTCCCCGCTGAGGGGTTGTTGCTACCGTTGGTGCGGTAGCCGTACAGCTGGCCGGCCTTCACACCCTTCACATAGCAGCACCAGTAGGGACCGAGGCGCTCCACCACACTGAAACGGCAGATTTCCTTTTCAGCCTGATCAAAAAGACAGAGGAAAACCTCCGTGGCCTCAGGCGAAGAGACGATAAAATTGCACCCCTCCTCATCAAGAAAGGCGCCTTGCGGCGCCCCCTGCTTGCTGGGGAGTAACTCAAAAGCAGCGTTACTCACGGATTGTTGCTCCTAGACAGATATTTAACCCTCAACCTTCTTCAGGTACACCGTGGACAGCGGAGGAAGATTGAAGCAGATGGACTGGGGCTTGCCCTGGGACTCGATGTTCTCGCTGGCGATCACATCGTTGCCCGTGGAGTAGTCACTGCCCCAGTAATACTGGCTGTCAGTGTTGAAGAAGATATGGTAGTTGCCCGGTTCAGGCACACCGATGCGGTAGCCCTCCCTGGGTGTGGGGGTCATGTTGCTGATGGCGATCACCATGTTGCTGCGCTTCTTGTCAAAGCGCACCATGGCAAAGATGCTCCTCTGGTAATCGCCGTAATCCAGCCACTCGAAGCCCTGCTTGTCGTAGTCAGCCTCATAGAGGGCCGGCTCAGACTTGTAGATCTTGTTCAGATCCTGCACCATCTTCTTCACACCCTTGTGCTTGTCAAACTGCTCCAGCCACCACTGCAGCTGACCGTCATGGTTCCACTCTGCGGTCTGGGCGAACTCAGTGCCCATGAAGTTCAGCTTCTTGCCGGGATGGGCGTACATGTAGCCCAGGTAGGCCCTGAGGTTGGCGGCCTGCTGCCACTCGTCGCCGGGCATCTTGTACAGCAGGGAATGCTTGCCATGGACCACCTCGTCATGGGAGATGGAGAGAATGAAGTTCTCATCATAGGCGTAGATCATGGAGAAGGTCATCTCGCTGTGATGGTACTGCCGATAGATGGGATCCAGGCTCATGTACTCCAGGGTGTCGTGCATCCAGCCCATGTTCCACTTGAAGCCGAATCCCAGGCCGCCCATGAAGGTGGGACGGGAGACGCCGGCAAAGGCGGTGGACTCCTCGGCGATGGTCATGGCATGGGGATATCTCTTGTAGACTTCCTCATTGAACCAGCGCAAGAGGCTGATGGCCTCATAGTTGTGGTTGCCGCCGTTGATGTTGGGGATCCACTCACCATCCTTCCGGGAGTAATCCCAGTACAGCATGGAGGCCACAGCATCAACCCGAAGTCCGTCAATGTGGTAGTAGTCCATCCAGATCAGGGCGCTGGCCACCAGGAACTGACGCACCGTATCCCGGCCGAAGTCATAGATGTAGGAGTTCCAGTCCGGATGCCAGCCCCGGCGGGGATCCTCATACTCATAGAGGGGAGTGCCGTCAAACCGTGCCAGACCGTGGGAGTCCGTGGGGAAGTGGGCAGGAACCCAGTCCAGGATGATGCCAATGCCCGCCTGGTGCAACTTGTCCACAAAATACTTGAAGTCATCAGCGGAGCCGAAGCGGCTGGTGGGGGAGAAGAGGCCCACAGGCTGATAGCCCCAGGATCCGGAGAAGGGATGCTCCATGATGGGCATCAGCTCCACGTGGGTGTAGCCCATGTCCTTCACATAGGGGATCAGCAGATCGGCCATTTCCCGGTAGCTGGGGGAGTAGCCGTCAGCATTGCGCTTCCAGGAGGCAAAATGCATCTCGTAAATGGAGATGGGCTGCTCCAGCTTGTTGTTCATCTGGGACTTGATCCACTCCTCGTCATTCCACTTGTACTTGGACTGATCGTAGACCACGGAGGCAAAGGAGGGGTACTGCTCGGAATAGAAGCCCACCGGGTCAGCCTTGTGAGGCAAACGGTTGCCCAGGGGATCCTTCAGCTCGTACTTGTAGCGGTCGCCGGCCTTCAGCCCGGGGACAAAGAGCACCCAGTGGCCGTCAAGGCTGCGCTGCATGGGATGGCGCCGGCCGTCCCAGAAGTTGAAGTCACCGATGAGGCTCACGGAGGTGGCGGAGGGAGCATACACGGCAAACTTGACGCCGGACACCTGGGTGCCGTCCACGTCCAGGGTGACAATGTGAGCACCCAGGGTGCGGTAGAGGTTGGCAGCGTCCATCTTCATCTCAGCCAGACCCGCAAAGGCCTGATCATGGAACTGGTAGGGATCCACCACATTGACCACAGCGTCAGGATAGGTCACATCCAGAGAGTAGTTGAAGGGAGCGTCGGTGTCAGGGAAGTTAGCCTCATACAGGCCCTCGGGATCAACGCACTCCATGACCTTGATCTCGCGCTTGTTGGCGATGTCCTTCACGGTGACCTTGGAGGAATACGGCAGCCACGCACGCAGGGTGTAGCCCTTGATATTCTCGTTCCTCACCAGTCCCAGTTCGTCAAACGGATTGCTGAGACGAGCTCCCATTAAGCTCTCTATTAACATTGCATATACTCCTTGTGTTGAGACCGGCCCGGGGCCGGTCCTTGGTTATTTGGGGGAAAAGACGGAGCTCAGCTGGCTGATGCCCGGGCTCTGGCCTCGGTCATGCGCCGGGCCAGCTCCTTGAGATCCTCACGGCTGAAGATGTCGCTGATGTTGGCGCTCAGCTTCCGTCTCCAGTTGGGGTACTCGTCGCTGGTGCCCGGAATGTTCACCGGCTTCTCCATCTCCAGCCAGTCCTCCAGCTGGGTGCTGAACAGAGCCGATGAGCCGTTGCACATGTGGATCTGCATGGCGTGGTTCAGTTCCTTGGTCATGCCGCAGTAGAGGGCATCCCTGCTGACGGAAGGGGGCAGCACCCCGTGGCCGTTGAGGCTGTTGAGGATCAGCTGCTTGCTCTTCAGGCGGTCATCCATGAGATCCTTCACCACCTCATCGGTGCGGTACACCCCAATCTTGCGGCCCAGCTTCAGATCATCGCAGTGCCAGAAGCCCTTCAGGGTGGCCATGTCATGAGTGGTCAGGGCCGACATGGCCTGAACCGCATAGTCCTTGGTGGAGATGTAGCCGCCGTCAGTCTTGGAGGTCTCAAAGAAGAAGATCTTGTAGGAGAGGATGCCACTCTCAGGCAGCAGCTTCTTCATGATCTCCGGGACGGTGCCCAGATCCTCACCGATGATCATGCACTTGTTCCGGTGGGACTCTAGGGCCAGGATCCCGATCATGTCCTCCACATGATACAGCAGATATGCTCCCTTGGAGGCATCGGAGTTGCCGTCCTTGTTGGGCACCCACCACAGGCGGTACAGGGACATAGCGTGATCGATGCGCAGGGATCCGCAGGACTTCATGTTGGAGCGGAACAGATCGATGATGGGCTGGTACTTCTGGCGGAAGACCTTGTTGGGATCCATGGGGGGCAGACCCCAGTTCTGTCCGTTGGGACCCAGGCGATCCGGCGGGCAGCCGATGGAAGCGGCCGTGCAGTAGATCTCGGAGTTGGCCCAGATCTCGGCAGAGCCGGAGGAGACACCCACGGCCAGATCCCGGTAAATGCCCACAGCCATGCCGGCTCTCTGGGCTTCACGGTTGGCATTCTCCAACTGCTCGTCGGCCAGGAACTGAAGATACTTGTGGAAGTAGACCTGATCCTCATGCTCAGCAGCCCACTTCTGGACTTCGGGGTTGCTGTAGCGCTTGTAGCAGTCATCCCAGGCCGGCCAGCCCCAGGCGTTCTGGCCCTGGGCATAGAGATGGGCCTGCAGGGCGTCATACACCGCAATCTGGTTCAGACTGTCACCGCCCTGCTTCACAAAGGCCATGAAAGCCTTGCCCCGGGGGGAGTCGGCATTCTTATGGAGCTGGGCATCATCATAAAGCCGGTGGAGGACATCAAGCTTGGCCTCCATGACGCCCTTGTAGTTCACATACTCTGGAGCCCTGAGATCGGCCAGGCGGCTCTGGAACTCAGGGGAGGCCACATACTCCTGAACCTTCTTGTTGTTCCTGAACTCCTCGGTCTGCTCCACATTGATGTAGATGACATTGAGCCATCTTCTGGTGGAGGGGGAATAAGGGCTGGCAGACTCGGGGTTGGCAGGGAACAACTGGTGGATGGGGTTCAGGCCCACAAAGCCGGCACCCCAGGCGCCCAGGTTCCGGATAAGTTCGGCCAGATCGCCGAAGTCGCCCACACCCCAGTTGTGCTCGCTCCTCAGGGTGTACAACTGAACGCTGGGGCCCCAGATCTTGCCGCCCTTGGCAATGGTCTCAGGCATGTAGCAACGGTGGGGAACCACAATGAGGCTCATGGAGTGGACCTTGCCATCCACGGTGAGTTCCAGGGTATGGTAGCCCATGGCGATCTGAGCTCGGATGATGAGCTTCTTCAGCACATACTCGGTGCCGTCAACGGTCTTGGAGGAGGAGGCATCCACCATGAAGGCGTCAACAGTGCCCTTGATCTCCTTCCCGTCTTCCAGTCGGATGACATACACCAGGCTGTCCTCGCTGATCTTTTTCTTCTTCTTGCCGGTGCCACCGTCCTTCACCGGCAACCGGACGTTCAGGACAATGTCGGAATTCTCCTTCACCACCAGCACGGGATCGAGCACAGTCTGCCAGTATTCGCGTTCCTCCGCCTCGACCTGCTGGGCAAGTTTCTTGTCATCGTCCACTGCATAGCCCATGGCCTCAAGGACTGCGGCCTTGTTCTCGGGAGGAATGACAACCTTCTTTCCCTCCGAGTCGATGTAATCGGAAGAAATCTGTTTTCTCTCCGCCAACTGTTCAACTAGTGAAGTCATAAGTTTTACCAACGTTCCTTAAAACGCAAATCAAAAAACATACAGGCAGATTTTCGCAAAACACCCGTCTAAAATGTGTGAGGCTTCTGACAAACACACTATATGTATTGCTGTAAATTTGACCTGAGGCAAAAATTGAAAAAAATTTCTGCCCCGGGTCCGGGAGCCGGGACGCCCCGGAGTGAAGGTGCCAAATCCCGTCTGACTGAGGGGATCGGGCGCCCTGAATGACCGCCTAAGTTCCCGCCTGACAGAGGGCTCCAGACCTGCCTGAAAGAAGACTTCTGAGGCCGCCGGATGCCAGGAGCCGATCCCGCCGGTCGGAAGGCACCAGGTGCCACCGGACGATCGGGCGGAGCCCGGATGAAAGCTCCCGGAAGACTGCCGGAATACTCCCTGAAAACCACCCTGCAGACGCACCGGATTTCCCGGGTGTGAGGATACCCGCAAATCCTGACAAAAGCGACTGCCCAGAGTGCCGTCTGGACGTAAAACCGGCGAAACGGCGGCCAAATGAACGAAAATCAACCCCTGCCCCTGCTCGTCTCCGGGACACGTCCCACAAGGCTCTGGAGAACTGCTTGAGGTATGCCGGCCGCCACCGGACCGGCACCAGGCGCATACACCCTGACTGTCACCAGCCGCATGGCCCAGGTGCAGATCGCCGGACGGCCAGCGGCCAAGGCGCATATTCCCATCTTTACTTTCCTGGCCTGACATCCCCACCGCACCATGTCCTGCCTTCCCATCCTCCCTGAGCTCGGCATTCCCCGGCATCCCTGCCCTTCCTCTCGACCGGCACGGCATCCCTGACACCTGACCTTTCATACCCTCCGGCATCCCCGCCCTTTCCTCACCTCATATCCCGGCGGGGCGACCGGGAGGGTGCATCAGAGGATCCTGTTATCCGAAATGAACTGAACCGATCCGATCCGATCCGATCCGATCTGATCCGATCCGATCCGATCCGATCCGATCCGATCCGATCCGATCCGATCCGATCCGATCCGTTGCGATCTAATCCGTTCCGATCAGGCCAATCCGATAAGCCAGCACACCATAAGGCCCGCTGTCTTGAACTTAAAGCGTACCGGCTTGGAAGGGGGAGAAGGGACCGTACCAGGAGGGGATGAGAGCGTCTCCGGGAGGGCCTTCGGGAGGCGGATTGAAGCAATCCCGGGGTTGGATCCCGTGCATCGGAACGTGAGGCACAGAAGGAGGATTTTTCGGGATCAGGGATCCCCGGAACGGGTCATGGCACAAGACAATTTTTCCGGCCCCGTCTTGAGTGCAGGGCCGTATTTTTATATAATCCTGTCAGTTTTTGAAACACGCTGGGGCAGCGGTTATCGGGGCCGCAGCGGTAAAGGGTAAGGTCCGCAAGGATTTTGTTCAACATTAACTTGGATTGAAAGAATTATGACAATCAAACTTGGTATCAACGGTTTTGGCCGCATTGGCCGTTTTGTTCTCAGAGCCACCTATGAGGATCAGCACAAGAGCCAGGACATCAAGGTGGTCGGGATCAACGACCTTCTGGCCAGCGACGGCAAGGGCGGTCTGTCCCCCGCCGGTGTTGAGTACATGGCTTACATGCTGAAGTATGACTCCACCCACGGTCCTTTCAAGGGCACCGTTGAAGTTGACGGCACCGACCTGATCGTCAACGGCGACCGCATCCGCGTCACCGCTGAGCGCAACCCCGCTGATCTGAAGTGGAATGAGGTTAAGGCTGACGTTGTTGCCGAGGCCACTGGTCTGTTCCTGACCAAGGAGAAGGCTCAGGCTCACATCGACGCAGGTGCCAAGAAGGTTGTCATGACTGGTCCTTCCAAGGATGACACCCCTATGTTCGTCATGGGCGTCAATGAGAAGACCTATGCCGGTCAGACCATTGTGTCCAATGCCTCCTGCACCACCAACTGCCTGGCTCCTCTGGCCAAGGTCATCAACGACAAGTTCGGCATTGCCGACGGCCTCATGACCACCGTTCACTCCTACACCGCCACCCAGAAGACCGTTGACGGTCCTTCACAGAAGGACTGGAGAGGCGGCCGTGGCGCAGCTCAGAACATCATCCCCTCCACCACTGGCGCTGCCAAGGCTGTGGGCAAGGTTATCCCTGAGCTGAACGGCAAGCTGACCGGTATCTCCATCCGCGTTCCTACCCCCGATGTCTCTGTGGTTGACCTGACCTGCAACCTGGTCAAGGAAGCAACCTACGAAGAGATCTGCGCTGCCATCAAGGCCGCTTCCGAGGGCGAACTGAAGGGCATCCTGTCCTACACCGAGGACGCAGTGGTCTCCTCCGACTTCCTGGGCAACACCAACACCTCCATCTTCGACAAGAAGGCTGGTCTGTCCCTGACCAACAAGTTCGTCAAGCTGGTGTCCTGGTACGACAATGAGATCGGCTACTCCAACAAGGTTCTTGATCTGACCTATCACATCATGAACAACTGAGAGTAAGCAGATCCTAAACCAGTTTTAGGTCTCCTTTGTTAAGACAGCCTGCCATTACCTGGCAGGCTTTTTTGATCCCGGGATCCGGGGCGGCAGCTGCCAGGAACAGCAAACCGAGCCAGAAAGGTGAGGGAGACAGCACTGAGAGGGCGCGCAGCCTGTCAGCGGCCCAGAAGTCCGTATTAACCCGGGACATCAGAGGTTAGGCAGACAGGGAATGGAGAAAGTCACAGGGGGAGCATTGAGGGTGAGGATGTGAGACCCCGGATGAGCCGTAGAAGGTGCTCAAGGAGAGCGGAGAAAGAACTCCAATTAGATCATGAGGGCAAGATCAGAGCCTTCTGCACCAGGCACCGCAGCTGAATAACGGCAATGCACAGAACAGCATCAGTGCCCACAGTGCAGAGTGCCCGCACCGGTGAGCACGCCTCAGCATCCGAAAGAGAACTGCGCCCAGTCCCCGCAAAGGGAGGAGAGCTAACCGCCCTACCAGTCCTCAAAACCATCATCCTGATCATAAGGAATGGTGGCCTCCATCCAGTCCTCCTTGCGTTCTTTGATCTCGGTGCACAGTTCTTCGTACTGGTCAGCATTAACATGGCCATGATCTAGCATGCTCTTGTAAAACTTCTTGATGCTGGCGGCAGTGGTCTTAACTGTGCCTGGGGATGACCACGTGCATTTGCGGGCAAAAAAATCAAAAAAACGATCCAAATGGTAAATTCCGTCCACCATAGTGAGAGGCTCTTCCTGGAGAAGAAAGTCGTCCAGGAAGAGTTGGATGTTGCGCATATGCTTCTCAATGGTGGAATAAGCAAGTTTTGCCTTGATCATATCCTTCTCGAAAAGATCAAGATAGCTCTTGTTTTGCTTCCTGATCTTGCTGCAGTCTTTCTCGTAGGCTTCATAATCAGATCCAAGGTCAGAACTGAAGTCAGGATCATCAGACATACATTTTTCTCCAGTTGCCGCACAGCCGCGCGGCACAGCAAATAAACACCCAAGGATCCAGAGCCAGAATGAAAGTCATGTTCCTGGAACGCAGATCTCAGTGATCAAGTCCGCTGGCTGACAGGCGATCCGGACCAAAGGGGACGCCCAGCCGAAGTGAAGCCTTCACCGGTTTAAGAGCAGATCAGGTTCCGGCTCCCCGCAGGTGGAGACTCCGCCACACTCCCACCATACCGGCTCAGTCCCAGATCACGGGACAGCACTGGATCTACCACACCGGTTCATCCGGTATGACCGGCAGCAGGCAAAGCCTTACTCCAGATCATCCCCCTCATCCCCGGTTAGGGACTTACGGTTGCCAGCACTTCGCCTGGTTCCCGAAGTCTGGCGGGAGGTGCTCCTGGAGCCGGCGGATCGGCTCCGGGATGAGGTTGAACTCCGTCTGGTGGTTCTGCCCCCGGCGGACTTGATGATCTCATTGGCCGCCTTCCTGGTCAGAAGACGGATGACATAATTGACTATCTGGCGCAATATACCTGTGGCCATGCTAACTCCCTGCAAATCACTGTGTGGGGTCTCCGGAAAGGATGCCTATGCCTTCATCATGAACCTGCACCATGCTGTCTTGGACATATGCCGCTAAGGTTGGTCATCCAGCCGATGATCCGCAACTGCCATCACTTTACACAAACAGCGGCGGTTAGTCAAAAAGGGAAATGCCCGGGCACCTCTTCCCGTAAGATCGGGAAACCGGCGTCCTGCAGCCTCAGTCCATGGGGACACCACCGGGCCGGTTTAGGGCTTAAGATCCGCACTTCCCGGAGCAGGCTCCAAGGCGCCCGATCCCCGGGAGTGCAATTTCCGGACATGAAAAAACCCGGACGAGGCCGGGCTTAACAATCTTTAGAGGATACCTAAACTAAGGAATTAGTTAGCAGAAACCTCGACTTCCTCGGTGACAACACCCTGAACGTTGACGTCAACGCGACGGTCACGGGCAAGGCACTGGATCAGCTTGGAACGGGACAGGCCGTCGCACTCGCTTCCGGTGACAGGCTCAGTCTTGCCGCGGCCCTCAACCACGTCAGGGGTGACACCCTTGGTGGACAGGTAGTCAGCAACAACGCCGGCACGCTTCTCAGAGAGCTTCTGATTGTAGGCAGCGCTGCCGATACGGTCGGTGTGGCCAATAACGGAAACCTTGCGATCCTCGATGTTCTGATCGTTGATCTCGTCTGCCAGGGTGTCCAGAGTGTCACGGCCAGCCTGGGTCAGAGCGAACTTGTCGAAGCCGAAGAGAACGTCAGAGCCGAGAGTCCTGGTCTCGTTGATGGTCCTTCTCTGAGGAGCAGGAGCAACAACAGGAACCACCTGGTCACGGCTGCCGAAGCTGTAGCCGAGACCCAGGGTAACCAGGTGGGCATCAGGTCTCACACCCATGCTGCCGCTGGTGGTGCCCAGGTTGTGGAGCCACTCGTACTCAGCGCGGGCGAAGATATTGTCAGTGAAGTAGTACTGCAGACCGCCGCCGATGATGGGGCTGACGCCGTTGTGATGTCTTGCGTAGTTAGCCTGATCCTGATGCCATGCAGCGCCAACCTTGGCAAAGATCTCGAAGTCATCAGAGAACAGAGGATACATGAACCTTGCAGACAGACCGAAGGCATTGGACCACACCTTCAGGCCCTCATGATGACGCTTGTACTCCATGGGAGCCAGGTAGTCATACTCAAACTCGAGGCCAACATAGTCGTTGAAGTTGTAGCCAGCGAAGAGGCCGCCGGTGAAGTTCAGTCTGTCCAGAGTGTTGGTGTACAGCTGATGGGTGGAGTTACCATCACGATCATATGCACGTGCTCTGCCAGGGAAGCTGCTCTTGTAGTCATGCTCGGTGCTCACAGACCAGATGTCCATGCCAGCCTTGAGACCAACATAAAAACCATCGGTGCCGGCAACAGCAGCACTGGATGAGCAGACAGCTGCAACAGCAACTGCAATCAAAGCCTTTTTCATAAATTTTCTCCCGTAAACGAAACTGTCTTTAGGATCGACTAAAAGTTCCAAAAAACATTGATTATTATAGCCGATTTGTTAAGTACATCAAGTATTTTGGGGGTCCGCCCTCAAAAAAGCCCGTTTTTTCAGCCGGGAACGGTTCGTTTGCTCAGATTTTGAGCAGCTTTCCCGGGCACCGCCGGGGATCCCGGGAACCTGCGCTGGCATCTGCCCCGGTGGTTTCCCTGAAGATCCGCCTGGACAAAAGGCATGATCACAAGCCCCTGGGGCTGGCCGCCGGATCGGCAGCTCCGGAGGCTCCGGAAACGATCTGGTCACTTCCGGGTGCGGGGGATCTTCCCGGAGGCCAGATCATCGGAGAACTCCAGAAGCCGGTTAAGGGACACCAGTGCTCCCCGGCGTACATCCTCAGGCACCTGGATCTCGTAGGAGGCGGTGTCGGATGCAGTCAGGGCCGCGCGGATCTCCTTCACCCCGTTCATGGCCATCCAGGGACAGTGGGCACAGCTTTTGCAGGTGGCGCCCTCTCCCCCGGTGGGGGCAATGATCATCTCCTTGTCGGGGCATGCCTGGCGGAGACGGTAAAAGATGCCGGAATCCGTGGCCACAATAAGGGTTTTCTGTGGCAGGGACGAAGCTCTGCGGATAAGCTGGGAAGTGGAGCCCACCACATCCGCCTGGGCCACCACGGCGGCAGGGGATTCAGGGTGCACCAGGACGGCGGCGTCAGGATAGGCTGCCCGGAGCTTCTCCAGAGCCTGGGCCTTGAACTCGTCATGGACCACGCAGTGGGCCTGCCAGCGCAGCATGTCGGCGCCGGTCATACGTTCTATATATGCTCCAAGGTGGCGATCCGGAGCCCACAGGATCTTCTCCCCCCGGGAGGAGAGGTACTCCACCAGTTCCAGGGCGATGGAGGAGGTGACCACCCAGTCAGCCCGGGCCTTAACGGCGGCTGAAGTGTTGGCATAGACCACCACGGTGCGGTCAGGGTTCTCATCGCAGAACCGGGAAAACTCCTCCCCGGGGCACCCCAGATCCAGGGAGCACTCAGCACTGAGGGACGGCATCAGGATCCTCTTTTCGGGACTGAGGATCTTAGCGGTCTCCCCCATGAACCTGACACCGCACACGATCAGGGTGTCAAAGGGGGACTTCCGGCCCCACTTGGCCATTTCCAGGGAGTCACCGATGAAGCCGCCGGTCTTCTCAGCCAGCTCCTGCACATCCGCATTGCAGTAATAATGGGCGATGACCGCGGCATTGTGCTCCTTCAGCAGGGCAGCCGCCTCGGCAAAGCACTGCTCCTTCTCACCCTCTGCCAGCTGGGCAGCCGCCCGGGGATAAGTGTATTCCCTGGGGATTATCTTCTCAAAGTCCACCACAACATTAATCCTGATCTGATCTCCGCCGGCACTGCCGCACCCCCTGGGATGAGTCTCTTAAGTTAAGAGCTCCCCATGGACCGCAACGTCCGGAACGGAAATCCAAGCAAACCAAAACACCCCGCAAAACCCCTCCCCGCCGCATGCTGAGGGGGCCAGGATCACCGGGGGAACACCGGAAAAAGAGCCGCCAGAGGCAGCCCCGGAACCGGAGGGGATTTTAGCAAAAATCAGGTAAAGGGGCACCTGCCAGATAGGGGAACGGCAGAGAACGGGATGAGATGGTAAGTCAGGCAGTAAAAGATGGCAGAGGGTCACCAGAAAGCAGATGAGCACAGGTGACCACAGAGACAAGCAGGAGATAGACGGATAACGGGTTCGGCAAAGGGTCACTGTGCAGAATAAAGATCCTGGAGTTCTCTGATGACAAACTCCCCATAAACATACATGATCACATACTTATGAAGATCGGCAATCTGTTTCAGCCGATCATCGGTGACATAGAAACGGATCTGGGACGTAGCCTCATCCATGAGTTTCTGGACAGCCTTTTCCTTGGTTTCCTTACCGGATTTGGTGTCCCTCTGATATTTAAACTCGAAAAGGTAACTAGGACCGGACTTCCGGTTGATTGCCACGAGATCAGCGCGCCCCTTTTTGAGAGAGATAATTCCGGTACCATCCCTGCCCTCAGTCATTTCAAGAGGAAATCTGCCATTGTGCCTTACATAATACTCACGGGTCAGTTCAAAAATGTGTCCGGCATTCAGTGAAAACGCAGTATAAACAGCAAGGGCAATATGGCTTTCACCCTCATTCGTGTTGTCCGTTTTAATGAAGGCTCCGGCAAGCGACTCCAGAATTTTTCTTAAAGGCAGAATGCTGTTAGCCTCCTGCATTTGAGATAAATTGTACTGACCCTCAAAATTATTCCAGCCGATGTGGTGCCGCAGATAGTAATACCTGGTAAAAAGCAGTCTGAAATACTCATTGGGAACGGTCAGATACTCACTTGAAAGATTCTTATTCTTCAGGACTTCAGATGAAGCAAAAGTAAGAAAGCCCAAATGATATAGCAGTGTGGCACCTTCGTTAAAATTAAACTTCTGATCCTGGAAAGATCGTTTAAGGGAACCGGCAAATGCTGCAGGGATCGGTTCCTGTCCCAGGACATGATCTACGATGCTGTCGCGGTCTTGGTCATTAATCAGTTCAAGAAAGGAGTTAAGTTTCAGATAATCGACATCACAGGATGAACTTACGCTGAACGGAGGAATACTCTTCTGATCCTGGTTATTGAATCCATTAATAAAATTCAGGCACAGGGAAGGATTGAACACAGACTCAGAGACGCCAGGGGCAAAGCGATAACCGTTATACCGTCTCTTCATCTCACGGATCAGTTCCTGCTCAGAGAAGGTGCCTGAGGACAGATCAACAGTTGCCGCTATCACTTCGGCAAGTTCCTTTTCAGTAAACCCGGCAAGAGCATTAAGTTCCTTTACATAAGAGATTTTGGAAGAAACAAAGCCAGACACAGCAGTGTCCAAAGTGACGGGAAGGACACCTGTGACAAAAACCCTGCTCACAAGTCCTTGCTGACAGTAGAACCGCAATACATTGAAAAAGCCCCCAAAGTCTCCGTCCTTGCGTGCAATTTCACTGAAGACACCGGGATCTGAGGCCAACATATCATTGGTAAAATTGTCATACTCATCGATGATAAAGAAGAGATTATAGCCATCTTTAAGGTAGAACCTCAGATCTCTGATAAACTGCTCCAGAACATCTGACGCCGTTCTGTATTTCCGGGAATTTGAATACTCCCTGTAAAGATGCTGCAACCGCTCATCAACCGACTTGCCCTTGTAATTCCTGTGAATAAGATCAGGATAAAGTTCAAAAAAATCAATGACGGCATCAACAATTTTGAGTCTGAATTTTTCAAGGGCATATTCAGCTCCATGATTGCTTTGGATCCCGGAAAAATCGGCATGTTCCAGAATAACACAAATTTTGTGGAATCGTAATTTTGGGCAATAGGACCCCTAAACCCCACTACGCTGGGATCAGCGGGGGTCGCTATTCAGAGGGTATCAGAAGGTCCAGCCGACTATCACATTGGCAGGGTCCCTCCGGTACAGGGCTTATGCT
>FLNX01003449.1_pt1 | contig 17014 bp, 11 predicted proteins | sample 1140341 | NCBI WGS metagenome assembly FLNX01 (sample SAMEA3878208, study PRJEB12797) | bioreactor metagenome | biome: Moose rumen | place: Sweden | collected 2011-10
TGTCTGATGACTTGAATGCAAAAATTGGAACACTTGATTCATCCGTAACAAACCGCGTTGATTCGCTGTCCGAAGGTCTGAACGCAAAGATAGATGCTCTTGATTCTGACAGCAAAAACCGCTTTGAACAGCTGTCATCTGACATAACGGCAAAGATTGATGGCTTTAACGACAACAGCAATCAGCGCATTCATTTCCTTGCCTCAGATTTTGCTGAAAAGGAATCTGAGTTAAAGACTGATTGTATAGAGCGCATTGAAAACCTTATAAAGGAATTTACGGATAAAGCAGACAACTTTGATGCCGATTATGTTTCAAAGGTTGAAGCCTTTACAGGTTCTTTGACGGAAAAACTTGATACTGTTTCATCTGAACTGACAGAAAGAGTTGTTGCCCTTGATTCTGAAGTTCATGAACGCTTTGATACTGTTCATTCTCTTCTTGACGACAGGGCAAATGACATTGACCGTTCATTGAATTCTCGCCTTGATGCTCTTGATGAATCAATTTCTGGAAGAGCATCTGCTGTTGATTCTGACTTGACGGAAAAGATTGATGGAATGGTGCAACTTGTTGATGACAAAACAAAGTCATTGGATTCTGACGTGGATTCAAAGATTGAAAGACTCATGAACAGTGTTGCTGAAAAAACAAGTACCATTGACGATGATGTGTCTTCGCGAATTCAAGCTTTGCTTGATTCTGTAGACCAACAGACGAAAAAAATCGACAATGATGCAATTTCCAGAATATCTGAGCTGACACAATCTGTTACTCAGCAGACAGAAGCCTTGAACAAGGCTTTGTCTGAAAAAACGCAGGACATTGATTCTACAATCATGAGTAAGATTGAGACTCTGTACAAGAAAGCCGAGGACATAAATGCAGAAATGAACAGAAAGACATCTGCATTGGAAAATGTTGTTGTTAAGAAACTGAACTCCATTGCAGAGGAAACTAAAATTAAGACTGACAGAGCTATAACAGAGTATCAGACTACCTGTGATAGTTATACAAAGGATATTGAAGACAGAACGTCTGTATTAAGGACTGCCCTTGATGAAAAGGCTGGTGCTTTGGAAAAAGAAATCAACGATAAGACGGCTCTCCTTGAATCTGTCATGAAGCAGCGTTCTGTCTCTCTTGATGATGACATTAAGAAAAAGCTTGCTGGACTGAATGAAAAGGCAAAAGCTATTAGTTCCGAAATTCATGCAAAGACCTCGGAACTGGAAAAGAACGTGTATGCACAGCTTGATGCAATGACTTCAGATGTAAAGACTCAGACAACGGCTGCTATTGAAAAGTATAGTAAAACAACTCTTACCTATACTCGTGATATTGAGGATCGTACGTCTGCGTTGCGAAGGATTCTGGAAAAAAGAACCTCCAATTTGGAAAAGGAAATCAATCAGAAAACGTCTGATCTTGAAGCTGCTCTGAACAAACAGCTTGCAGATGTTAAGGTAAAAACTGTTTCCATTAATAATGAAATTGCAAGCAAGTCTGCTGAGTTCCAGGATGCATTGCAGAAAAATCTTGAAGATTTGACGAACAACGTGACAAAGCAGACTTCTTCTGCAATTGAAAGATACAAGAATACAGCTATGTCTTATAATCAAGATGTAGAAAAGCGTACTTCAGATTTGCGTGCAGACCTTAATTCAAAGATTTCTCTTTTGCAAAAAGCCATTTTGGAAAAGACAAGTGCAACAGAAAATTTGTTGAACAACAGGACTGATACACTTACGGCTTCTTTGACAGTAAGGACAAACAGCATTGAGTCAGATCTGAAAAAGCGTACGGAATCGCTTGAACAGGATCTGAACTTGAAAACCTCTGCTCTTGAACAGGAATTGTTGTCGCGTACATCCGTTTTGCAGGATGCCTTAAAAAATCGTACAGATACTTTGGATCAGAACATAAAAGACAAGACTGCTGAAATTGAACAGAACATCAAGACACAGACTGTTTCCTTGACCGATCAATTTTCTAAGAAAATGAGTGAAATCAACAAGGACTTTACAGATCGAACAGCAGAAATTGTTTCTAGGGTCGATGAAAAGACTAAGGCTCTTGAAATGTCCGTGCAGACTGACAATTCTGAGATAACCTCTCGTCTTACGGATACGGTAAAGAGTTTGTCTGAACGCCTTGAATCAAAGGTGGAGGATTTCCAGAATACGCTTGATTTAAAAACATCTTCCATTGAAAAAGAAATTAACGATAGGCTCGGCTCTCTGCAGGCAAATCTTGATGCAACCTATGAAAAGGTAAAACATACGGCTTCAGAATTGAGTACAGATGCAGAAGGAAACACAAAGCAGCTTATTACATTGCAGAATTCCATTGATGAAAAGACTGCTCAGGTTAAAAAGCGTTTTGAAAAACTTTTTAATGATATGTTGACAAAGGCAAAGCAGGAAGAATCTGATGCATACAGCAACTATCAGTCTGCAAGTGCTTCTAATCTGGAAAAGTATCGGATGGAACTGAATGAAAAAGTCCGTGACATGCAGGATTCTGTTTCTTCTTCAATGATGAGTTTGCTAGAGCGTGCCGAAAAAATAAAATCTTCCGTAGAAGATTCAATTAAGAAGATTCAGGATGAATACAAACAGTCTGAATCGCTGGCACTTTCAACAGCTTCAAAAATTGATGAAGAAACGCAGGCAAGTTCTAAGCGCCTGTCTACGTTTAGCGAGTCACTGAATGAGCAGTTAAATGAATTTGATCAGAAACTGCAGAGTTCTATGCAGGCTATTGCTGCAGATTACGAAACACGGGAATCAAAATTCCTTTCTGGTCTTGACAAGCAGCTTGATACATACAAGCACTCCATCGACTATAAGCTTGAAAAGTTGAATTCGACTGGAGCTGATGTAGACAAGCTTGAGCAGACCATGAAGGTGTTGCTGGAAAAGTCTCAGAAAAAAGTCGTTTCTGATTTTGAAAAATTTGAAACTGAAATTCTGGAAAAGGGCCAGAAGTTGAAGGACGACATTCAGACATTGCGGCTTGGTGTTGATGAGTTGAAAAAGACATCTCTTGCCAAGACAAGTGAAAATCTCAAACTGTTTGAAGAGTCTTTTGCAGCTGACCTCACAAAGCGACAGGATGATATTTCTCGCCAGCTTTCTGAGTGGCAGGATACCTTTGACAGTAAGCTTTCGGCATTTGAAGAAGAATATGAGGCCAATCGCCGCAAGATTGAAGTTGATTACGTGAACGACTTGAAGAATCGCATTGCTACTATTCAAGAAAAAACGGCTTTGCAGGAAAAAAACTTCATCTCTGCAATAAACTCGAATAATACTTCAATGCAGGAGCAGATTAACAACGTAGAAACAAACTTTAAGGATTTCATGAACCGCTTTAATGCTGAGCTTGAGAAAACAAAAACACAAGCTGAACGTGCTTTGAAAACAGAAACTGAGAATTACAACAGAAAGATAACGGATCAGCTGAACAAAAATAAGGAACTGTTCTCGTCTCAGATGAGTGAACTGAAGCATTCTTACAATGAAAGTCAGAGTGAAAATGCAAAGGCTGTTAAATCTGCTGTAGAAGATTTTGCCAACTGGAAAAATAATTTGGAAAATCAGTTTGCAATGCTAACCGAAGACTTCAAGGCTCAGTTTGCTCAGTTTAAGGATAAGACTGTCCATGGAATTGAAGACTTGGAGCAGCGCTCATCCCTTTCAAATACTAAAATTGAAGCTGACATTTCTTCCCTTAAAGGAAAGACAGAAGAAGCTGTCAAGTATTATGATGAGGAGTCTCGCCATATTCTGCAGCAGGTGAAAAAGCAGTTTGACGATATGCTTTCCCGTACAAAGCAACTGGTTGATGAGCATACTCTTCAGACTGACAAGGACATCAAGGGCTTGCGTAAGGAATTTGCTGATCTTGAAACGGCAGACAGGGACAATTACCGCAGAATGATTGAAAACTTCAACAATGAAACAAATGCCTTGCAGAACAAGATTGATGCCATCAACAAAAGTATTGCAAACTTTACGACCCAAACAGGAGTCTTTGACAAGGCAAATGAGTTGAAAAACCAGCTTGATGATTCAATAGAAATTCTCCGCAATAAGATAAAGGAGATAGCTTCTTATGAAGCTAAAATTGACAGCATTACCAATGACATCCAAAAGGTGGAAGATTTGCATGATAATGTCAATGAAACCATCAGCAATTACAACAAGCAGGATTTGACACTTAAGAATCTGGATAAGAAATTTGCTCGACTTATGGAAGTAAGTTCTTCTATGGATCAGAAGATTGATAATCTTACCTCTCAGAGTGATGATCTTGTTAATATGCAGGCCACGGTGCGTAATTTCCAGCAATCCCTAGAGGACATTCAAAAGCAGTATGACCGCATAGAAAAGAAGGGCGAAACGGTTGATCAAGTTGCCAAGACTGTGGACAATGCTGTTGGACAAATAGGTGATCTTGAAAAGCGTTTGAAGCAGTGCAAGAATCAGATAACCAGCCTGCCTGATGAAATTAAGAAAATGCAGGATAATGTTGACAACATCATGAGTAACAATGAGGCAATCAATGATGCCGTCGATAAGCTTACGAGTTTGCAGAAGATTATCTCGGACACTGACAAGAAGATAAAGCAGGTGAATGCTGTCCGCGACAAGTTTGTCAAGAGTGAAGAACATCTTCAGCAAATGTCAGATGATGCAACTGACAGAATTCAAAAGGTTGCAGAGAGTGCAGAAGACAGGATTCAGAAGCTGTCAGAAGCCGCTGATGGACAGTTGCGTACTTTGCAGACCATTGCAAAATCATCTTCTTCGTCAGGAAGAAGGACTTCTGCAAGTTCAAAGAATCGTTCTGTAACACCTGAGAAAAAGGATTCCGTGCATGATTTGAAAGTGATGGGATGGACGGATGACCAGATTGCAAATAGCCTTGGGTTATCTGTCAGTGAAGTCAAGCTTATTCTTCAAATGCAGGGGCTTGAAAACGAGGATGATGACGATTAATGAGATGAACTTCTAGAGTTGCGGTGTAAAAACAAAAAAGACCACATTGTTGCAATACAATGCGGTCTTTTTTTGTTGTATTGCTATCTTTCTAGCAGGCAGACGGCATAGGCTTTTACGGCTTCACCGTTTCCTACTGCATCTAATTTTTCATTTGTCTTTGCTTTTACAAAAATATGGCTAGTTGGAACTTGCAAAATGGAAGCAATGGAGTCTACGACTTTCTGTCTCCACGGCAGGAATTTGGGACGTTCAACTTCTACAACGCAATCTACATTTATTAAATGCCATCCGCTTTTTTGTATGTCTTTCCATACCGTTCGCAACAAGTCGGCAGAATGGGCATCTTTCCACGTTTTGTCTTCTGGTGGAAAATATGAACCTATGTCTCCCATTCCACTCGCTCCCAAAAGGGCATCCGTAATGGCATGGAGCAAAACGTCTCCATCTGAATGTCCAAGTTCTCCTTTTTCTGCAGGAATGGCTATTCCTCCAAGAAAAAAAGTTCTGCCTTCAACCAGTTTATGTAAATCAGTTCCAATTCCAATGTGCGTTATATGGCAATTTGTCTCGTCTTGAGAAATCATTTCCAGGCTTAAATCCTTTGCGTATGTAATTTTTTTGTTTTGTATGTCTCCCTGTACAACATGTACTCTTCTGTTTCCTGTTACATCAGGATATGCATCCCAGATTTCAGTGTCGTCAGTAAATTCTTTGTTTAAAAGTCTTGCTTGCTTATGGCATTCCATTAACGGTGCAAATAAAAATCCTTGAGGTGTCTGTACTGCTGCAATAGTACTTCGCTGTAAATGCGTCTGTATAGTGCCGTCTTCAGCTACAACTTTTTGCGTGTCTACGGCAGGAATGGACGGAACAGCTGCCCCATAAGATTGTGTGCATGCTATCGTATCTGTTATGATTTTTTCCGAAACAAAAGGCCGTGCCGCATCGTGAATCAGCACGATGGCCTGTTCTTTTTCATCTGCCGAAAAATCGGCCATGAGTGTCTGAATGTATTCCAATGCATTGTATACCGATGCCTGTCTGGAATTTCCTCCGGACACAAATGAAAAAGGTATGTGGGCTAAAAGTCGTGAAACATCTGTGTCTTTCAGGAGGGCTGCTTTTGCTGCACATTCATCATCTTTTGGAATCGTTATGATGATGTGTGAAAACTGTTGATCATGTTCGGTTGCTGCAAGAAATGCTTTTGCAGATTGAGAAAGGACAGTTCCCTGTCCCAGCTCAATGTATTCCTTTTTTTTCCCCAGACCCATCCGCGTGGATGAACCTGCTGCGGCTAATATTAAAAACAGTTTACTCTTCGTCATCCATGTCATTGCTGTCGTCTGAATCATCCGCATCATCAGCTTCATCTACATCATCTTCGGAATCATCATCAACATCTTTTTCGTTGCTGTCCATTTCTTCGTCAAAGTCTTCGTCATCTTCATCATCGTCATAGGAAGGAGACTTCTTTTCCGTTCGAATGCCGAGCGGCTCCAGCTTTGCATGAAGCATTACTTCTACTTCCTTTGACGAAATGCCGAAAGCTTCTGCAATTTCATCTTCAAGCAGTTTTTTTGCATTGTCATACAGCTTTCGTTCAAGAATAGGAAGCTCCTTTACTTTTGATCTGTGGTACAGGCAGCGTACAATGGAAGCGATATCTTCAATTGTTCCTTTTTTCAGCAGTTCAAGGTTTTGCTGATAGCGGAGTTTCCAGTCTGATGTAGGAGGTTCAAAGTCCTCGCTTATCATGTCCAATGCTTTTTGTGCTTCATCTTTCGAAACAATGGAACGGATGCCCAAGCCTTCAGCCTTTTCAATAGGCACCATAATATACATGTCTGAAACTTCAAGGTAAATCTTGTAGTAATATACGAGCTGGTCTTTAAATTCTTTCTTAAAGATTTCAGTAATTTTTCCAACACCCTGGCTTGGATAAACGATTTTCTGATTAATTGTAAATTCTGTCTTTGGTTTAGCCATAGAAACATATTATATCAAAATAATGTAAAAAATTCAATGTTTAATGTTGCAGGAAACAAAAAAGGAACATGTTTTGGATCATCCAAGCACATGTTCCTGTCATTATCAAAGTGTTTTCGTGTTAGTTTGCAGGGAAAAGCTTTCTAAAGTCAACAAGAACCAGCTTGCTGTCTCTTGCAGAATCGATGTCAGTCAATTTGTTCAAGTTGCGATAAAAATTGATTAACGGTTCTGTCTGGCTGCGATATACTTCAAGTCTGTTTGTGATTGATTCAAGTTTGTCATCATCACGAGTGTAGAGTTCTCCTCCGCAGTTGTCACATTTTCCTTCAACCTTTGGTGGTCTAAACTTTACGTTGAAGTTTGTTCCGCAACTCTTGCAAACTCGGCGGTTGCTCAAGCGGGCAATAATCAGCTCGTTGTCTACTTCAAAGTTGACAACTTTGACATTTGGGCAGATTTTTTCCAAAGCTTCGGCCTGTGGAATTGTCCGTGGAAAACCGTCAAGGATAAATCCTTTCTTGCAGTCGTCCTGCTTTAACCTGTCAGCTACCAGTTCGCATGTAATGTCATCGCTTACCAGTCCACCTGCATCAATGATACTTTTTACCTTTACACCGAGAGGTGTCTGATTTTTGATGGCAGCACGGAAAATATCACCAGTGGAAATGTGTGGAATGCCGTATTCTGTTGCTACGTCTCCTGCCAGGGTTCCTTTGCCTGCTCCCGGTGGGCCTAAAAATATAAAGTTCATGAAAGTCCTCCTACATGTATTGCATTGAACATCGTGTACTGTCAAAACAGTTTTTTATGTTCAATGTAGCTATTTTATATCAGTTTTATGAAACCGACAAGTGACAAATATGTTTTCTGTATGCCACGTGAACAGTTTTTTTCTGGCTTCTTTTAAGAGAATGTCCGTAATTGTCTGCACGCCTTCATCTCCGAGTGCTGAATGCATTTTCTGACCGTATGAAGATGTTTTTGAAAACCATTTTTCAATGTCAGATTCCGTTATATACCGCTTTTCTTCCAGCGTGCTTTTTTGCATGTCTATGTCAAGATTCTGTTTTTGAAACTGTTCCTGAATGGTTTGGGCATCCCAGTTGAACAATGGATTCTGCGTGTCAGAAAAGAACTGTTTTTCTGCAGCATGCATGCTGTCAATAAGGCGAGCCGTCTGTGCGTCTGCCATTTCATGGGAAAAAATCTGAGAACTTATGATGTCGCTCATTTTCTGCCCGTGGCAAGGAATTCTTTGTGAAATAATGATGGCGGCATGTTCATCGAGCAGGGCGGGTTCATCCTTTTCAAGAGGATCATCTTCTTGAAATGCAATGTCCTTGCCTGTTTTTTTCTTGCCACAGAATGCATTTTTGAATGCCGCAGCTGCCATGGCTATGTCATCGGTGCTTGCAAATATGTCTCTGAAAAACATTCGGTCAAAGACAACGTCTGCAAAAGAATGCACTGTTTCCCTGAATCCTTCAAAATCATGTTTTCCTGTCTGTTTTACTGCAAGCAACGGGCGATCAAGCTCATCGAGGGTAGATGCATATTGCTGGAGAACCTGTATGCCTTCTTTTGTTTTGCATGCACCGCACGTTATACCCTCTGGTGTGCGCCTTACAATTTCAAACAGAAGCAATGCATCGTCTGCATTCCAGACAAGGCTGCGTGTGTGCCGCAGCAGATTTGCTGCTTCTATCATGTTGTTCCGTATGAACATAAGCACTTCTGCCTTGTTTGTTTCTAGTCTGGAGCGCCAGGATTTTTCTGCATTGTCTAAAGCTGCATCTTTCCTGCTGTTTTTTGGACTAAAGGTCAAATTCTCTTCCGCCTTTTCAAATCCGTGGAAATGTCCTGTTTTTCCCCACCATTCGGCAAGAGCATCAGTACTTGCATCTGTTTTGGTACTATTTTCAATAAGGGATGCTATCTGCAGTTCTCGTCTGGACAGGACATCCTGCCGTATTGTTGCTTCGTAGCCTTGCGTTGTTGGATTGTAGAATACTTTTCCTGCAAGAATGTCAGGCAGATACTGTTGGGCCACCCAGTGGTCACGGTATGCATGAGGGTACAAATAGCCTGCTCCGTGTCCAAAGCCTTCGGCATCTCGGGAAGGATCTTTCAGGTGGTTTGGAACATCGGCATCTTCTTTTTCAACGCTTGAAAGGGCATCGAAAAATGCCATCGAGCTGTTGGATTTGGGAGCCGTAGAAAGATACAGTGCTGCATGTGCAAGAAAATATCTTCCTTCCGGTAATCCTACCCGGTCAAAGGCTGCCGCACAGCTTTCCACTATGGAAATGGCATGTGGGTCTGCAAGACCGGTATCTTCGCAGGCACTGATGAGCATTCTTCTAAAGATAAAGTGAGGGTCTTCGCCCGCCTTGACCATGCGTGCAAGCCAGTAGCATGCCGCATCGGGGTCGCGCCCCCTCAGGCTCTTTATGAATGCAGATATGATGTCGTAATGGTAATCGCCGTCCCGATCATACAGGACAACTTTTTTCTGGATAGATTCTTCTGCAACTTCCTTGCTGATGTAAATGGTGCTGCCCCATGATGGAACAGGCGGCTTTGCATCGGGCATCCATTTTTCGGGAGTTGTTTCTACGGCAAGTTCAAGTGCATTAAGCAGGGAACGTGCATCTCCATTTGCTGTTTCAACAAGATGTTCCAGTGCTCCCTGTTCAAATTCTATTTGCCAATGTCCATATCCCCGTTCTACATCTGCCAGTGTCTGCTGTACTACATTCATCAGGTCATGGGCAGTGAGCGATTTCAGTTGAAAAACGCGGCTTCGGCTTACAAGGGCCTTGTTTACTTCAAAAAAAGGATTTTCCGTTGTAGCCCCAATCAAGATGATTGTACCGTTTTCTACCCATGGCAAAAGAGCATCTTGCTGGCTCTTGTTCCATCGGTGCACTTCGTCAACAAAAAGGATTGTCTTTCTGGAATACAGTGAACGCTGCTGTTCTGCATCTGAAATTGCTTTGCGGATGTCTGCAACTCCTGTCAAAACAGCATTGAGCGTAATGAAATTGGATTTCGTGTGGTTCGCTATGACTCTGGCAAGTGTTGTTTTTCCAGAGCCGGGTGGACCATAGAATATGACTGATGTCAGCTGGTCTGCTGCAATGGCTCTGCGCAGCAACCTGCCTTTGCCGATGATGTGCTCCTGACCAATGTATTCATCCAGCGTGCGGGGACGCATTCGCGCTGCAAGAGGTTCATGCGTTTTTTGTACAGCATCAAACAACGATGAAGAATTGGTCATACGTCTTATTTGTCTCTGTTCCAACCGGATGCAGGAAAGTATGCCATTAATCCTTCATTTGTCGTACCAGAACTTCCTGACGGAGAATTGTATGCATAGATGACGGCATCTGTTTCTGACTTACTTCTGAATGTTGTTGGAACATATACAATTGGAACATCCTTTGTAAACGTTGAACTTGTGTCTTGGCCCGCAACTTTTGATGTCGTGTTTTCAAGACTTCCATCAGATTTAATTGTCATGCTGTACATGCCCTTCGTTGTGCCCACTATAATAGTGTTTGCTGTTGCTGTAATTGCAAAGATTTCACCTTTGTCAACATCGTATGATTTTCCATTAGAGATTGTTATAGTGTCTGTACTGTAACTTGAAGGAATGCTGTATGTATAGCTGCCTACTGTTATAGAACACTGCTGATTCTTATATTTTGAAGGAAGGTTGCTGGAATCTTCTGTAAAGCCGTACTTTGATATATAATTCCAACTTGTACCGTTTGTCGATGTATATTCGAAATAGGTAGGCACATTGTAGCCTTCCCAGTCACCTTCGCCTTCGTCCCAGTCAACAGCAAGCATGTACAGTGTGCTGCCGCTTAATGCTATTGCAATGGGTGTTTTGGGTGCAGAAATCGACTGCCAACCTCCCCGCGTTGTTGCTGTTGCAGATTTTCTGTAAAGAACACCCTTGTTCATAGGTGTAATGTACAGGTATCCGTCATATTCTACTATTGATCCCATGCTGCCGCGAATGCCGCTTTCATCGAGTGCAATTTCATTTTCAATGGTTTCAAAAATGCTGTCATGGCATCCGGCAAAACCAAGCATCATGAATAGAAAACTGATAAGTGTCAGAATGTAAAAAGACTTTTTCATACAGTGTATCCTAGGAAATCAGAAATAATAACGGGCGCAGGCTGCCACCATTATAAATTTTCCGTATATGTTTTTTGATCCCGTATCCCACGTTTTGCCAAGCTGAGGCAAAATTGTGTATGATACGTCGCAACCAACAGACCAGCCCTGATTGATTTTGTAATGAACGCCGACTTCTGGCTTTATGACAAGGCCTGGCCAGTACGATTTGCTGTTGTAAGATTCGTAGGCCATTCCAATGCCCATTGAAATGGGGAATTCAAAGTTTTTTACGGATGGCTGTACTGTTGCAGACACAACGATTGGAATCCAGTTGAATGTATTGCCTCCAATGGTCGAGTTGAATCCGAAACCAACATCTGCACCAACGGCAAACCAGTCCTTCAGGAAATATTTGTATCCAAGTGTTCCAATGCCACCCATCTTGAGCTTTCCGTCTTTTGTGGGCAATGGGTTTCCAAAATTAGTCGGAAAGTCTACTGCCAGCGAAATTTTGATGCACTGGTCTCCAGCTCTCGTTTTGTTGATTATGTAGCTGATTTCATCGTTTTCTTCGTGCTCTTTCTGGTCTTCATCGTAGTAGTCGTCATTGTCGTCATAATAATCGTCGTCGCTGTCTTCTTCGTAGTAGTCATCGTCATTGTAGTAATCTTCATCATCATAATATTCTTGTGCATGTACAACAGGTGCAAACAGGAACAGCATGCACAAAAATGGCAGAATACGTTTCATAATACCTCGTATAGCAATTTATAGCAAAATCATATATAGTAGAAAAAACTTTTATGAAACAATCATACCGATTTTGGCACATTGTTTCAACATAAAGTTAAAAAAGCTTTTGCCCTCAGGGGTTGATTAACAAAAAATTATTGCACCCGCAAGGTACATGTACCAGCATGCAATGATTGTAATGAAAACAGCTTTTTACTGTTTAAAAAGATTCTATGCAAGGAAGGTTACAAAATGAGCGCTACAATTATAGATGGCTTTGCCATTGCAGAACAGGTCAAGTCTCGTGTTGCAGACAAGGTTTCACAGCTTAAGGAAAAGGGAATTGTTCCGTGTCTTGCCGTTATTCTTGTCGGAAAGAATCCTGCGAGCGTAAGCTATGTAACGGGCAAGCGGAAAGCCCTTGCTCAGGCAGGTATGGAAGACAGGAGCCTTGAATTGCCGGAATCGACGACGGAACAGGAACTGCTTTCCATAATAGATGATTTGAACAGAGATGACCGTGTACATGGCATTCTTGTGCAGCTTCCGTTGCCAGCTCACATCAATGCAGAAAACGTTACGAATGCCATTGCTCCTTCAAAAGACGTGGATGGCTTTAATCCGTACAACATTGGCAAGATGTTTGCCGGAAAAAAAGGCTTTTTGCCATGTACTCCCCACGGAATCTGCGTTCTGCTCAAGACCATGAATATCAAGACTGAAGGTGCACACGTTGTGGTTGTTGGACGCAGTGCCATTGTAGGCAAGCCGATGGCACTTCTTTTGCTGCAAAAGGAGTATAACGCAACGGTTACCGTGTGCCACACGGGAACAAACGATTTGGCCAGCTTTACCCGTACTGCTGACATCCTCATTGTCGCTTCGGGACACATTAACACGGTAACGAAGGATATGGTCAAACCTGGAGCTACTGTTATTGATGTCGGTGTAAACAGGATTCCTGACAGTACAAAAAAATCAGGATTCCGCTTGTGCGGTGACGTTGATTTTGAAGGTGTCAAAGAGGTTGCCGGCTACATTACTCCCGTTCCGCGCGGTGTAGGACCAATGACCATAGCCATGCTCATCTATAATACGCTGGAGGCTGCAGAAACCCTGCACGAATCTGTATGATTGACATTCAAAACACTCCAGACACTCGCGAAATTGCACTTCAGAAAGTCGGCATAAAGGATTTGAAGTATCCTGTCAAAGTCCTTGATCGATGCAACGGTACTCAGATGACTACGGCAGACGTGAATCTGTTTGTAAATCTTCCCCACAATTACAAGGGAACGCACATGTCGCGCTTTATTGAAACGTTCCACAAGCATCGGGAAAACCTATGCATGAAGCAGTTTCTTGCCATGCTGGAAGAAATTCGTCAGTCATTGCAGGCCGAAAAAGCATTCGGTACAATGAAATTTCCCTTTTTTATGGAAAAGCAGGCTCCTGTCTCTGGTGAAAAGAGCATCATGAGCTATGAATGCATGTATGAGGGCGAAGTTTCCCAATCAAGCCAGCAGTTCTTTATAAGCGTGTCCGTTCCCGTAACGACCGTGTGCCCCTGCTCAAAGGCCATCAGTGAATATGGTGCCCATAATCAGCGTGGCATCGTTACGGTAAAGCTTCAGAATACAAGCCTGTTCTGGATTGAAGATGTCATTGAGGTGATAGAACAGAGTGCGTCGAGCGGTTTGTACAGCATATTGAAGCGTCCCGATGAGAAATTTGTAACGGAACATGCCTACGAGAATCCTCGGTTTGTAGAGGATGTCGTGAGGGAAGTGTACCTTGCATTGAAAGATTTTAAAAAGTGTGAAAAACCGTTTGCATGGTTCAGCATTGAATGCACTAATTTTGAAAGCATACATAATCACAACGCGTATGCCTACACGGAGTATGTACAATGACGTATTTCTTTGAAACCTATGGCTGTGAAATGAATATTGCAGAATCTGCTTCTGTAGAACAGCTTTTGATAAGCAGGGGATGGACAAAGGCATCTGATGCCCAATTGAGCGACGTAATCATAATCAACACCTGTTCCGTGCGTGCAACTGCGGAAACGAGAATCTATGGGCGGCTTGGTTTTTATACAGGGCTAAAGAAGCTCCGCAACGGTGAACCTGGTGCAAAAAGCCGCAACATGGAAATTGCTGCCGAATATGTCCAGAAAAACGGATCAGTTCCCCTGACAATCATCGTCATGGGGTGCATGGCGGAACGTCTTTTAAAGACGCTTCAAAAAGAATGGCCTGCTGTTGACTATGTTGTGGGCACGTATGCAAAGAATAAATTCGGTGACATCATTCAGGCTGTTGAAAACCATGAAACGCCAGTGGAAATAGAAGAAGAACCCGTATATACGTTTGCTGCAACATCCTATGAAGAAGGGGCCTTTTCTACGTTTGTTCCCATCATGCACGGATGCAACAACTTCTGCACATACTGCATTGTGCCGTATGTCCGAGGCAGGGAAGTCAGCCGCCCTGTTTCTCAGATACTTCATGAAATAGACATCTTGTCAAAGCGTGGTGTAAAGGAGATAACCTTGCTGGGGCAGAATGTCAATTCCTACAAGGATGCAGATTATCGTCCTGACGGAACAAACTTTACGGAACTGCTTCGTATCATTAGCCGCCATATTGATGAAATTCATTCTTCCATAGAGTGGATTCGCTTTGAGTCCAGCAATCCAAAAGATTTTTCAGATGAATTGATAGATCTCATTGCAAACGACCGACACATCTGCCGTGGACTGCACATTGCCGTGCAGCATGGTTCTACGCGTGTGTTGAAAGCCATGAACCGTCGCTACACGCGGGAATCATACATGGAACTTGTCGACAAGTTGAAAAGCCGCATTCCAGACCTTGCACTTACAACTGACATCATGCTGGGATTCCCCAGTGAAACGGAACAGGATTTTGAAGAAGTTGTTTCCCTCATGCAGGAAGTACAGTATGAGTCTGCTTTCATGTATTACTACAATCCTCGCGAAGGAACGCCTGCTGCAAAGATGGAAAACCAAATTGACATGGAAACCAAAAAGGCACGTTTGCAAAAGATAATCGACATGCAGCTGGACATTACTAAAAAAGTCATGTCGGCTCGGGTAGGGCAGACTGTCAAGGTTCTTGCAGACATTGTCAGCCGAGACAACAAAGAAGAATTGCTTGGCAAGACCGAGCAGAACGAGCGCGTGGCTTTCAAGGGTGCTGTTTCATTGATAGGCACCTTTGTAAACGTCCATATTGACAGTTTGAATGGCAATACATTTAAAGGAACTTTGTTGAAAGCATAAAAACATTCTGACAGAAAGATTCTGATCGGTGTGACGGAGTTGTTTTTTCCCTATTGACAAACTGGGCTTAATCTTCCATATTTTACGTAAAATGACTCTTCAGCAGTTGAAATATGTTATTGGAGTTGCAGAATGCGGCTCCTTTAACAAGGCTTCCGAAAAATTATTTGTCTCGCAGCCGTCCCTTACAAGTAGCGTTCATGACTTGGAGTCATAACTTGGATTTGCTCTTTTTAAAAGAACTTCCCGAGGTACAACAGTGACAGATCGGGGAATATATTTTATTGCAGATGTCAAAAAACTCTACCGAAATTATGAAGACATTCTTGAAAAATATGTTGGTAAACGGAGAAAAGTTTTTTCTGTTTCAGCATTGTACTACGCTTTTGCACGTAAAGCTTTCGTAGAGATAGTCAAAAAATTTTCTCAAGATGTATATGATTTTTCTTTTCGTGAAAAAAAAGCTTCCGATGTTATAGCAGATGTGGCAAATGGAGAAAGCAGTATCGGAATCTTATATCTGAGCGATTCTAACCGGCGTAAGATTCTAAAGTCCCTTTCCGACTACAAATTGGATTTTCACCATCTGACCGAATGCAATGCATTTGTCTACATGCATAAAAAACATCCGCTCGCAAAAAAAGAAAGCCTTTCCCTTGAAGAGCTTGCTGACTTTCAGTTTATTACTTTTGATACAGATGACGTAAAATCCTTTTTTCCGGAAGATATTTTAAAAAAATACGAACTTTTAAATCCGATTACAGTTGCAGATAGGGCTACAGAGCTGAACCTTTTGGAGAATTTAAATGGCTATACTTTTCTTTCGGGAGTGCTAGGAGAAGATGAGGCGAGTGACGATTTTATTACAATACCCCTCAAGAGCCTTGAAAACTTTCCTTTTGGTACATTTGAGCTTGGATACATTGTAAAAACAAATGAACAGATGGACGAAATTGCATTGTGCTTTATAAATTCTGTTCGCCGAATCCTTAACATTGCAGGATTTATCTGTTAGAAAAAAAAATTATACCCATTATAAAAAATTTATATTTCTCAAAGATTTTTATTTCTGCTATAAAACACTATGTGTGTTGGTTGTGTGGAGAATAAGACTCTTTTTTTTATCGGGACGAATTTCTATATAACCTAACGCCTTAAATCTTTATGTTATAGGAGAAAACGTCTATGAAAAAAACTTTGCATTTACAAATCGCCCTTGCCCTTATGGCACCTGCAATCATGTCATTTTTTTCTTGCAATTCAAAGAGTGTGAGTGGAGTAAAGAACGGTGTGCGTACTATAACAGTTGCCTGCCGTCAGAACAGCATTCCGTATTCTTGGATCGATGAAAACGGTAATCAGACTGGATATGAATATGAGATTTTTCGTGAACTGGAGGCTGAACTCCCTCAGTATAAATTTGAATATGTTGCAACAAGTCAGGAAGATGCTTTGCTTGGCCTTGATACAGGAAGAAATCAAGTCGTACTGAGTGGGCTTTTTAAGAATCCCCTTCGTGAAAAAAAATATGGGATTCCGAAAAATCCAGAATCAGCAACAGTTACTGGCTTTGTAGCAAACAGAAAATTTGAGCCAAAACTAAAAGGCTTTAATAGGGAAAACGGTTACTCCGACATTGCAGAAAACAGCATGAGGCTTGGACCTGTAAATTCCGAGTTATAATCAAAAGTTGTGGATTGGCTAATATAGCCTAAGATAGAAAAAGAGGTTTAAATCGGATAAAATGTTTTTAGCACAAAACAACAAACCGAAGGAAACCTCTTATGGCTATTTTACAACTAACGACAGAAAAAGAAAACAGTCTTTGCTTTGATTTTTT
>FLNX01004597.1_pt1 | contig 17013 bp, 18 predicted proteins | sample 1140341 | NCBI WGS metagenome assembly FLNX01 (sample SAMEA3878208, study PRJEB12797) | bioreactor metagenome | biome: Moose rumen | place: Sweden | collected 2011-10
CCGGCCTCAATTTTCAGCAAATACGCCTGCCGGTAATGGCGTTCGTCCCGGGTAACAGCATAAACTTCCACCTGTCCGGCTGTAAGCACCAGAAAACTATCTTCACTTGTCAGCTGCCAGCGCCGGCCTGCCTGTAATTCCATACCATCACAACCCACAATCTCTTATCTATCACTTGCTGCTATGTTCCTCAATCAAACGGCGGTAAGGCCCATCCTGTGCCATCATTTCCCGATGACGGCCGCGCTCCACTATCCGGCCGTGTTCCAAGACGATAATCTCATCTGCGTCCCGAATGGTGGACAGCCGATGGGCGATAATAACGCAGGCACACCCCCGGTGACGGATATTTTCCAGTACCTTCTCCTCCGTAATGGGATCCAGGGCACTGGTGGCTTCGTCCAGCACCAGCAGGGAAGGATTCACGGCCAAAGCCCGGGCAATTTCGAGCCGCTGCCGCTGGCCGCCGCTGAAGTTGTTGCCGCCTTCCGAAACCATGGCCTCATAGCCACCCTCGAGCTGCAGGATATCTTCGTGGATACAGGCGTCCTTGGCCGCCCGGACAATATCACTTTGCCGCAGGGAACGGTCAAACAGGACAATGTTTTCCCCAACCGTACCGGTAATCTGGAAAACGTCCTGATCCACAGCTGCCAGCGAAGTCACAATTACACTGTGCGGCACCTGCCGCCGGGGCGTGCCGTCGAGCAGCACCTGACCGCCCCATTCCTCGTACAGGCCGGTAATAACCTTGGCCACCGTGGATTTACCGCTGCCCGAGGCGCCGACAATCGCTGTCCAGTGCCCCGGCTTTAAATGCATGTTAAAGTCCTGCAACAGGGGTGGTTCCAGCGGACTATAGCCAAAGCTGACCGCCTTTAACTCTAGCTCTCCTGACAGGCGGCCCTGAATTTTGGCCGCCACCGGCGAATTTTCCGGCGGATAATTAAGGGAATCCACCTCATAACAGCGCACATCATTGAGGCGCTGCATCTGCATTTCCGTAGTCTGCAGGCTGCTATAGAGGCCCGTCAGTTTACCCACCGGTGCCTGAAAGCTGCCCATCAAATGCTGAAAGGCCACAAACATACCGGCAGTCATGGCCCCGTCCATAATGGAAAAGCCGCCGAAGGTCATGATAAGCGCCCCGTTGAGCCCGGACAGCAGCGTGGGCAAAGTGGTCACCGACAGCGACCACAGCTGGGTTTCCTGCGTGCCGCGCAGCACCTTGGCCCGGTAACCGGCCCATTTCATAAAGAAATCACCCTCGTTGCCGTTGGCCTTGAGGCTGTCAACCATGGACAGACCATTTATCGCTGTACCGTATTCCTTGCCGGCATCCTGCTGAATCCGCATGGCTAAATCCGTCAAGTGACGTCTGGTCAGCATCATCACGGCAATATTTACCACCATAAACGCGATGCCGATAGCCGTCAGCAGGACGTTATACTGCATGAGCAATAAGAGGAAAAACAACGCCACAAAGGCATCGAGCACTGCCGTCGCCGCACTGCCGGACAAGACGCCGGCCACGGACTCATTCATCGAAATGCGCCCGGCCACCTCTGCGGCATAGCGCTGATGGAAAAAATGCATGGGCAGGCGCAGCAAATGCCAAAAGAAACTGGACGAATCCGCCAGTGTCAGTTTACGCTGCCAACGTGTGAGCAGCACTGCCCGGAGCCAAGTCAGCACCGCTGATACGATAAAGGACAACGTCATGGCTACACAGAGATTAGGCATCCAGTCCCGGTGCTTGCCCGTGAGAATATCGTCCAAAAAGACCTGACTGAATACCGGCGAGGCCAGTCCCGGCACAATCATGAACAGCCCCAGCAGGATAAGAAAAGTCATGCCCCACTTATCCTTCCAGAGCTTGACGGCCACGGCTCTAAAGACATTGTAGCGATGGCCTGCCGGTTTAAACTTGGCTGACGGTCTGACAGTCAGGGCAATGCCCGTATACGAGGTAACAAACTCCGACCACGGCACCGTACGCCGCCCCATGGCCGGGTCATTGAGGTAAACCGTATCCCCCACAATTCCTTCCAGCACAAGGAAATGATTAAACTCCCAATGGATAATCAGGGGATAATCCTGTTCCTCCCGGAGGCTTTCTGCCTCCCAGCGGTAGCCGTGTACTTCACAGCCCCGGCCCATGGCTGCCCGCATCACATTGCTGGCCTTACTGCCGTCCCTGTTCACACCGCACTCGGCCCGAAGTTTTTCCAAGGGAACCCACAGACCGTAATGAGCCAGCACCATGGCCAGAGATGCCGCCCCACATTCCGTTGCCTCCATCTGCAGGACAGTCGGCACCTTTACCCGCGCCCCGGACTTATTAAATACCTTCCGTAAAAAATCCCTCACCATCTGACTCACCTGTTACGCAGCCACTGGCTGATTTTATAGAATACCTTTTCAATGGGGGGCCGCCGCTCGATAATCACCGAACCAGTGCAGAAACTCCCGGCGGTAACAGGCTTATGTTCACCTACAAATGACGTCCAAAGATAGCCGGACGGATTGTTTTCATCCTTCACCAGCACAAAAGTTATCTCCACTACAGCGCCCTGACCACCGGACAAGAGCCACTTGGCCAGTTCCGGATTACTGACCTTTTCCTGTATGGACTGCAGCGGCACCGGGTAATTCGACACCGTCCGCACCACACCGATAAGACTGCCGGACTCCTGCACATCCACCCCATTGGGAACCAGCTGTATTGTCTGCCCCGGTTCAATACGCTTGCCCTTGTCCACGGGAACGTACATTACGCCGGTCAGGTCACTGCGCTTTTTCGTCAGGCGCACGGAACAAAGCGGTGTACCACTGCTAATGACACTGCCCTTGCGTATCATCACATCCTCGACAATCCCATCGTAATCACTGATGACATCCCGGGATATCCCCTGCTTATAGAGTTTGGCCTTATACTGATAAACCCTGTCCGCCGTATCTTTCATACTGGACGCCAGTTGGGGACCATACTGGGCCATATTGGTATCAGCAGATTGCTGTGGCTGTTCCAGCTGGGCAATCAAATCCCCTTTACTGATAGTCGCCCCCTTACGCACATAAACATGGGCAATTTTTCCCCCGGCCACATGCGTAACCGCCGTCACACCGCCGGAATCCAGAATCATTCCCTTGCCATCGGCCCGCACGGTGAACGAACCAAAAATTGACCACAAAATTACGGAAATGAGCAGCAATCCCACCGCTACCAGCGACATCCAGCCGATGGGCGTTGTTATGGGCAAAAGCATATCCAGCCTGTCAGGCGAGCGCAGTTTATCCAGTGCCGCCCTGCTAAAAATTTTGCTGCCATCTGCCATAACCGATTATCCCCCCACATTAAAATTTTGCTCATTTTTGGATTATATTCGACAAATAAAGAAAAAAAACCTGCCAATAATCGGCAGGTAGTTCCCTATCTGTTTGAAATTTATTCTTAAGGCGTAACGTTCATGCCACCTTCATTTTTATTGTTGCCGTTCTGGCTATTCTGCTGAACGCCGCTGTTGTTGGAGTTGTTCTGCGTGTAGGCCGGCCCCGACGCAGGTGTAGTCTGAAGGGGATTCGTGCCGCCATCGCTGTCGCCGCTGCCGCCTGTGCTGACAGCAATGGCGCCACCACCGCTGCTGTCCCCGCCGCCACCGGAAACCATGTCATATACGATGCCGGGTACACCTGTTGTGGCATATTTAACTACGTCTTTAAACCAATTGCCACCAGAAACCTGCGCTAAATCTTTAGCCTTGAGTTCGTTTCTCTCATCTTTACCGGTCATTTTAATCCCCCCTCACTATATCAATTGATGTTGTAGACGCTGTTGTTCCCACCATTATTGATGTCAACCGGTGAGCCGATATCTACCGATGCAGCGTTATTGGACACCTCATTTACCTGCGAGATATGGCTTGTATTATTAATATCACCATGTTGCGTGTTCTGCTGAGCACCACTGTTGTCCGAATTATTCTGCTGGTTGTTTTCTGCCCCGCCTGCCACTTTTGACAGGTTTTCCATTTCCAGTTCCTGCTTTTCTTCCTTCATGGCCTGTCCCTGTCCTTTCGCTTACTTGGGATTAACTACCAAACCGCCTGTATTCTCAATGTTACCGTTCTGGGTATTCTGCTGGGCACCGCTGTTATTGGAGTTATTCTGCTGATTTGTGGGGGTAGTATTGGCCGGAGCTGACTGTCCACTGCCGGAATCATCTTTGCCACCGGAATCCATCAGCTTGCCTACAACCTCAGTTACCACCGGAATTACCTGCTCCCAACCGCCGCCGGAGACCTTTTCCATCTTCTCAGTGCTGAGTTCCTGCTTGTTGTCCTTCATTTTAAAAACCCCTTTCTTTTTTTAATCGTTCTTGATTTTGCTTATATATACGATTGAGTATATTGCCTATTACATAGTTTTTATTTTTTTTTGACGTTCATACCGCCCGTATTCTCGCAGTCACCATTCTGGGTATTTTGCTGGGCGCCACTGTTGTTGCTGTTGTCCTGATAATAGCTCGGCCCAGGTTCATTCGCCGGTCCTTCCGCCGGCCCTGAGCTGAACGCTGTCATAGTTCCAATTTGGACGTTAAGCTGATCACTAATATCCTCGATAGGAATTGTTTCTAACTCCTCGCCGCCAGAAATATGCGCTAAATCTCTTTCCTGTAGTTCGAGTTTTTTATCTTTACCCGTCATTTTAATCCCCACCTTTCTTTATGTTGTTTATATTCTGTATTTTTTATTTGCCTATACATACGCTTGATTTCGCAAACTATTACAAGGGCTGCAAAAATTAGTTTTCTTCCAGCGTGAGTTCCACTTCCGTGCCGGCTGTCACGCCTTCAGTATCGGAGGTGATGACGATATCCCCCGCCTGCAGCCCGGAAATGATTTCAATATATGTACCGTTGGTTATGCCTGTTTTCACATCACGGAATCCCAGACATCCATCGGATTCCACGACTGCCACCCGGTCATTGTATTCATCAGTAAAGGCCGCCACCGGCACCGCCAGGCACTTGCGTGCCGCATTGGCATGGAGCCGTACCTTCCGATAGGTTCCCGGTTCCAATAGCCCCACGCGGTTGTCCACCTGCCAGATTACCTGCCGTACCGTTGCCGGTTCAGCCAGGTCCGGCGTTATTTTTATCACCATGGCCGAAAAAATCTGGTCCTCTCCCATATTGCCCACGGAATAATTCGCACCATAAGGTTTGGGCAGGGCCTCGCCGCCCAGTACAGACGTACCTGCATCAATGGTCAGACTGACAGGCTGGCCGATTACCATGCGCTTAGCCTGCTCGTCCACCACGGGAGACGTGAAATAAAGCTTGCTGAAATCCCCCACCAACGCCACAGGCGTACCAGCTGTCACATAAGCACCTTCACTCTGGTAAAGGCGCAATACCTCCCCATCAATGGAGGACAGCACCATCTGCCGGGACTGGCGCATAAGCAGCTGTTCCCGCTGAGCCGTCAAATTATCCATTCGCGCCTGGGCAGCCTTGTATGCTGCTGCCGCCTCATCATATTTTTCCAGCGAAATAGCATGGTATTCCACGAGCTGACTATAACGGTTATAGGAATTACGCGCCTTCAGCAGCTGAGCCTCAGCCTCCATTATATCGCTATCGGCCTGCTTGATTTTTAAAGGAATATCCTCGTCCACCAGCTGCAGGATGGGCTTGCCTGCCGTCACCATGCCATGTTTTTCCACAAACACCTGGGTGATGCGCCCATTTTCCCTGGCGATTACATCGGCCATATCATCGCAATAGAAATTCGCCAGTTCCAGCTCCACATAGGGCTGGATTTCCCGTTCCTGAACCACCGCGCCATTAAGGGGCAGGCGCAGGTTTTCCATACGCTGCTCGATTTCGTTTTCCCCACGCTGGTTCAGGTACACGCCGTAGCCTAACAGCCCCACAATAACCATAATAATAATGCCGACACCCAAGTAAAAATACGTTTTCATAAAAAAATTCTCCGAACTTCCCTAAAAAATTTTACAAATCTTGTAATATCCTGTCCACTCCCTCGTATGTTATAATAGAATTAAAGATAACACAGGAGGTAGACATCATGCGTATTGAAAAACAACTACAGGAAACGGACTTCTCCCGTTTCAGCAAAGTAAAAGACAGCCTCAAGGACCACCTCCACGAGATGCGCAGCCAGAAACAGGAGCTATCCTGGAATGAACTGGATACTCTCGCTGCAGCCGGCGGGCCTAATCCCTATAAGCCCTCAAAGCCTTAAGACTATAATTTATAATTCAACAGCCAAAACCCTAATACCTGCAAAAAAAGCTGACATGTCGAATGACAAGTCAGCTTTTTGTCGTTATTGATTAGAGATGCCAAATCCAAATGTAGATACTGGACATGATAATGGTGAGAATCATCACCGGGAAAGCTACCTTCATAAAGCCGATGAAGGAAATCTGCTTGCCATGCTGGGCAGCAAGGGATGCCACAACCACGTTGGCCGAAGCACCGATAAGTGTGCCGTTGCCGCCGAGGCAGGCGCCCAGCGCCAGACTCCACCACATGGGCTCAAGATTGGAAAGCCCCATCTGCCCCATATCCTGAATCAGCGGGATCAAAGTGGCTACAAAGGGAATGTTATCAATGAAGGCCGAGGCAATGGCACTCATCCAAAGAATGAGCATCGCCGTCATCGGTACATTGCCATTGGTTACAGCCAAGGCTTCTGCCGCCATGGCCTTGATAACGCCGGTCTCTACCAAAGCGCCGACGAGTACGAACAGACCGGCAAAGAAGAAGATGGCCAGCCATTCCACCTTGGAAAGGACTTTGGCAATCATGGTTTCATTGCGCGTGTAGGTGATTAAGAGCAGCAGGCCTGCGCCCGTGAGAGCCGCCGTAGCCGTTTCCAGCCCCAAAGCACCGTGCATGGCAAACAGCGTAATCGTAAAGAAGATTACGGCCAGACATTTTTTCAGCAAGGCCTTGTCGGCAATCTGACTTACCGCATTAAGGCGCATAACCTTGTCCTGCAGTTCCGGTGTAGTTTTGAGCTTGCTGCCATAGAGCGCAACGAGAACGCCCTGCACTACGATGAATATAACCACCGATACCAGCGTCATGTTCTGAATGAAGTCCATAAAGCTCAGGCCCACGGCACTGCCAATCATAATATTCGGCGGGTCACCGATAAGGGTGGCCGTACCGCCGATATTGGACGAAATAATCTGTGCCATCAGATACGGCTTTACATCTACCTTGAGCTGCGAAGTAATGCTAAACGTAATAGGCACGGTCAAAAGCACCGTGGTCACGTTATCGAGGAGTGCCGAGCATACAGCCGTAATGGTGGACAGCGCCACCAGCAGCGCCACGGGCTTTGCCTTGACCTTCTTGGCTGCCCAGATGGCAAGGAAGTTAAACAGCCCCGTTTCACTGGTAATGTTGACAATAATCATCATGCCCATCAAAAGGCCCAATGTATTAAAGTCAATGTGATGAATAGCCGTTTCCTGACTGATAATACCAAACAGAATCATCAGCATGGCACCAAAGATGCCCACGATAGTGCGATGTACCTTTTCCGAAATAATCAAGGCATAAGCAGCCACAAAGATAACTATGGCTATCGTTGTTGAAGTCAAAATTTACCCCTCTTTCTTTTTTCATCCCTATAGAGTTTTTATTTATTTTTTTCTTTTGCCCAGCTGTCGCGCAGTCCTACCACACGGTTAAATACCAGCTTGTCCGGCGTGGTATCCGGGTCAATGACAAAGTAACCCGTCCGCAGGAACTGATAATGCTTGCCGGCAGCCTGCAGTTTTACACTCGGCTCCACCAGCGCATTGTCGATAACTTCCAGGGAATTTTTATTGAGTGCGCCGATGAAATCCTCCGGCAGGTTGCCGTTTTCATCGGTTTCCAGCAGGTAGTCATAGAGACGTACTTCGGCCGGAACAGCAGTTTTGGCCGCTACCCAGTGAATGGTGCCCTTGACCTTGCGGCCGGCCGTAACGCCGCCCGTCTTGGAATCAAGGTCAGCCGTACAGCGCAGTTCTACGACACGTCCCTGCTCGTCCTTAACGACTTCCTCACATTTGATGATGTAGGCGTGTTTAAGACGTACTTCGCCGCCCGGTTTCAGACGGAAGAACTTCTTGGGCGCTTCTTCCATGAAATCTTCCTGTTCAATGTAGATTTCACGGGAGAACGGCACAAAGCGATGGCCGCCATGCATGGGGTTATTATCCCCTAAAAGCCATTCTTCCTTATCCTCGGGGTAGTTCGTGATAACCACCTTCAGCGGACGCAGCACCGCCATAATGCGGTCAGCGTTTTCATTGAGGTCAGCACGCACACATGATTCGAGCATGGCCACATCAACGAGGCTGTTGCCCTTGGCTACACCGATTTCCTCACAGAACTTGCGCAGGGAGGCCGGCGTAAAGCCGCGGCGGCGCAGGCCGGAGATGGTCGGCATCCGCGGGTCATCCCAGCCGCGCACATGACCTTCTTCCACGAGCTGGCGCAGTTTGCGCTTGCTGGTTACGGTATTCGTGAGGTTCAGACGGGCAAACTCAATCTGGCGCGGACGGGTATTGACGTCAAAATCCAGATTTTCCAGCAGCCAGTCATAGAACGGACGATGCTCCTCAAACTCCAGCGTGCAGACGGAATGGGTAATGCCCTCAATGGCATCGGACAGCGGATGGGCAAAGTCATACATCGGATAGATGCACCATTTATCCCCCGTGCGGTGATGATGGGCATGGGCAATACGGTAGATAACCGTGTCACGCATCACCATATTCGGTGAAGCCATGTCGATTTTGGCGCGCAGCACCTTTTCCCCGTCAGCAAATTCGCCGGCCTTCATACGGGCAAACAGGTCGAGGTTTTCCTCCACACTGCGGTTGCGGTATGGGCTTTCCTTGCCCGGCTCCGTCAGCGTACCGCGGTATTCCTTAATCTGGTCTGCCGTCAGGTCATCCACATAAGCCAGACCTTTTTTTATCAGTTCAACCGCATAATCATAGAGCTTATCAAAGTAGTCCGACGCATAGTACATGCGGTTCTGCCAGCTAAAGCCCAGCCAACGGATATCTTCCTGAATGGAATCCACGTATTCCGTGTCCTCCTTGGTAGGATTGGTATCATCAAAGCGCAGATTGCACAAGCCATGATTATACTCTGCCAGGCCAAAGTTCAAGCATATAGACTTGGCATGACCAATATGCAGATAGCCATTGGGCTCGGGTGGGAAACGGGTGTGAATCCCTTCGGTGTATTTACCGTTTCTCTGGTCTTCCTCAATCGCATTCTGCACAAAGTTCGTGGCGATTGTCGTGTTTTCTGCCATTATATTCTCTCCTTTATATATGCGCTCACATCATCTGCTGCCGCGCACTTTTTCTCAATATACGCCCACAGCCGGTCTACACCGGTCTGCACGCCTTCCTGCTCCGGCAGATGGTCGATAACCTTCTGGATATAGCCACGTTCCACCATCTTCTCCAGCGTCCAGCCAAAGTTTACATCATAAACCCACAAAAGGCGTACCAGCCTGCGGTCGCCTAAAGTTTTCAGCTTGCGGTAATCTGCCTGCTCTCCGGCAGCAAATGCCTTGATAAACTCCGGGCTGATAAGGTCGGTAGACTTTGCCTTCATAAACCGTGGGGCCTGGTCTGCCTTTTCCGGGTCAAGGAAGGGAGACAGCACCCGATAAATATCCAGCTTATCAGCATCACGCAAGAGCCTGGCAAACAACAACCGCCTGCCGGCAGCGTCAGCAGGGATTTCCTTTTTATTATGATACTTTATGGCATAACAGAGTAAATCGGCATCTTCGGCAGACAAATCCCCCATATAAGGCATTTCCTCAGCCAGCACCTTCAATCCCAAATCCGCATGGTCTTCGGACTGAGAATCATTGAAGGTCTTGTAGATGCTGTACTGGCGAAAACGACCTACATCATGAAAGAGCCCCATCATTTCCGCCAGCTGTACATCATGCTCACTCAGGCTTAAATGCTGTGCCAGTTCCCGGGCAATGGCCGTTACATAGCCCGTATGTTCTGTCTTTATGCGAATCCCCTGCATGACCTCTTCATCATCAGTCACAAACTGATTCATGTAGCCGGTCATCCAAGTGTGCATTTTCCTTAATAATTCTTTCAATAATATACCTTCTTCACCATCACATTACGATATACCATTATAGCGCAATTAAAAAATTTTTGCCACAGAAAAAACACGGAGACGCCCTTGAAATTGAAGGAAAATTCCTATTAAGGACGAAATAATGGAATATGAATCATTGGTCAAGGAGGCTGGAAAACATGGGAAAAATCGACATCACCAAAGGACAGGTACTGCACCGCAAGGGCGAAACTGTCACAGAAGCCGCCATAGTCCTCAAAGGCAGCTGCTATGTAAAGGTCAACGATGACACGACCCTCACCGCCGGCAACGGTGCCATTCTGGGAGCTTTCCACGCTCCCGGTGACAAATATAAATACGATTACATCGCCGCCGAAGACGGTACGCTTTTTGTTTATGACTACAACAGCGAGCAGGACTTAACCGCCGCCATCAGCGCAACGCCTTCCATTGCTCCGGTCATGGTCACGGCCAGCCTTGACCTTGTAAGCAGTCTGGTAAATACCCTCAGCGAGCTCCATGACAAAGGCTGCAAGCTCTGTCATGATATTCAGGCCAATTATACGGATTACAAAGACATCTGCGCTGAACTCATGGTTATGCCCCAGCAATTCCCCATTGTCAAAACTCTGGCTCCCCCGGAAAAGCCAGCCCTCCTGTCCGGCTGGCAGACAGCCCTCTGCCGTACCTGTCTGGATAAAAAAGAACTGCTCCGCAAAAGCATTTACACGGCTGACATAAACTTCTGTGTCGGTGCTATCATGCTGGCCTCACAGCTGGCCCGGCTAACTCAGCCGCAAATCGAAAAAGCCGCGGCCTTTATTCAGAAGGTACAGGCAGATACCGATGACTTCACCAAGGAGTACCTCTCCCAAAAAGCCAAACTGGACGGCGCCAAACGTCAGGAGGCCATGGAAGCAGGCAGCGGCAGCCTGCCACAGATAACCAACGCCCTCCACACCATTCTGGCCTTTGCCGGTACCGACAGGGAAACCGGCGATGCCTTCGCCCGGGATATCCGGCAGTTTATGAAAGCCCCGGATAAAACGGAAAAATCCGATGAAATGCGGCGTCTGCGCATGAACATCACCAAAAATTTCTATACGATTTACGAAGCGGCCTTTCTCAAGAGCCTGACAACCAGCGATATCCCGGCAGAAGTAAAAATGTTCTTCCTATTCGGCTTTGTGGATGAAGAACTGGCCGGAGCAGAAAACACCGCCGCCATCTACAAATACACCCTGCTGTGGGAAGCTGACCCTCAAAACCGGGTAATGACGGCCTATGACTGGCTCCACAAAATTTACCGTGGCGAAGTGCCTCCCTCCAAAGATGAATTTGAAAACGACTGGCCTGACCACCTGAAAGAAGAAGTCCGGCAGGGTAATCTCACACAGGCACAGGCCGATGCCATGCTGGATGACACCAAAGCTATGGCACTGTTTGAGCTGTCCAACATGGTCACCAGCGCCAATAAAATGACCTATGGCAGCATCTTCTCCTTTATTCCGGCCTTCTATGCCCAGTCCGTCAGCCGTCCGCTGGAAGCCTGCCTTGCCAGCACCCAGCGTGTCACCGCCGCCCTCAACCGGGTACGGGATATCGACTTTGGCTGCTTCTACCGCCCCACCTTTGCCACCTATCCCGAATTTAAAATCAACCGCTTTGAGTACAACTTAGAGGTACTTCCCTACATAATTTTACTTCCCAATTACGGCAGCCGCGGCGTCATGTGGCAGGAAATCGAAGGCCGCAGGCGCACCACTCCGGCTCACATGGTGCTGTCCATTTTCCACTCCGAAAATCTGGACGACACCATGGTAAAGATGTGCGCCCAGTTCCGCTGGGAAATGTGCAAACGCATTCAAGGCGTCCATTACAGCGACATCTCCGAGCCTTCCCTCACCTCCGAATACTGCAACTACCTCCAGTTCTACAAAAAGAACGCCACTCTGTCAGAAGATATGAAGGAAAAGGTCAAAGCCGCCCTGAAACGCAACAACAACAGTTACAGCAATGTCTTTGCAGCAGAATATGAAACCTTCATCAATCAGGAATCCGAAGGCCTGCCGCGCCTCAACAAAGTTTCCCGGGAAATTCTCTTCAAATACTGTACTTTTTCCCACAGAGTACGGGAAGCCATCAGCATCAATCCCCAGTACCGCCCCCTGCTGGACAGATGGCGCATCCAGCACGATGAAAAGCTGCGGACGCTGGAGCTCTTCTCCCGTAAGATTCTCACCATGACAGACGCCCTGCCGGAAGAAGTAAAAAATGAAACTGAATACCTGCGACTTTAACAACAACGGTGCTGTGAAAATCACAGCACCGTTGTTATGCTTCAACCAATATTCCCTTGTTTTTGAGCTCAGCCTTGATGATATGCAGAGCCTCCTCATCCGGCACACGCACCGTATGAATATGGACGCCGCCGGTCACCACCAGCAGCGGATTGGCCTGACATTTTTTCATTTTTGTCAGGAAATTTTTGATATCACGGCGGCTTTTCAGCAGCAAATCGCTTTTCAAGGGGCCATATACAGGATGCTCTACAATAACGTCCAGTACAGCTCCGCCGTTATCAATGATGATATTCAGCTCTGTCTCCATATCTTCTGCGCTATGACAACAGACTAAGGGCACCATAGGGTACTGATGATTTTCCTCCTGTGGCATGATATAGCCCCGGGGCGTAGCAAAAATCTGCCGGCCCTCTGCCCGTAAAATACTGACATCACCGACAATAATCTGCCGGCTGACGCCCAGTTCCCGGGAAAGCCGTGTTCCCGTCAAGGGCTGCACAGCCTCCTGCAGGCGGCGCAAAACCTCCGCCCGGCGTTCTTCCGTTGTCATCCTCATCACCTCTTAGCTGCAGGTATAAAAAAAGCTGCCTTACGGCAGCTATATTTTCAATGGTGGGCGATAACAGGATCGAACTGCTGACATCCTGCTTGTAAGGCAGGCGCTCTCCCAGCTGAGCTAATCGCCCGAAATGGTGACGCGTATGGGATTCGAACCCATGAAGCCGCCGTGAAAGGGCGGTGTCTTAACCACTTGACCAACGCGCCATGGCTCCCCGAGCAGGATTCGAACCTGCGACATATGGATTAACAGTCCACCGTTCTACCGGCTGAACTATCGGGGAATTCCGTGATGTGTGTCACCAACGAAAATTATTATACGATACTTTTTCAGGGAATGCAACCCTTTTTTTAATTTTTTTCAAAAAAAGTTTAAATTATTTTTTGACCGGTCAAGAAAGCGGCTATGCCACTGTCATTATTGCTCGTTGTCACCGCCTTGGCCACGGCTTTAACATCAGCAGGCGCATTGCCCATCGCCACACTCATACCCGTATACTGCAGCATTGCCAGGTCATTGTAGTTGTCCCCAAAGGACAGTGCCTCTGACTTGTCAAAACCATAGGCCTGCAGCATGACCTCAATACCTACAGCCTTAGATACCTTGCCATCCATAATTTCAAGCAGGATATCCGAAGAACGCGCCACCTGAAACTGCGGATAATGCTGCTGGAAATATTTTTCTGCCGCCACGCAGTCCGCCGGCTCAGCCATCAGCAGAATCTTATGCGGTAATGTCCCCTGCGCCAGCAGCTGCGAAAAATCTGCCTGCTCAGCTGCAGCCGAGGTGATATCTTCCTCACGCTTAACCCGTACGTCCTGCTTGTCCGTCACATACCAGTGATGACCACTGTAAAAATTCACCGTCACGGCAGGAAACTGCTCGCCAATTTCCGTCAGCAGCTGCCGCACCGGCTGTTCCTCCATATAAGTGCTGGCCAGTTCCCGGCCTTCCCTGTCGAGCACATAGGCGCCGCTATAGCAGATAATAGGCATCTTAATCCCCATATCCTCCGTAATCGGATAAATCGCCTCCGGCATCCGCGCCGACACCAGCACAAAGGGAATATCCTTAGCCACCAGCTTTTTTACGGCCTCCTTCGTCTGGCAAGTCACCTCATGCTGACTCGTCAACACCGTACCATCAATATCGGAAAAAACAATTTTCGTTCTGCCAGCTGTCATCATCATTACCTCTTTCCCGTAATCTTTTCCTGTCGTTGCTTTCATTATAGATACTGGACAGGTACGCCACAAGATAATTTTGTTTACTTTCTGTGCAAAACTCACATTTTTTCACAGCTTTTGTGCAATTATCATGTTATAATCGTTAATATAACAAAAAGCAAACATTTTGACAGGTCAAATATGGAGGTAACAATGAATTCCCGTGAACGCCGAAACTTTCTTCTGCAGGAATTGCAGGAGGCCAAAGCCGTCTATGTCCGTGAACTGGCCCAAAGACTCTCTGTTTCCGATATGACTATCCGCCGGGATTTGCACCGCCTGGCCGATATGAATATCGTCACGCTCGTTCATGGCGGTGCCGTCCTTAATGAAGGCACCGCCGCCCTGGCTAACGTCAGCGCGCGTTCACTGCGCATGACCAAGGAAAAGAATGCCATTGCAGAATTCTGTGCCGGCCTCATTAAGGAAGGAAATGCCATTTACCTCGATACCGGCTCGACTAATATCGAAATCGCCGAGGAATTAAAAAATCGGCAAAATATCGCGGTACTCTCCCACTCATTGCCGATTCACAATATTCTCGCTGCGAATGATAAACTGCAGCTCATCGCCATGCCCGGTTTCTACCGCAGTTCCCCGCATGGATTTTTTGGTGACCTGACCTGCCGCATGATAAAAAATTTCCGCATTGACATTGCCTTTCTGGGCATTTCCTCCATCGATATCAGTGGCATCATGTCCCCTGACTTTGACGACCAGGCCGTAAAGATTGCCCTCTTGGAACGGGCCAACAAAAAGGTCGTGGTCTTTGACCATACAAAAATCAATCACCTGTCCTTCATGCAGGTCTGCACGCTCAAAGACATAGATATGCTGGTCACAGACAAGCAAGCCGATAAAGAATTCCTAGCCGCCGCACAAAAACAAGGCGTAGAAATCGTGCAAGTGTAACAGTTATTTATGCCTTCCCCTTGAGGGGAAGGTGGCAGCCGTTAGGCTGACGGATGAGGTGTCTGTATATATCCTCGCATACTTCATCAAACTTTAAGTTCACATCACGATTTGAGTACCTAAGAACTGTTACTCCGTTTCCCTTTAGGTATTCATCTCTTAGCTTATCTTTTGCTCTGCCATCATCTTCATAATGCTGGGAGCCATCTAATTCTATGGCGATTTTTCCCTTAGCACAATAGAAATCTAAAATATACTTGCCAAAAACTTTCTGCCGATTAACTGTTACAGGTAATTTTTTCAAACAATCATACCATAATTTGCGTTCTTCTTTGGTCATTGACTTGCGCAGTTTTTGAGAATTAGCTGTTAATAATGAATTATTATGGGTGTTCATAATCTTACGCCTCAGTGTCAAGAAACGCACACCTCATCCACCGCTTCGCGGTCCCCCTTCCCCTCAAGGGGAAGGCTTTTATATTCTATCCCGCTTGGCATCTTCGGCGATGAGTTCTTCAAGCCGTCCCACGGTCATGTCTTTTTCCGAATAGACGGTGATACCGTGTTTTTGCAGATAAGCGGTGGTTACGCCCTGCCCTTTTACTTTTTTGCCGTCAAAATTGCCGCTGTGTACTTTTTTGACGCCGCAGGAGGGGCTGCCTTCTTTTAAAATAGCCACTTTGGCATGATAGGCTTCGGCGATTTTGAGCACCTTGTCAGCGCCCGTCAACAGGTACTGCGTGGTGTCCATACCGTTCTCATCCAGGGCTTTGGCCTTGCCCGTGAGGACTTTTTTGCCGCTGCCTCCCTGAATTTCCATGGCTGGTCTAGGGCAGGGCAGCATGGCAAAGCATTCGGGGCAGACGGCGATAAACCGGCCTCGTTCATTATATTTCAGCAGCAGTTCATGGGTATTGGCTCCTCCGCTGTATTTTACCTTGTGACCCAGCAAACAGGCACTGACCAAAATCATTTTCTATACCCCTTTCTCCCAAATACACACATATTTATACCAAGTCTTTTCGCCAAAGACTCCAAAGAATCCTCCCCTAAATCCCGGCCGGCAAAAAGAGGAATTGCTGCACAGGTCCGGGCATCGTCCATGGCATTATGATGCTGGAAATCAATATGCAGGTGTGTCCCCACCGTGTCCAGCTTGTGGTTCTCCAAAAAGGGCCAGGCCTTGCGCGCAATCGCCACCGTATCGCAGTAAGCAAAATCCGGTACCGGCAGGCCGCCCTCTGCCAGGCAGGCACTGAGCACGCCCATATCAAACCGGGCATTATGAGCTACCACAATTTTTCCTTCCAAATGACTTTTGAGTTCCGGCCAGATTTCCGCAAAGGTCGGCGCATTTTTCGTATCATTGGGTGTAATGCCATGAATCTGTACATTGAAATAATTGTATTTATTAGCCGGTGGTTTTATCAGACTGTAATAAACATCCTTCATCCTGCCATCTTCCACCGCGGTTACTGCTACACTGCAGGCCGAGTTACGACAGCCCGTGGCCGTTTCAAAGTCAATGGCGGCAAAGTTCATCATAAATAAATCGTTCCTTCTTTTCTATCTTATATAACTTATATAAATTAAATTACAAACGGACGAATCCACCCAGGCCCAGCCCGGGTGGATTCCCCATTATTTATTCAGTTAGCGCTTAGCGCTTGCTTTTCAGATATTCATCAATGGCAGCAGCTGCCTTACGGCCTGCGCCCATGGCGAGAATTACCGTAGCAGCCCCCGTGACGATATCGCCGCCGGCAAATACGCCCGGTTTGGACGTTGCCCCGGTTTCCTCATCAGCCGCAATGTTGCCGCGCTTTGTAGTGTCAAGCCCCGGCGTCGTCTGTGAAA
>FLNX01000498.1_pt1 | contig 16904 bp, 13 predicted proteins | sample 1140341 | NCBI WGS metagenome assembly FLNX01 (sample SAMEA3878208, study PRJEB12797) | bioreactor metagenome | biome: Moose rumen | place: Sweden | collected 2011-10
TTTGTATGCGCTCGCCATGTGTATCGGCTGGAGGAAGGGAGGACATTCAGCAAAAAGGCGATAGTGAAAGCGGGGCAACAAGACCGCTTTGAGCGGGGCGAGCGTAAGCGAGTCCAATACCCATTACGCTCAACCGCGGGGCTTGCTTGACACGCTGCAACGGTAGCCTTTTTGCTGCACATGCATTTCATTTGTCCAGCCGATATGCAAGCACGATATCTGTAATGCGTTTGCCCTGAGAGTAATATGAAGAAAAAGTTTTTTATTTTTTGCATGTATTTTCCCCATTTTTTTCTTGACTTTTGCCAGTTCAGAAAGTACACTAGGAGTATGGACTTGAAAACTGTTTTAACACCGGAAACGGTAGAATTGCATCTCAAAGGAAAAACTAAAGAAGAAATCATTGATGAGATGCTGGAAATCCTCATTAAGGCTGGCAAGGTAACCGACAAGGCTGCTGCACGTGAGTGCGTGCTTGATCGCGAACGCAAGATGTCTACAGGCATGAAGCACGGAATCGCTATTCCGCACGGAAAGACTGACACTGTTTCCGATTTGGTTGCATGTATCGGTATTTCTGACAATCCTGTGGATTTTGATTCTCTGGATCAGGAACCGTGCCGTATCTTTATTATGACACTTTCTTCGGTCAACAAAACAGGACCGCACCTGCAGTTCTTGGCCGAAGTAAGCCTGCTCTTTAAGAGTGCAGAAAAACGTGCTCAGATTCTGGCAACACAGGACAAGGCAGAAGTCATTAAAATTTTGACTGACTAGGCGGTTGAGTCACAGATGCATTTGACTCGTAGAAAGACCCTTGTGAGACAGGGTCTTTTTTTTGTTGGAGAATAAAACATGAAGCTGGAAAAAGTATTTGAAGTAAAAGACCGTGTATTGTACAAAATCGGCGGAGAAGCGGTGCCGACAACCGGCATGGCAAAAACCGTAGCATGGAGCCAGGTGGAACCCGTGGCAGAATCCTATGACGAAGCCTTTCTGGCGGCCTTGCGTGAAGAATTAAAAGCCTTAGAGGAAGACAAAAAATTTGTCTACATTGATGCAGTTTTTGACAGGGAGGACGCTGCCGCTGCTTTTACCGCCGCCATGAAGCACTGTGCCCGACGCATAAAGGACTGCGTGTCAGTGGCAGGCTTTTCCATTCCTGATGCCCTTACTAAGGATGGGTTTGCAGAAGGTTCTTCGGCAGCGGAATTTATTGCGGAACTTTCCCAAAAACACGGGCAATATGTTTTCTTCTGCAAAAATGCTCCAGAAGGTCTTGTGAATTTGCGATAAACCGCAATGTTTGCAAAATACTGCATTAAATTATCATAAAAAGTTATGAAACTCCATTGACTTAAACATGGTTCTGTGCAATGATAAAGCCATGAATTCTTATACGAAACATCTTTTAGAGGGAACCGTCTCACTGAGCGTGCTTTTGCTTACCGTCTGCCTGCTCGTGTTCTTTCTTGTTCCTGCTCGCGAACAGCCTTTGAATTCGCTTGATTTTAATTCCCATTCCATGCTGGTGCATGCGGATTCGGATGATTTTCTTGCAGATGCTTCATGGAAAAACGATGAATTTGATGCTTTTTCAGCCCGTGACGACAAGGGACTGGCTTTATATCGCTCTCCAAAAACTCGTCCGGCTGTAGAATGGTTCTATACCAATGTAGTAGGCAGCCGTGAAGTTGCCCTTGCCATTCTGGAAAATGCAGACAAGAATGACATTCCGGTTTCCCTGGCATTTTCTCTTGCCTACATCGAAAGCAAATTTAAGCCCGGCGCAGTAAACAAGAACACAAACTACACGATTGACCGTGGCTTGTTTCAGTTGAACAGCGCATCTTTTCCCAAACTGACAGAGGCAGATTTCTTTGACCCCAATACCAGTGCAAAGTACGGCATGCAGCACCTGCGCTTCTGCATGGATGTGGCTGGAAATGAAGTGACAGCCCTTGCCATGTATAATGCAGGCACCACGCGGGTCAAGAACAACGAGACTCCCCAGCACACGCTGAACTACGTGGGCAAGATTGAAAATTACCGCGGTCGCTTGGAAGGCATGTTTACCACCGAAGTCTACGACTTCTTCCAGAACCAGAGCAACGGTGTTGAACTTGCCATGGTGGCGCGTTAAGGGGAAAAGCCTTTCCCCTAGTCGGCACTTCGTTGCCTCCATACCCCTTTCGCCTAGGGCTTGCCGCCCTAAAACCCGCTGCTATTTTTTCAGATACTCCGTATACTTTTCCGTTTCCAGAATGTTCTTTGCGTTTTGAATGCGCTCTGCCGACGGCATGGGAGTGTCTCTGAGCGCGTATTCTATTCCCAGATTTTCGTATTTTGAGATAGCCAGACTGTGGTAGGGAAGAATTTCCACGCGTCTAACATTGTGCAGGCTGCGGATAAAGTCACGGGTGCGCATAAGGAACTGGTCGTTGTCACTCATGCCCGGCACCAGCACATGGCGAATCCAGATAGGCTTATTGATTTGGTCAAGATAGCGGAACATGTCGATAATGTGTTCGTTCCCCATGCCGGTGAGTTTTTTGTGCTCGGCGGGGTCTATGTGCTTTATGTCCATCAAAAGCAAGTCGGTGTACTGCATCAGTTCTTCAAATTTGGAAAACCAGGCAGGACTGCGGTTAAAAGGCCCGCCCGATGTGTCTATGCAGGTGTTCACGCCTTCTTCCTTTGCCCGCTTAAACAAGTCAATCAGAAAATCAATCTGGGCAAGAGGCTCTCCGCCAGAAAGGGTAATGCCGCCTTCTTCCCCCCAGTATTCCCGGTAGCGCAGGGCTTTTTTGAGCACATCCTCTGCCGTCCATTCCTCTCCCTTGCCAAATTCCCAGGTTTCCGGGTTGTGGCAGAAAAGACAGCGCATGGGACAGCCCTGCAAAAAAACAATAAACCTCACCCCCGGCCCGTCTACCGACCCGAATGATTCAAATTTGGAGACTCTTCCGATTGTGTGTGTGCTGGGATTTTGCATTCTGTACCTCAAAAAATCCCCGCCCCACAGGTGTGGAACAGGGATTGGAAAAAGAAAAGAGTGCGAGAGAAGAAGAAACCTTATCAAGGTTGCGTTTTCTCTCGCAGATGCTAAGAACTACAGCTGTGCGTGGCAGGTACGGGCGATAACGTCATCCTGCTGCTCTTTGGTCAGGTTGATGAAGCGTACTGCATAGCCTGAGACGCGCACGGTGAAGTTTGCGTATTCGGGCTTTTCGGGGTGTGCCTGGCAGTCCTTGAGTTTTTCTACGCCAAAGACGTTTACGTTCAGGTGGTGTGCACCCTTGGCAAAGTAGCCGTCCATTACGTTGACCAGATTCTTTACGCGCTCAGATTCGTCGTGTCCCAATGCCGCAGGGTTGATTGTCTGGGTATTTGAGATGCCGTCCAAAGCATATTCGTAGGGAACCTTTGCCACAGAGTTGAGGGACGCCACGAGACCGTTTGTTTCTGCACCGTAAGAGGGGTTGGCTCCCGGTGAGAAGGGTGCGTGTGCGGGGCGACCGTTGGGCAGGGCTCCGGTTGCCTTTCCGTAGACCACGTTTGATGTAATCGTAAGGATGGAAGTTGTGGGCTCTGCGTTGCGGTAGGTGTGGTGCTTCTTGATTTTTCCGATAAAGGTCTTCAAGAGCCACTTTGCGATTTCGTCTGCGCGGTCATCGTCCTGTCCATAGCGGGGGAAGTCGCCTTCCACCTTAAAGTCATAGGCCATGTTGGGGGCAAAAATCCTGTTGCCTTTCTTGTCGGTGATGTCGATGTCGCGGCGGAGAACCTTTACTTTTGCATACTTGATTGCAGAAATAGAATCAACTACGTGGCTGAATCCTGCAATACCGGTTGCAAAGGTGCGGCGCACATCGGTGTCGATAAGGGCCAGCTCTGCTGCTTCGTAGTAGTATTTGTCGTGCATGTAGTGGATGGCGTTCAGTGCGTTTACGTACAGTCCAGCCAGCCAGTCCAGCATGATGTCGTACTTGTGCATGACTTCATTGTAGTCCAGATATTCGCTGGTGATGGGCTGCAGCTCAGGACCAACCTGTACGCCCGGTGTCAGGCCTGCTTCTTCATCGCGACCGCCGTTGATGGCGTAGAGCAATGCTTTTGCAAGGTTTGCGCGTGCACCAAAGAACTGCATTTCCTTACCCGTCTGCGTTGCAGAGACACAGCAGCAGATTGAGTAGTCATCACCCCAGATTGGGCGCATAACGTCATCGTTTTCGTACTGGATTGATGAGGTGTCGATAGAAATCTTTGCCGCGTACTTGCGGAAGTTTTCGGGCAGACGCTTGGTGTAGAGCACGGTGATGTTTGGCTCTGGTGAAGGTCCCATGTTTTCCAGTGTGTGCAGGAAGCGGAAGTCGTTCTTGGTAACCATTGAGCGGCCGTCCTGTCCCATGCCGGCAACTTCCAGGGTAGCCCAGATGGGGTCACCAGAGAAGAGGTTGTTGTAAGATTCAATACGGGCAAAGCGCACCATGCGGAATTTCATAACGATGTGGTCAACCAGTTCCTGTGCTTCTTTTTCGGTGATGACACCGTTCTTCAGGTCGCGTTCGATGTAGATGTCCAGGAAGGTTGCGATACGACCGACAGACATGGCCGCGCCGTTCTGAGTCTTGATTGCAGCCAGATAGCCGAAGTAAAGCCACTGGAATGCTTCCTTTGCAGTCTTTGCGGGCTTAGAAATATCGTAGCCGTACATTGCAGCCATTTCTTTCATCTGCTTGAGGGCTTTAATCTGCTCTGCAACTTCTTCGCGCAGGCGGATAACGTCATCTGTCATGGTGCCGTCGCCGATGTTTGCAAAGTCATTTTCCTTTGACTTGATAAGGAAGTCGATGCCGTAGAGGGCAACGCGGCGGTAGTCGCCAACAATGCGTCCTCGTCCGTAGGTGTCGGGCAAGCCTGTCAGGATGTGGGCTGAGCGAGCCTTGCGGATTTCGGGTGAGTAGACCTGGAATACTGCATCTGAGTGAGTCTTGTGGTATTCGGTAAAAATCTTGTGCAGTTCAGGATTGGGCTTGTAGCCGTACATTTCACAGGACTGTTCTGCCATGCGGATGCCGCCAAAGGGCATGAATGCTCTCTTTAAAGGCTTGTCCGTCTGTAAGCCGACAACCTGCTCCAGTTTTTTGCCTTCTTCGCAGATGTAGCCCGGCTTGTGAGCAGTGAGTCCGGTAACGATGTCTGTATCAAGATCGAGGACACCGCTTCTTTCCTTTCCGTCAAGGCCTGTGGATTTCTTGTCATGTTCTGCTTTCTGGAGACGCTGCAGTTCATTGAACAATGTATTCGTGGCATCCGTAGGACCTGCCAAGAATGATGAGTCTCCGTCATAAGGTGTGTAATTTAACTGAATAAACTCGCGGACATTTACTTCGTCCTGCCAAAGCCGACCGGTTTTAAAGCCTTTCCATGCTTCCTGTTCTGCCATAGAATCTCCTTTGCTTGTTGGAGACACCATACCCTTGAACCACCGCAGAGCCGACACTGACAAGCCGACCGCACGGGTCATCGCTTACATAAGAAGAGATAACAGATTTCAGAGGGCTTGTGTCTAGCAAGCAATATTTTTAAAGCCGCTGCTACGCAACGGTGTGTTTTGCATAGACAATATACTCTTTTATGTTATAAAAGGCAATGGATAAATAGTGTTTTTTAAAAGAATTTCAAGCAGAGTACACTAGATATGGAAGGGGAAGCCGCTGAAAAAAAAGTGAAAAAAAAATGAAAATTTCGCTTGCATTATTCAGAAAGTGTGCTAACATAATAAGTGAGGAAGGGCAGGAGATGAGGACCTGACCCCCTTACGTAAAAAGGAGGCGTTATGCAGATTCCGACAAAAATAACACGTCCGACAGGCGTAAAACTGTAAGCGAATACAACTACCTGCAGTCAGGCAGGGCTACATAAGAACTCCCGCACCAAAGGGTTGCGACAGGAGACGTATAAGCCACCAGAAGTTGGTGGCTTTTTTTATGACCTCATGCTATACTGGTAGGCGATGAGTGAAATTTCTTCCGCCTTGAGTGCATTCAGCAAAAAGTTTTCCCGCTTTACCAAAGCCAATCCTTTTGGCGAACCGGTATCAAAGCCTCGTCCTGATGACCTGACCCAGCGCAGAATCATGGAAAAAGATGAAGCATTTTCTGCGGAAGTCATACGCACCTATACAAAATACCGTTTTCCCTACAAGACCTTGGGTGAAGATTCTCTGGAAGCAGCCTCAATAAAAAATGACGAGGATGCCCTTTTGGCAGCCTACAACCTCTATAAGGCGGTGCTGGCGGCAAACGAGCAGTTTGGAACGGAACAGACGCGCATCAGGGATGATGTGATTGCAACGCCCCTTGCCCGCAAGGATGCCTACACTCAGGGAGATGATTTTGTGTACTTGCAGTGCTGGCTGCGCTATGAGCAAAAGGTTGAGGATGTAGTGCCTGTCCTTGCTCAGCCTTTATCCCAGCGGCAAGAGAAAGACACCTACACCCTGCAATTTGTTCCCGCGGAATCCTACCATGGAGACTACAAAAAGAAAGAAATCGTTGCGGTAATCCAGTCAGAATTTTATCCTGCGGGATAATCCCCTTATTTTTCAGTGGCCTTTAAAAAGCCCTGCCAGTTTTCCGGCGGGTTTTTGATAAAAGCCTCGCATTTTTCCGCATATTTTGCGCTCACGGCATCCTTATCCGCCAAATCATGGAAGAGGTCTTTTGCGGCGGCAAAATCTCCCTGCCTGAAGAGTCCGTAGGGGTTTTCAAAGGCGGCAAAAACGGTTTCCTGTTCCTTGTATGCAGCTTCGCTCATGGGAGTGTAGACCAAAACAGGTTCCTTACGTCCTACAACGGCAATGTTTGCAATGTTGCGGAATGCCAGTTTACAGCCGTCTGCCTGTGCCGCATCCATGGTGGATTGGGAACACATGGTATAGGTGCCAAACTGCTTGTTGATTCCTTCCAGACGGGAGGCAAGGTTTACGGTGTCGCCCATCATGGTGTAGTCAAATCGCTTTGTGGAGCCAAAGTTGCCCACTGTTGCGGGACCAGTGTTAAGACCGATGCGCTGTCTGACGGGTTTTCCCGTGATGGCAATAAGTTCTTCCTGCATTTCAGCAAGTTTCCGCTGACATTCCATTGCCGCTTCCAGTCCGCGCCGTGCATGGTCTTTTTGGGTTGTGGGTGCATTCCAAAAGGCGATGATGGCGTCTCCTTCGTATTTGTCAATGGTTCCGCCATGGGCAAGAATCACATCAGTCATGGCACTGAGATAGGTATTCAGGAATGAGGTCAGGTCTTCCGGTGAAAGTCCTTCGGAAATAGTGGTGAATCCCTGAATGTCTGAAAAATAAGCAGTGATTTCCCGTCTTTCGCCACCCAGCACTAAGAGGTCGGGATTTTCAAGCAGGGTGTCGATGACTGAAGGACTCAGGTACTGACTGAATGCGCTCTTGATGTAGCGTTTTTGCCTTCCTTCCGTAACGTAGGTGACGGAAACTGTTGCAGCAAATGAGAGCATAAAGGCTGTAATTGGCGCACCAAAAGGCAGAATCAGCCCGTAGTAAAAGGCGACATAGGTGATAAGTATGTAGAGGACAAGCCCTGCCACAAAACTTCCAGCCTGCATGAGCATGGTACGTATCTGAGGCTGGGAAAAGACCCTGCCAAGCAGACAGCCTGCAAGCACTGCAAGAAGCATGATACTGACAGTGGCGGCAGGAGAAATGTCCCTCAAAAAATGACCTTCCAGAATAGTGTCCAACTGGGAAATATGCACGCCAACTCCCGGATAGGTGACGGCAACGGGGCTGGTACAGATATCGTAAAGTCCGGGTGCGTAGAGACCAAAGAAGACATAACTTCCTTCAAACATTTTCGGGTCAAGGACAGATTCATTCAGGGGACTGCCGTCTTTTTCCGCCCGCTCAATGGCATATTCGCTCTGTAGAATCTGTGCGGCATTGTAGGGAACGTAGCGGTTTAAATCCCGCTGATAGCGGACATACATACCGCCGTCTTTTGCCTGAGGAATGCTGGCGATGTCGGGAGTTTTGCCGTCTACAAGGAGGTTTGCCAGCGCAAGACCGGGTTCTTTTTGGGCGGTGGCTGCATAAAATCTGCTTCTGCGGGCGGTGCCGTCTGTGTCCAGGGAACTGGTGACGTTTGCCAGCACTGCGGCAGAGCGGGCAATTGCTTCTACCGGACGTACTGGTTCTTCCGTGCTAAAATTGGCATCATAGTAGACCGTTTGGATTGCCCGTCCAAAACGCTGGCAGGCATCTCCAAAAGCTTCGTCATCGTCTGTACCATAGAGTGACGGCTCAGAATAAATCATATCAAAGGCAACGGATGCGGCGTTTCCCCGGTTAAAGAAATCAATCATTGAGCCGTAAGCGGCACGAGGCCAGGGCCAGCCCCAGCCCATTTCTTTTTTTGCCCAATCCAGGCTTTTTTGGTCTAGCAGGACAATGTTGATTTTTTCAGAGGGAGAAAAATAGGGGGCGGTTGCCTTCATGCGGCTGTCATAGGATTTGTGCTCAGTCCATGCAAAGACCTTGTTAAAGTGGAGGGTGCACACCAGTGCAAAAACCAGTGTGCACAAAACTGCCAGCTGTATCAGTTTTTTTGTTTTTTTCATAGATTAGTCATCGAGGAGTTTTTTCAGATTCTTTTTTGCATCGTTAAGCGTGTCTTTTGCAGAATCTTTTGCGGAATTGACGGTTTCTTCCAGAGAAGACTTTGCCTTGCCTCCAGCATCTTTTGCCGCTTCCTTGGTCTTTTCCGCTGCGTCTTTTGCGTCTGCCTTGATTTTTTCCTGGGCATCTGCAAGGTCATTTTCCGCAGAGGCTTTGAGCCCTTTTCCCGCCAGCGCAAGGTTGTCAATAGAACCGAGCACTGAATTTTCCTTGGCGATTTTCTTTGAAGTCAGGCTGCTGTTGGAAATCCATCCGGTTTTTCCATTTACCTCTACCTGTGTTTTATTGGATTTGCTTTCGAGTACAGTGCAGACATCTCCGTATTCTGCGGTCGTCACTGTGGAAGCAAACCAACCTGTTGAAGACTTGACCTTTGCAGTTTTGTCTGCAACGTAGACTTTTGCGCCTTTTTCAAAACTTGCAGCGAATGTGGCTGCAAGCGAAAAGAGAACGAGAAGAATCAGCATATGTTTTTTCATGCCATACCACCCTTTATAAGAAGATTTGCCATACAGTATATCACATGTGCTCTCTTTTCTCAAATAGAAAAAAACGGTAGACTGAAAATAAAAGAAAAGAAAATCGAGGAAAAGTATTTATGGAAGATCCCTTCGCACATCTTTTACCGTCATTCATGCAGTTTTTAACGCTTACGGGAGCACGCTTTGTGCTGCTTGTGGGCGTAATGATGTTTTTTGGCTCTGCAGGCGGACGCTTGTTTCAAAAACTTAAAATTCCTCAGGTGGTCGGCTATATTGTTGTGGGCATCCTGCTGGGTGTTTCTGGCATGTGGGTTCTGGGAAAAGAAACAATTGTCGCACTTAATCCTATCAGCACGATTTCCCTTTCGCTGATTGGCTTTTTGGTGGGTGCGGAACTGAAAATCGAGGTGATAAAAAAATACGGCAAGCAGTTTGTTGGCATCTTGCTGGGTGAGTCGATTACTCCTTTTTTTGTGGTGGGCATTTTGACTGGCGGGGTCAGTTTTCTGTTTACGAGGCAAATTCCCTATTCGGTTTCCATAGGACTTTTGCTGGGTGCCATTTGTGCCGCAACCGCTCCTGCCGCCACCACAGATGTGCTAAAAGAATACCGCACCAAAGGTCCTCTCACCACAACCATTTTGGGTATTGTGGCCATGGATGATGCGGTTGCGCTGATTCTCTATGCGATTGCCGCCACCATTGCGTCTCCCCTGCTGGGAGGCCACAGTATTTCTCTGGCGGCACAGTTAGGCGCAATCTGCTATGACATTTTTGGCTCTATCGTGATGGGCATGGCTTTTGGCTTTGTGCTCAGCCTGATTCTCAAATACACCATGGATGATGACGGCCGCGTACTGGGATTTTCTCTGGGCATTCTGCTTTTGAGCACAGGCATCTGCGATCTCCTGCACCTTGACCACATTCTTTCTGCCATGTTCATTGGCTTCTTTATGACCAATTTTGCCCACAAAAAGACACGCCCCATGTTCAGACTGGTGGAACGCTTTACGCCGCCTATTTACGTGCTTTTTTTTGTGACCGTAGGTGCAAAACTCAACGTATGGATTTTAACCCCCTTCTTTTTAGTCATTGCCCTGCTTTACGTGGGCGGACGAACGCTGGGAAAAACAATCGGATCTCGTCTGGGTGCCCGCCTGACCAAGGCTCCTGAAAGCGTGCGAAAATACCTCCCCTTCTGTCTGCTGAGCCAAGCGGGTGTGGCAATCGGTTTGAGTATTGCGGCAGGAAACGACTTTCCGGACAGCATTGGCCCGCAAATCATGCTGATTATTACGGCGACTACTTTTGTCGTGCAGATTTTGGGGCCCATTTGCGTAAAATATGGCGTAACAAAGGCGGGAGAAGTAGGTCTGAATGTTACGGAAGAAGATATCCGCAAAAAGACACTGGTTAAAGATGTTGCCGTCAGCGGAAAACCTGTCTGTTCGTCCATCTCCTATGCCATTGTAAATGAAGACGATGTGGTTGGAAAAATCATTTCTGACTTTGCTGCCCATGAAAACATGAATTACGAAGTGCGGGGCAAGGACGGTCTGCTTGTGGGGCAGATTTCTCTGGCCCGCATAAAAGATGCCATGCAGATTGGTGTCCTTGCCGACATGATGCCTGTTTTTGACCTTATGGAAAAGCCTTTGGCCACCTGTCTCCCTGAAACACCGCTCCCTGATGCCTATCAACTTTTTGCCGACCATGACACCGAAGCAATAAACATTGTGGACTCACAGGGTAAGCCCATGGGTATTCTGGAAAAATACACTGTTGACCATTATATCCACACCAAAATCGTTGAACTGGAGCACAAACTGGAAAACATGGGTTGATTTTTTTGAGGGGGCGAGCCCGCCCCCTAGTCGGCACCGCCTCGAAACTTCGCTCACGCTCCGTTGCGCATGCGTTGCCTCCATACCCCCACCGCCTAGGGGCGATAGGTTTGCTTTTCAGCCCCTAACACCTGATAATTCTGGAATGGGTAATTACTTCATTGCCCTTTTCCGTAATCAGCACGTCATTTTCCAAGCGAACGCCACCCAGTTTTGGGTCGTAAAGGCCCGGTTCAAGCGTTACAATCATGCCGGACTTAAAGACTTTTTCTTCGTCAATTTTTCCGGAAATGCGGGGATATTCGTGGATTTCCAGACCAATGCCGTGGCCAAGTGTGTGGGGCATGACGCGCTTTGCCTTTGCAAACACATTTTCTGCAGCCTTTCCTGCAAGACGGATGGGGCTTTCTGCCTGATAGAGGGGGAGAGCCGTTTCTGCTGCCTTTTCCACCAGGGCAAGCAATTTTTCCTGGGCTTCAGAAAGCGGGGCTCTGGCAACAGTTACCGTGGTATCGCTGGTGTAGCCTTCGTAGACCACGCCAAAATCCAAAATGGAAAGCCCCGCTGTTGCCCAGGGCGCAGCAGTGTAGCCGGGAAAGGCATGAATTGCCCAACTGCGGTCTGGACCTGCTGCCAGTGTGTCAAAGCCTGTGCGTTCGCAGCCGTGTTTCCGGCATTCTTTTTCAATAAGCAGGGCAACATCGCTTTCCCTTTGCAGTGCGCCTGAACGGATGCCGTCCTCAATCTGGTCAATAATCAAGTCTCCAATGCGGGCGGCTTCCTTGGTGCAGGCAATTTCGTATTCGTCCTTGCAGGCCCGCTCTTCCACCACAAAATCATGCAGGCTTTTTTCGCGGCAGCGCACATCCCAGCCGTCCAGAGCGTCCACATATTTGAGAAAGAGAGGATAAGGCGTTTCCGGCGGAATCTCTACGCTTTGTTTTCCCGCACTGTCAAAATCATGGAGAACAGCCTTTACCGCCTTAAGGTTGTTGCGCTCATATTTTTCCGACGGAATGATTTTACAGTCTATTGCCCGCTCATTGGCGAGATTTACATCCCAGGGTACAAGCACTGTCTGGCCGTCTGCGCTCACGATAAGAAGTGCATCGCTGGGATGCCCGGAATAATAGCGTACCGCAGGATTTCGTCTGCCTTCGGTATCTTCAAACACCGTCGCGCCAATGGCATGCTCGCGCATATAGGCAAAAAGTTTTTCCTTGCGCGAGGCATAGATTTTTTTGAGTTGGTCTTTTGAGTAAGGAGTCATTTTCTCACCTTCGCAATGATTATTTTTACTATTATATCTTTTGTCAGAACAAGCAGCGCTATACCGACCGCAGCAAAAACTACTGCTGTTGCCGCAAATGGAATGCCAAAGGCAAGCAGGCGGCCGTGGTCAGCAAAAAGGGGCAGCGTCACCATGCGTACAAAATGGGCGGGAACTGCGGCAATCAATGAAAAGATAATGAGTTTGAGGGCGTAAAGCACAATGCCGCGGATAACCTTTGCCACATTAATCACGGGATTCTTTTTGAGAAAGATAAAGAGCATGATAGTGTTTACCGCACTGGCAAGGGAAAGGGCAAGGGCTATGCCGCCGCCGCTCATGGGAGCAACCAGAAGGAGGGCGCAGAGAATGTTTACCCCAAAGCCGATAATGCCTGCCAGCGTAGGTGATTTTGTATTTCCCTGGGCATAAAAGGCTGGGGAGATGATGCGGTTAATGGCGATAAAAAAGAGACCTGCAATGTGCCAGCGGAATGCCTTCAGGGTAAGGAAAACAGAAGTGTCGTCAAAACTGCGGCTCTTGTATACCAAGGATATTATTTCTCTGCCAGAGATGAGGGACAGAAAGGTAATGGGAATGGAAATAAGGGCGATGATTTTGCAGGCAGTGGTGAGCATGGAGTTGAATTCCTCCCAACGTTCTGATTTTGCCATGCCGCTTAAATCCGGCAGAATCACCGTACCGATAGAGACTGCAAAAACTCCCAGAATCAGTTCCTGCAGGCGGAGAGAATATTGCAGGCTGGAAACAATGCCCGCACCAGCACGACCTGCCAGTGCCGTGGAAACAAGGTCGTTCAGTTGATAGGCCGCCATGCCGACTATGGTTGGTCCAATCAGGCGGACAACTGTGCGGGTGCCGGGGTTGGTGAATGCTTTTCTAAGGCTGGTAAAGCCAGTTGCCCAGCCCGTGCGAATCACAAAGGGAAGCTGAAACAAGGCCTGTACGCATCCGCCTGCAATCACACCAAATGCCATGGCGCGGGCAGGATTTGCCGTATGGGGGGCAAGCAGGTAGGTGAGGGCAATCACGAATGCGTTAAAGAGCACGGGCGTAAATCCTGAGGGGGAAAAAATCTTAACGCCGTTCAGCACGCCCTGAAAAAATGCCGCTATCGAAATGACAAAGAGGTAGGGAAACATAATCCGCGTAAGAATCGTAGTTTCTTCCAATACAAGTGGATTCTTTCCGTCGTAAAAAAAAGGAATAATCAGCGGAGTAAGCGCAATGCCCAGGCTTACCACCACCGCTGTCAAAAAAGACACCAGGGTAAAGGTTGCTCGTAAAAAATCTTTTGTATGTGCCTTGCCGTCTTCGTCGCTGGCTTCTTCCAGATAACCGCGGAATGTGGGGATAAAGGCCACGCTGATGGCATTTTCCGCAAAGAGCCGGCGAAAGAGATTGGGAATCATAAAGGCAATGCCAAATGCATCTGCATAGATTGACGTACCCAAAAATGCTGCCTTTGTCATCTCGCGGATTAAACCGAGTATGCGCGAACACAGGGTAAAAAAAGAGAGCGAGAGTCCGGCAGAGAGTAAGGATTTTTTTGCCATAGCGTGATTATAGCAAAATGAAAGGATTGCGTATATATTTTTTTTCGGTTATACTGGGAATGCTAAACTAGGCACTATTTTTGATAGCCCGAAAAGGGCATAGGAGTAAACAAATGGAAAAGACAGAAGTACAGGCAAAATTGAAGGACTTTTTTATGTCAAACTTGGGTGTTGACGGCGATGTGCTCAAATATGACACCGCACTCTTTGGCGATGAGGTTGGTCTGGATTCAGTAGACTCTCTGGAAATCATCTCTTTTGCTGATGACGAATACGGTGTTTCTATGACAGGACTTCCCAAGGAAACTTTCTACAGCATCGACACGATTGCTGACTACATCGTAAAGAACGCATAAGGAGTATTCCTAAAAGTCGCTAAAAGTGGTTTTTAGGAAACTCGCGAGTTTTAAGGCGATGCCCTAAAACATCGCAGACAATAGTGCACCATAAAAGAAATAAAGAAATGAGGAATTCACCATGACCGAAGAGAAGAATCGCTGTGTAGTGACTGGCTTGGGCATGATTTGTGCCATCGGAAACTCTGTTGAAGAGTCTTGGAAAAATGTGCTGGCATCCGTTTCTGGCATCAAGCACACAAAAACAGTGGACACCGAAAACTGCTATGCTACTTTGGCTGCAGAAGTAAACTGCGACACCCTGGACGACATTGACGCCCCCGAAGAAAAAGACCGTGCATCCAAATTGTGCCTCAAGGCTGCAAAGGAAGCATTGGCTGATTCTGGCCTGGCAAAAGGAAATGACGACCCCCGCGTGAGCGTTATTATCGGCAGTTGTGTAGGCGGCGCAGTAAGCATCGAACATTACTACAAGCACGGCAAGGATAAAAAAGACATCCTCAAAATGCCGATTGCGCCGATTGCTTCTCAGGTTGCGGAGCTTGCAGGTGCGGGTGGTATCGTCACGAACGTGGGTAACGCCTGTGCCGCAGGTACGATTAGCGTGGCCTATGCATGCGATTTGATTCGTGCAGGCAAGGCAGATGTAGTTCTGGCTGGTGGTGCGGATTCTTTTGCATCTATTCCCTATGCTGGATTCCTTTCTCTTCATGCATTGGACGAAAACGGCTGTTCACCCTTTAACCGCTGTACTGGCATTACGCTGGGCGAAGGAGCGGGTATGGTCATTGTGGAGTCTTACGCACATGCAAAGGCTCGCGGTGCAAAAGTCTACTGTGAGGTTTTGGGTGCAGGCGTTACAACCGATGCGCATCATATCACCGCTCCCCGTGAAGACGGACTCTGTCAGATTGAAGCCATTAACCGTGCGATTGAAAATTCCGGTGTGTCTAAAAAAGACATTGGCTATGTAAACGGTCACGGAACAGGAACGGCAAAGAACGACAATGCGGAATTCCTTTCGCTCCACGCTGTTTTTGACGGCGAAAATGACAATCTGAGCGCAAGTTCTACCAAGGCAATGACTGGCCACTGTCTGGGTGCTGCTGGTGCAATTGAGGCTGTCTTCTCAATCAAGGCACTGACAACGAATACTGTGCTTCCCACCTTGGGCTATACCGATGAAGACAAGGAAAAACTCAAGGAAAAAGCGGGCAAGATTGAATTCGTTCAGAATGTGCCCCATGCAAAAGAACTTACTGCCGTAATGAGCAATTCATTCGCTTTTGGCGGAAACAACGCAAGTATCATCTTCAGTAAGAATGCTGGCAATGTAAAAGTAAGCGATGCAAAGCCCAATATTGCCATTACTGGTCTCGGCATTGTAAATCCTCTGGGTCATACAAAAGAAGCCTATATCGCACAGGTTAAGGCAGATGCGAGACCTAGGGAAACAAGCATTCATTCTACAATAGAAACATCTGAATATGACGATTTGGGAATCAAGATGGCCTTCTACCGCAAACTGGACAATTTCAGCCAGCTGCAGGTTGTAACAGGTATGCGCGCCCTGAAAGATGCAAAACTCACCGTTACCGAAGAAAATGCAAAGGACATCGGTAATATCGTGGGTACCAGCGAAGGCGCACTTGGTTCAACATACGATTTTGAAGAACTGATTGGCGAAAAAGGAAACGCAAAGGGAAGCGCATTCAAGTTCCCCAACACCGTGTACAATGCGGCAGGCGGATACCTTTCCATCTGCTCTGGCTTGAAAGGCTACAGCGTTACCGTAACCAGCGGTCCGCTTTCTGGCCTGACAAGCATCCTGTATGCAATGAATGTTATCAAGGAAGGACAGGAAAAAATCATGCTGGCAACGGGCAATGATGAAAATATCCCCATCCTTGACAATCTCTTTAACGAACTGGGCTACAAGGCAAAGTCTGTTACGGCTCCTTTTGCTGGTGCAGATGGATTTGTTCTTGGTGACGCAAGCACTTCTCTGGTGCTGGAAGACGATGCCAATGCAAAGAGCCGCGGTGCCACCGTATACGCGCATGTACTTGGCTACGGAAACGGTCGCCACAACGTACGATTTGGCTCTCTCCGCGGAACGGAAGACGCTCTTGAAAAGGCAATCGCTGACGCACTGGCAGATTCTGGCGTAAAGGCAGAAGAAATTGACGCTGTGTACGGCTTTGCAAACGGCATGAAAGTTGTGGACGACATTGAAAAGACAGTTCTTGCAAAGTGCTTTGCTGACAAGCCTGCCTTTGAAATCAAAGAACGTGTTGGTGAAGGTCGTGCCGGTACTGCCGCCCTGCAGGTTGCCCACGCTGCAATGATGCTTCACGGAGACATTGCAAGCGATAAGGCATACGTCATCGCAAAAGACGGTAGCGTAAGCCGCAAGACTGTAGACGGCAAGTCACTGAATAAAGTGCTGGTTCTTTCATTCGCACTTGGCGGCTCATACACCGCTGTAGTGCTTTCAAAATAAAAATTGCTTCTAGTGTATGTGCTGGATAAAGGCTCTCTGTGCGATGTGCATGGAGGGCGTTTTTTCTGTAATTGACAGGCTTTCAGGGCAAACGCATTATAGATATCGTGCTTGCATATCGGCTGGACAAATGAAATGTAGTTGCAGCAAAAAGGCTACCGTTGC
>FLNX01001744.1_pt1 | contig 16888 bp, 13 predicted proteins | sample 1140341 | NCBI WGS metagenome assembly FLNX01 (sample SAMEA3878208, study PRJEB12797) | bioreactor metagenome | biome: Moose rumen | place: Sweden | collected 2011-10
CGGTAGCCAAACGGAGTTGCTCAAACTCTTCAGCAGCACGAGCCACAGGGAGGGTCTTCAAAGCCGGTTCGCAGGAGTCAGCGCAGTTGCAGGAAACGGATTTTCCGGCATTTCCGGATTTTTCGGATTTACATGTGCAAATGCTTGAGCAAGCACCCGCGTTCGGAAGGATTTTCTTTCCTGCCTTCTCGGTGAAGTTGGGGAACTGGTTAGAGCCAAGGAGTATCTCTTTACGTTTGGCAACATCGCTGAGACGAGCCTTGAGGTTGGCCTCAACAGCGTCTTGCACTTTATTCTCTTTAATCATTTGGAACAACCCACCCTGCTCTTGTATAGCGAGGAACTGTTTCCATGCCTCGGCAGCGATGGCCTCGGTGAGGTTTTCTATATAATAGGAGCCACCTGCGGGGTCAACCACTTTGTCGAAATGAGCTTCTTCTTTGAGGAGCAGTTGCTGGTTGCGAGCGATACGCTCCGAGAAGTCGGTAGGACGCTCGTATGCCACATCGAAGGGAGTGACAGTGATTTCATCAACTCCTGCGATAGCAGCCGACATAGCCTCGGTCTGTGAGCGAAGCAGGTTGACGTATGCGTCAAACACTGTCATGTTGAACTTCGAGGTCTCGGCACTGACATTCATCTTTGCAGCCTCTTTGAGTGCGGCAGTGAAGGTCGGGTTCTTATATGCTTCCACTATCTTAGCCCAAAGCAGACGTCCTGCGCGGAACTTGGCAATCTCCATGAAGTAGTTGCCGCCAATACCCATATTGAAACGGATATTGCGTGCTGCTTCGTAATTAGGAATACCAGCTTCGGTGAGCATGGTCATATACTCGGCACCCCAAGCCAGAGCGTAAGCGAGTTCTTGTGAGCAGTAAGCACCTGAGTTGTTAAGAACAACAGAGTTGACACCCACTACGCGGTAGTTGGGCAGCGACTTGGCAGCGCGTACAGCCTCTATGATTCGCTCTTGCACCTTCTCACGGCTGAGGTCTTTGCCCTTAACAAGCATGTTCTTCAGCGGGTCAACATTGATAGAGCCATACACTTTCTTCAGGTCATAGCCTTGACGACCATAGTAGCGTACAAGGATGTGAGCCAACTCGGGAGCGTGGCAAGCACAGATCGTGAAGTTGAGATTTACTGCCGGAGCATAGATACCATTCAAGAGGTTCTTGATGAAGCGGTAGTTGAGACGGTCAGCCTGCAAACAGAAGCCGAGTGAGGTGATACCTTTGTTGAGTACCTCGAGAGCGAGTTTGTTGGCCTTACGGGCATTATCACACGCACAGATGTTCTGGCGTATAGCCCATTCGTTGTTTGTGCGTGTTCCGCGGACATAGGGAAATTGTCCTGGAGCAGATACCGTGGTACGAAGACGTTTCACGTCCTCCAAGCGGTAGAAAGGCTGCACATTAAAGCCTTCCGGTGTGCGCCAGACGAGTTTTTTCTCGAAGTCGGCGCCTTTTAGGTCTGTGATGATTTTGTTTTTCCATGTCTCGGTGGACACAGGTGCAAAATCTTCCAACAGATGCAATTTGTTTTCTGCCATGATTAGATAAAATTAGTTGATATATCGTTATATGATTATTTTGTTAATGGTTATTTATATTAGCAGGGCGACCCCATAGGTCGCCCTTACGGTTAGGATTAGATTGCCAGAATGGCACTGATGATATCTTCAGCCACTTCCTGCTTTGATTTCAGCGGGAACGCCTGCATAGTGCCGTCTTGGTGGTAGATAGTTATCTTGTTGGTGTCGGTTGAGAAGCCTGCTCCGGCGTCATTAAGTGAATTAAGCACTATCAAGTCCAGATTCTTTTTCTGCAGTTTACCTAAGGCATTGGCAGTTTCGTTCTGTGTCTCGAGTGCAAAACCGACCAACAATTGTTTTTCTGTTTTGCGTTTACCTAACTCTGCTGCTATGTCGTGTGTAGTTTTGAGTTGGAGCGTGAGAGCATGATTCTCATGCTTAATCTTCTGTGAAGCCACTTGTTCAGGTGTGAAGTCAGCGACAGCGGCACATAGAATAGCGATGTCCGCATTCGGGAACTCTTTGATACAACTCTCATACATCCGGTCCGCAGAAGTGACGTGCACTACCCTACCTCTGAAATGCTGCGTAGGTGTAGGTCCACTCACGAGTGTTACCTCGGCGCCATAGAGGCGACAGAGGTCTGCCAATGCATAGCCCATCTTGCCTGAGGAATAGTTGGAGATAAACCTTACAGGGTCGATTTTCTCCTGCGTAGGTCCCGCCGTAATCAGCACTCGTTTTCCGAGCAACGGTTTAGGCGAGAGTACGGAGATGACGGCATCCAGCAAGTCTTCGGGCTCTTGCATGCGTCCTTTTCCGGTAGTTCCGCATGCGAGGAATCCCTCGTCACAATCCAATACTGTGACATGGGCAAAGGAGCGAAGCGTCTGAAGATTGCGTTGCAAAGCCGGATGGAGGAGCATATTCTCGTTCATTGCCGGTGCTACCAACACAGGTTTTTGCATAGCAAGGAAGGTGGTGGACAATGCATCATCGGCTATGCCATTTGCCATCTTGCCAATCACATTCGCCGTAGCGGGAGCCACCAGCATCAAGTCTGCCCAATCGGGCAACGAGATATGCTCGGTCTGATGTTCGTTATGTGGTGCAAACACATCCGTATAAACCTGATTATTGGAGAGTGTCTCCAGCACTAAAGGTGTAACGAACTGCAGTGCGTTGTGCGTGCAGCAACATCTTACTTCAGCCCCTTGCTTGACAAGCAGGCGGATGAGTTCCGGAATTTTATAGGCGGCAATGCCACCGCTGATACCTACCAATATGTGCTTACCCTGCAACATATAAGAATCAAGAATGAGTAAAAAACCAAAAAAGAGTTACTTCGGCTTTTGCCAAAATAGTGAAAGTTCCGGTCTCTTTTACAAAGTCACAACCAGTGCATCCTTTCAAAATTCGAGAACTTTCGCAAGTACTTTTTCTTTTTTATCCCAGTTGTTCGCGTTCGCGGGAGCTGTTGCGAATCACGAGTTCGTCGTTCATAAACTCTTCTGTAGCCAGCAACGATGGTTTCGGAAGCAACTCATAGGCACGCGATACTTCGATTTGTTCTTTGTTTTCGAACACTTCCTCGATGTTTTCCTGCGGAGCGTTGAAGTCCTGCAGTTTCTGGTCGAGTTCTTTTTTCAACTCTTGTGAAATCTGGTTAGCACGTTTTGAGATGATGGCTACGGTTTCATACACATTACCTACTTTGGCGCTCATCTCGTTCATGTCACGCGTAAGCGTGTTGTGGGGAGCTTTTGAATTTTTGTAATCCATGATTATATTGTTGTTTTAATGTTTATTGTCATTCCAAGCCTTAAGGTCATCCAAGTTTTCAGAGCCCTTAGAATCTTAAGGTCATTACTCATTCTTCACTATTTTGCAATCTTTCCGAGTTCCGTTCTCATTTTCTCGACGGCTTTGCGGTGTTTTGTTTCGGGGTATTCCACGAGGAAGTTATAGCACTCGTCTATGGCATCCTCTGCTCTCTCCTGACGCCTATCAGCGACGCTGAGTTTCACTAACTGGTATTTTGATTGCAGTATTAACCATCCGAAATCTTCCTGGAACTTGTTTCCGGGGAATTTCTTCAAAGCGTTTTGCGACACGATGACACAACTCTCGTAGTTGTTGCCCAAGTAAGTGCCTAAATTATAATATAGTCTGGCAGATATAAACTCTTTTTGCGCCAGTTTGTTGTATAGTTCTTCGAGATATGTGTATGCATCGTTGGCATAGGGACTCTCGGGATAGAGTTCCACAAAATTGTTCAGATAGTCGATGGCTTTGTAGGTAGTTGTCTGGTCAAGTTTAGGGTCAGGGGAGTCCATATAGGAGCAATAGCCGACCATATAGCGTGCTTCGATGATATATCTGCCTTTAGGGTAGTTGCGTATATAGGCTTCGTAGTATTCGCAAGCAGAGGCATAATCTTTATGCCCCATATAGCATCGTGACAAATAGTTGAGCACATCCTCGCTACGCTCCGTACCCTTGTAATACACAGAAACATCCTCGAAGAGCTGTTGTGCTTTCACGAACTCCTTTCGGTCGAAGTACTCAATAGCCTTCTCATACTTCAACTCGGGGTCTTTTGATTTGAGCAGTTTTTGATACTCACCACACCCCGTAAACACAGCGGCTATGAATAATATGACAAGTCCCTTTTTACTCATATTACAAAAAAGTGCGCAAAATTACGAACTTTTTCCGACATTTGCAAGCAGAGACCGTTTTTTTTGAAAATAATCTAACTTACCACGCATAACATCGTCATCAAGGATAGTATTGACAACTCTAACGCAGCGTTTTTCTCTCAATGGTATTAAATGTGCGGATGGATTTTATCTCAAATAATACCCGTTGACTGAATGTATGGTATGCATCCGTCATGAGACGACAGTGAGGGAATTATCAGTAGGGGAAAAATTGCCAAATTTTTTTGGTGTTTTTTTTTGCAGGCGGGGAGTAAAATTAACCATTTTTATGCTTGTAATATGCATATAATAAGAATGTTATACCACAAAGTATGCTGCATGTCCGCTGCATGTCCGCTACATGTCCGCTAAAAAGGTGCAGTTTTTTTGGAAAAAAACGGAGTGAGTTTAGAGTGGAAAAATTGCCAAATTTTTTCAAATTTTGCACTTTGATTTTGAATCTGCGCGGCAGTGTGTGGCAGAAAAAGAATTTGCATATTTGAAAAAAATGTTGTATCTTTGTGGGCTTTTTATGCGACTTAAGAATGATAGGTATTTTCAACGATAATTTTCCTCCCATCTTAGACGGTGTAGCGCTGACCGCGAAGAACTATGCGGATTGGCTGAGTTGGAAGGGTCAGGATGTGTGTGTAGTAACTCCATGGGCTCCACAGTTTCCGAAAGAATTGCATTATCCGCTATACAGTTACATGTCGGTTCCTATTCCCGGCAGGCCTCCCTATCGCTATGGTCTGCCTCATTTAGACCGTCATTTTCAGCACACTTACAGGCAATTGCATTTTGATTTGATTCATGCTCACTGTCCGTTTACGACTGGTCATTTGGCATTACATACCGGCAAGAAACAACACATTCCGGTAGTTGCCACTTTCCATTCGAAATATCGCCAGGACTTTGAACATGCCATCAGCAACAAAACCCTAATAGACTATGTCATCAAGCGCATTGTGGAGTTTTATGAGGCGGCAGACGAGGTATGGATTCCACAGGCTGCGGTAGAACCGACACTTAGAGAATATGGCTACAAGGGTCGTGTTGAGGTTGTGGACAACGGGAACGATTTTGTTACGCCAGAACCGATTATCAAAGACATTCGCAAGCAGATGCGACAGGAGTTAGGTTTGAACAGGGACCAGACGATGCTGTTGTATGTAGGTCAGATAACATGGGAGAAAAACATACAATTTACCTTAAACGCCCTTAATAGTATCAAGTATTTACCCTTTCATCTCTACATTATCGGTACGGGATATGCAGAAAGCCACGTTCGCCGAATCATCAAAGAAACAGGTCTATCAAGTAAAGTAAGTTTGTTGGGGCTGATCAAGGACAGAGCCAAACTTCGTTCCTATTATGCCGCATCAGATATATTTCTTTTCCCTTCAGAATATGATACATTCGGTTTGGTGGCTCGAGAAGCAGCCGCACTACATACTCCTTCCATCATGCTGAAAGGAAGTATGGCATCAGCCGACATACGTGACAGAGCGAATGGCTTTATAACCAATAATAACACAAGTGACTATGCTTCATTGATACGCTACTTGATAGAGCATCCTCAGTTGGTTCGTCAATGCGGAGAAGAAGCCTCGCACACCCTGGTTCGCTCATGGGAGAGCGTAGTGGAGGAAGCAATTGAAAGATATCATGAGATTATAAAAAAGTATAAAGTTAACAACAAATAAGATTATGTCTAAAGTAATATTAGTTCTCACTTCGTTTATTCAGGCTGCCACCATGATAGCAGGACAGATGTTTTTGAAGTATGGCATGCAAAAAGTAACCAACTTTACATGGACTTGGCATTGTATTTGGAATGACATTATATTGAACTGGGGTATATTCGTAGGAATATTGCTTATTATTGTAACCAACTTGCTTTGGTTGTATATGCTCAAAGTATATCCTTTTTCTATTATCTATCCGCTTACGAGTATCGGTTTTGTGTTGGGCATGCTATGTGGACTTTGGTTGTTTGGCGAGCAGGTAGTATGGACTCAATGGATAGGTGTGGTTTTAATCATGGCTGGTTGTTGGTTTATTGTTAAATAAATATTATTCTCGATTGCGTTTTTCATTTTTACATAGGACAATTCCCCTTCTTATATCAATAATGCTTCCGGCATGGGGTTCTAATATATCTGCCCAACAGACGACCTCGCTGAGCGGTGTGGTGGTGGAGGCGGATACGGGTGAGCCAGTACCCTTTGCTCAGATTTTCTTCATCAAACAAACCAGCAAGGGAGCATTGGCAACCAGCATCGGCACGACCTCCGATATGGACGGCAAGTTCAGCCTCTCCAATACTGAAGGCTACTGCACCGTGAACATCAAGAGCATGGGTTATAAGATTGAGATGTATAATCTGAAACCCGGTCAGCAGAAGAAAAATGTAAAGATAAAACTGGAGACGGACGTCTATGGGTTGGAAGATATTGTGGTAACGCCGAAACGGCAAAAGCAGAAATACAAACGAAAGGGTAATCCCGCTGTGGAACTCATCAAAGAGGTGATTGCCCACAAGGACTCGTTCACGGTGAAGACTGCCGACCAATACACGGCTGATACTTACAGCCGTATGTCGTTTGCACTTGACAACTTCCACCCTAATTTTCAAAAGGGTATTTGGAAACCATTTCAGTTTGCGGAGAAATATATAGACACCACAGGTGTATATCACTCTCTAACAGTGAGTATTCGTGAGCATATCGCCAACGAGTATTATCAGCGCAAGCCGCATCGCGAGAAAAGAATCTTGCAGAAAAAGCGTGTGTTTGGTGTAGAAGATTTGATTGATTCACAATCGTTTCAAGAAAACATTAACTCGATATTCAAAGATGTGGATATCAACGACGACAACATGAATCTGTTGTTCAACCGATTTGTGAGTCCTATATCTTCAAGTTTGGCAGTGTCCTATTATCAATATTATATTATGGATACTATTATGGTGGACGGAGACTCGTGTATAGACTTGGCTTTTGTACCTGTCAACTCAGAGAGTTACTCATTTACGGGTCATCTCTACATCATGAACGACTCCACCTTCAAGATAAAGAAATATGCGATCAATATCCCCCCGCACATCAACCTCAATTTTGTGAGCGACTACTCAGTAGAACATAACTATAAGAAGTTGGACAATGGTTTGTGGGCGCCTGACAGAACCAACACCTATGCGAAGTTCTACATTTTGAACAACAAAAGAGGCATGTTGGCACGGCAGACAAAGATTTACACCGGTTGGGATTTTGACACTCCCATTGATAAACAAACCTTCTCCTCCATGACCGCCTCTGACGCCACAGAGACTCAGATGGAGGTTAATGACAGCACGGCTCAGCGTTTGGGTATGGCGGCTTGGAACGAGTTGCGTCCGGAGCCACTCACTCCTTACGAGACCTCGGTTTACGATCTTGTGAAAGAGTTTACCGACAACCCGACATTTGCTTCACTTGCCATGTTTGTCAATGCCGTTACAACCGAGTTTATCGCCACCAAGCCTGCCCGAGACATGGATGATAGCAAGTTCGACATTGGTCCGATTTATCAGTTTGTCAGTTGGAACAAACTGGAGGGTGTGCGTTTGCGCGTGGGAGGTGCCTCCACTGCCAAACTTCACGACCAATTGTTTTTCCGAGGTTATGTAGCCTTCGGTACAACAGACCTTCGACCGAAATACAATGCTACTATTGTTTGGACCTTCGACAAGAAAAAACATCAAGCCTACGACCCTCTTAGGCATCACATTCAAGCCTCCGTGCAATATGACGTGGAGGAGCCCGGGCGCTCGGACGACATCATACGCCGCGACCACATTCTCAATTCCATCCCCACCTCCAAACCGACCTTGAAAAACAACCAGTATGTTTTCCATGCACGGGTGGATTATATGAAAGACTGGCAAAACGGCTTGACTCTAAAAACGGGTTTTGACTTTCAGAACAACGAAGCAGCCGGTGCCATGACTTATGACCGGATTTTAAGTTACAATTCATTAGGCAAAATAGGTTTTTCAGAACGGATCCGTGACTATCAAGCCTATACGGGCTATGTAGAACTGAAGTATTCTCCCGGTGCGAAAGTGTTTATCGACCGTATGGGAATTCAGAGCCCGTTTGCCATGGACAAAGATGCGCCTGTCATCAGTCTTCGCCACACCATCGGCTACTTGGATGACCGCAAGACAGGCGGACAAGGTTTCCTTATCAACAAAACAGAACTCACTGCAGACAAGCGTTTTTGGATATCCGCATTCGGACATATCGATTTGCGTGTTCAGACCGGTATGGTGTGGAACAAAGTACCCTTCACGGAACTCTATTCTCCCAATTCCTCCACCTCTATCTTCCTCGCCCAACGTGCCTTCAACCTGATGCAGCCCATGGAGTTTTTGATGGATGAATATGTGGCCCTCTATGCAACCTATTACTTTAAGGGTTGGCTACTGAACCGCATACCCGGCATTAACAAACTGAAGCTTCGCGGAGTGGTATCGTTCTCGGGCATTTATGGTGGTCTAACTAACAAGAACAACCCCTTCCTTAGCGGCAACGAGGGGCTCTATCGGTTCCCTGACTCATCGGTTTATGACCAAAATGGCGAGTATGTATCAGGTTACACCAGTTCCCCTATCGGGAAATTGCCATATATGGAAATAACAGCTGGCTTTGAGAATATCTTTAAGTTCATCCGTATTGACTATATCCGCCGTATCACGTATAACGACTACATGCTTCCTGATGGTATTCACCGTCGCAAGCTTGGTGGATGGGGACGCAACGGCGTAAAGATAACCTTCCGTATTGCTCTATAAAACATTGATTACTATGAAAAGATTTGTCATTTTCAATTTTACGCTTTTCGTCGCAGTTATCATGTTGCATGCCCAACAAAAAGCGGAATCACCTATTGTCAAACCACAGCGTATCACAGCTGAAGACATCCGTCGGTGGGATACCGAGCATTTGCTTGACTCACTCGACCAAGAAAATCTGCCCAAGATAGTGAGCGGCGGTTTGCTATTGAACTCCAACATATCGAACTTCATCATCACTCATGCCGACAAACACTCTTCCTCATATATGAAAGTAGGCGGCGAATTGGGCGGTTTCATTGATTTCACCGTTACAAAGCACTTTGCCATTCAAGGGCGTGCCGTCTTTACAGCCGAACAAAATCAGTTTGCCGTGAATGAAGCCAAACAACGACTATGGTCGTTCGGCGTGGACATACCCGTCTATTTTTTAGGGCGATTCGGCAATATGGAGAAAGGATACTTGCAATTTGGAGCCGGTCCGTTCACCCACTTCACATTTGCCAGCAACATTGCTGACAAGTATAGTAATAATCTGGCAGAGATTGTGGTTGATGCGAATGACCCGTATGCCAAAATCTATGTGTTGCATGACAACCACTCGGGTCTGAGTGCCACTATCGGATACGAGTTACCCTTTGGTTTGCAAATCAACGCCAATTATATGTTGAGTTTGACCGACATCTTGAGTTATTACAAACAAGAGGGGCACAACACCGTAGAAGCGGTCTATCCGCAACGAATATCATTAGGCATAGGCTATCGTTGGAAATGACATTACCCCATCTCCAAGAGAGAAACAAGCATAAGGGCGACTTGTCAGTCGCCCATATGCTTTGAATATTTCTTTGCTCATCTACGATTACTCGTCCCAGTTTACATAGTGGTGGAAGTAGTCATTTCGCAGCATGCGGTCGCTTATTTCAGCAGCACGCTCCGGTGTAAAAGTACGATTGGCAATAGCCTCATCATCCATCAAATCAACTCCGAAACCTTTCCACATATAATCTTCTGCCCCTAACAGCGAGAGCACTGTGGGATAGATATCCATTTGATAAGCCTCTGCGGAAACATGCCGATTGCCTTCTATCTCAGGTGAATAGATAATGAGAGGCAGGCAGTCATTGATGGCATCGTAGGTCATGCCATGTTTTTTGCTGTAGCGCAACATCTGTTCGCGTTTCTCTTTGTGAAGAATGCGATGGTCTCCTGTCAATACAATGGTATATTGCTGTAAAGCCGTGTCTTGTTGGAGTTTGTCAATAAACAATCCCAAACCTTCGTCCAAGGCATTGAAACCACGAATATAATTCGACATCACCCATGGCATATCTTTCGGCATTTCCAATTTGGAATATTTCTCATTGACAAACGGAGCATGGGTGGATTGAGTAATACATTGTATATGCCGCTCGCCCTCGTCAATCAGTTGATTCAATCGCGGGAAGAGAAGCGTATCTATATCTGAGAATACGATAGTTGTGTCATAGCCGTATGCCGGTGACATTTCTGTTTGATTCCATACTGATGGGTCGTGAGGCAAGAGTAATGTAGTATGCTCATCCGTCAGTTTCATTAAGGCAGGATAGTAGTTATGAGGGAAATGCAGACAAGTGGCACCGGCAGAGATAGGCAATAGTCCGGTGTTGGCTATCATCTGCCCGTCTGCTGAAGGAGCCCCCACGATCTGCGTATGCACATGGTCTGCATAGAGCACATGTTCACTCTGCGAGAGTCTATACAGATTAGGCATTACATCTTCTCTCACCACCCAATTTTCCAAACTCTCCAATAGAATGATAATTAAGGGAGAGTTGTTCTTTGCATTGGGATTTCCGTTTGCCAACGGTTCTATGGCATCGAAGTCCTCCTCGGTGAGTGGGCGGACAGGCATTTCGTTACGTTTCATCTTTGAATAGTCATAGAGCACGTATGCCGGTGCTTCAAGAATAGAACTATGTTCTACGGCACGTGTATAACTCGTTCCGTATACTTGCTCCCTACCCTCACGACTCAGCGTATTGATTTTCACGGTTTGTTGCACTACATCGCCCGTGAAGTGAAGCACAATACCTACTGCAAACATAACAAGGAACATGCGCCATGAGCGATTGCTTTTTCCTGTGAAAAAGAAGATGCAACTCATCAGCGCAGTCAAGAAATAGAAGCCTAAATCAATTCCCCATTCAATGTAAATAAGCGTTGAAGTCCAATAGCCGTGCAGGTTACCCGCTTCATTGAATGCTTCCGCATCAAGTAGGATGAAGTTGTTCCGCATATAAATTAGGTTAGCCACGCACCACGTATCAATGGCAAAACCTAAAAGAATCATCCATCGCTTGTCTTTCAAGAGAAAAGCAAAGGAAGCAAAGATGACAGCAAGAGAAAGCTTGGTAAAAAGTGCTCCCCAGAAGAAGCGCTGATTGGCAAACAATGTACTGTTCGCGCGATAGACAAAAGCACATTGGTCAAACACAAGTGTTTTTACAAAAGTGAAAACAGCAAACAGGGCAAACACCACCCAAGCGGCATTATTGCCCTTTGAAAGCCATTGTTTAAAACGTTCTGAAGTAGCGTTCATATTATATGAAATGATAAATTACAGATGTGAAATGAGATTAGAAAAACATCAGCAGAACCACCACAGCAGGTACCGCGAGCAGAGTGCTGTCGAAACGGTCAAGAAAACCGCCATGCCCAGGGAGCACATTGCCCGAGTCTTTCAGCCCAAGGGTGCGCTTGGTTAGACTCTCCACCAAGTCGCCCAAGGTGCCAAACACTACAATCACAATAGATATGAACAATGCCTTCCACCACGCAAAGTGCAAACCAGTAAAACCGAACGGATCAGCAAGGAAAAGATAGCCTACTACACAAGCAAAAAGCAGTCCGCCACATAGTCCCTCCCATGATTTACCAGGTGAGACGCGGGGAAACATTTTATGTTTACCGATAAGAGACCCTACACAATAGGCAGCAGTATCGTTCATCCAAATGATGACGAACAATATGAGCAACAACATGTATGAGCGACTGAAGAGCACATTACATAAAGCAAAAGGCAATGCTACCATCACCTGCCCGGCAAAGAGATTCCCCCAATTGCGTATTGGGTCCTCTGCTTTTTTAAAAAGTTCGGCCACTATCGACAACATCATTCCTAAACCATAGAGAGCGACAAAAATCAGGGTGGCAGTAAAATATGAAGTGAGACTATACAATGAGATAGCGCAGAACATCAGCCATGCCAAAATCATCGAACATATGGTCAGCCAACTATCGGATTGCGTGATATGATGATACTCACGTACGGAAAACACTGATATCAGCAAAAAGACTATTTGGAAATAATAGGGACGCAGAAAGAGGATACTCGTCACTATCAGTGCTACATATAATGCACCAAACAAGGTGCGTTTTACAAGATTACTCATAAGAGATTTTGAGATGTTAGGTATTGTTTTTTATGTATATGGGACGTACCCCCCTATTTTTACTGCCTCTACTATTTAGCAGTTCATCCCCCCACATACCGACAACACTTGTCCGGTCATGTAAGCGGAGAGGTCAGAGGCAAGGAAAAGCGCAACATTTGCGACATCTTCTGTGGTACCGCCACGGCGAAGCGGAATGTTTTTCACCCATTCGGCACGTTTTTCCTCTGGTATCTTAGCCGTCATTTCTGTCAAAATGAAGCCTGGTGCAATAGCATTGGCACGGATATTACGGCTGCCCAATTCTTTGGCTGTTGATTTAGTTAGAGCAATTATTCCGGCTTTTGAGGCAGCATAGTTAGCCTGTCCTGCATTGCCGGCGATGCCAACCACCGATGCCATTGAGATGATAGAACCACTATGTTGTGACATCATGATGGGCGTGCAGGCATGAATGAAGTTGAAAGCAGATTTAAGATTGACTGTGATGACGCTATCCCATTGCTGTTCTGTCATACGCAACAGTAGTCCGTCACGCGTGATGCCTGCATTGTTCACTAAAATATCTATTCTGCCAAAGTCTTGTTTCACTTGCTGAACAATTTGGTGAGCCCCTTCAAAGTCAGCCGCATTGCCGGCGTATGCTTTTGCCTGCACACCTTTATCTTGCAGTTCACGCAGTGTTTGCTCTGCAACTTCATCGATTTGCAAATCTGTGAAAGCAATATTACAGCCTTCCTGGGCAAAGCGAAGTGCTATTTGTTTCCCAATGCCGCGAGCAGCACCGGTGATAAGTGCAGTTTTTTCTTTTAATAGTTTCATTGCGCTGTATTTTCTTGTAGTGTCTGTTCTTGAATTTCCTCCTCTTCTTCTTTTATAGGGAAGATACCTTGCGGATTACGGATAGTGTATTTGGTCATGGTTTGGTTCGATTCAAAACCAACACCTGTAATGATACTGGTCTCTTTGGTGATACGAATGAGTGAATCGGAATAGACGCGTTCCGATTTCTGATTCCAAAACAATTGTTCTGTATTGAACGTTTCCCCTTCCAGATTGAGCGCCTTCACATTGCCGCGCAATTCCCATATCTGCGCATCCTCATTATAGTATGCATAGTCCGCTTCCAGCGATGCTTCTGTTTCGAGTTTTGCATTGAAACGTTCCAGATAAACTCCCCGCGGAAATTCCCAATGAGGGGGTTGTGCCTTGTCATAGATTTCCCAACGTGCTGCTTTGATACGATAACGTGTGATGCCGGAGTCAGAGATAAGTGTAGTAACAGTATCCGCCAGCAACACTGGGGCGTTCTCGCGGCTTTCGAAGGCATCAACACGCGGTTTGTCATCATGACTGCAGGAAATAAAAGCAAGAAGCACCACCGCCATATAGGCAGTGATGCTCATTGATTCATATTTCCGCACACTATTCATATCAGCGGCAAATAGTGGTTTCTCCTATCCATCCGCCTACTGTGAACGATTTGCCTTTTACCAGACCGGCTGCTGCATTGAAGAACATCTCCTCCGTGGTGGGGAAATAGCGGCTATAAGAATTGATGAGTTTGTTAGCCTCCTCAGTTACTGAAGGATCAACCGCTTTAGCCTTAGCAAATTTATCACAAGCCACCCAATACACAGTTTTGTTGAGAACAGCGTCATCATAGGGTTTTGATGCGGCATACATGAGTCCGATAAGCAAGTAGCAACGACCTTGGTCGGCTTTCACCTCCAATGATTTACGGGCATAATCGCGAGCACGAGAGAATTGCTTGAGATTATCATAGCAATAGACCGCATTGTTGTAGAGATAATTGGCTTTGTCTTCTGCATCCTCCGCCATAGAAGCAGCTTGGTCGTAGTAGTCGATAGCTGCTTTATAGTCACCTTTCTTGGCACTCATAGCGGCGCAACCGGCTGCAGATTCGGCGGTAGGCTGAAGCATGTGAGATTGCTCTGCAGCTGCAAAGTAAACTTCCGACTCTTTGCAACCTACGCGATTGTATAGTTTCATTATCTTACCAAGCATCTCCAAGTTGTCGGCATTGTCTTTCACTGTCTGGGCATACAATTCGTCCAACTTACTGCAATCGGCGGCACCTGAGGCTGCGAAGAATGCGTCAATATTATCTTTATACTCCTTCGCATTGGCGGCAAACTTGCTGGTAGGATCGTTGGCAATCCGATTCAGAACATCAGATGCCTTCTGATAGTCAGCAATATATTGCTCTGCATATTTGTCGGGATTGGATTTGTAGATGCCATAAGACAATTCCACATAGCGTTTCACAACGTTGATTGAGCTTTGAGCGTCCATTCCTTCTACTGACTGTTTGAGCCATTCGTAAGCGGGTTCTTTCAGTTCATCATCTGTGAAAAATTCGCAATAATCCATACCTTTCTGACCAAGGATATAGGCCACGGGATATTTAGGATCGTCGCCGAACCACTTGATACGTTTGTCATACATCTCCATCAAGGTATTGCGCAGTTGAGCTTTCTCTTCCTCGGTTTGAGCCTGTGAAATCTGCCAAGCGATAATTTGCGGTCCACGGGTGTAGATAGCCTTGTTGGCGTTAGGGCATTCGTTATATACTTTATACCAAGGCTCCACTGCATCAGCATATTGCTTGTTTTTAGCTGATTGTTGGAAGAGGCTGACATTAACGATGCATTCTTCTGTGATAACGGGAACTTCTTCTTCCACTGCTGCAGGTTTCTCTGCTTCCTGCACGGTTTCCACTTGGGCTTTCTTGTCGCCCTTACCTTTCTTTACTTTTTGTGCTGAACAGCCGATTACCGACAATACACACAACATTACGATTAAAAGCGATTTGGTTTTCATATACAATGATTTTAATTTGTCCATATATCTTTTGTTTTACAATTAGCGTGCCAAAACGAATTTTTTATAGTCTCCGTTTGAAGAACCAGTTCTCTGCAATAGCAGCATTGATTGTGAAGCGCAGATAATTTTCTTCAAGCGAATATTTGTCACCGCGATGCCCGTATTCAAGCGATGTGTTGATAACAGTAGCTGCCTGACGAAGCGGAAAACCAACGCCTATTGACACCGTAAACTCCTTTTGCGTTGTAACTGAACACACATACGGGTCAGCCATTGAGAGTCCGAAGCGGAAGGGCATTCGCTCCACATATTTCTTTCCAAACTGATTGTGGCGATACTCAAAACCTAATGAGAGTTTCATTCTGTCCTGCAACGGATTCGGATCCAATGCATAATTAGCCTTGCTCCAGATGGTGTTGGAATAGTCGAATGCCAAGGTAAGACGGTTGTCATACACATACGACACACCAACTCCATACATCATCGGCAAATCAAAGCCATCTGTCTGGTTCATCACCGTATCAAGGGTTGTTGCCTCTATCTGCATGAACGAGCCATTGAGTTTTGATTTATTCTCAAACACACCTCCTATGACGAAAGAATGATGCTCGAAATTATGAAAGAACTGCAAACCATAACGAAAACGAATGTCACTCACTTTCATACTGCCTGTCTGATACACATTGTGGAAATCAGACTCTGAGAATACTATAGTGCGGTCGTTGGTCACATTGCCAAACATATAGTAGATATTGGCACCGAGAGCCACCCAGTTCATAATATTGAACGAGAGACCTCCATACACCTCCGTGATGCCCCCCTCGCCGACAAACGACTTGGTCCAGGGATGTACAGCCGTCGTGTCGGTTTGCGTGATATCATAGCCCACAAATGAATAAGGAAGCACACCTACCGAGAAACCGATATATTTCCATATCGGAAACTGAATGGTGAGATATTCCAAGTTACCATTCGCTTTGTTGCGTTTGCCGAGTGCATCCCCATAGTTTGACCACATAGCACTCGCACCGACATCGAACATAAACGTGGTGCTGTCTACCACACTGTAGGAGGCGGGTTGCGAAGGATTGATAACACGCTTGTCGCGCATACCTATCCCCACCCCGCCCATCGCGCGCATCGCACCCGGGACATTGTCGCTGAGTTCACCATACCCGTAACGCGAATAAGGGGAAGAGGTATTATTCTGCGCCACAAGAGAGGCACAAAACACTATCAGTAAGCATAATATAGAGATGCTTCTTTGCATAGCCACATTTTAGCGTGCAAAGTTACAAAATTAATGCCAAATAGCAAAACAAAAAAGTTCGTGACTATATTTTTCAGACTTATTAAACACAAATCTGGCATTAGAAATTATGTTAAAGTTGGCAGAATGCAAGTAAAAAATTTGGCAATTTTTCCACTCGAAAATCACTCCGTTTTTTTTCGAAAAAAGTGCACCCTCACAGCACCTATTGTGCGGACAGCGTGCGGACATCGTGCATACTTTGTGGTATAACATTCTTATTAT
>FLNX01000499.1_pt1 | contig 16870 bp, 12 predicted proteins | sample 1140341 | NCBI WGS metagenome assembly FLNX01 (sample SAMEA3878208, study PRJEB12797) | bioreactor metagenome | biome: Moose rumen | place: Sweden | collected 2011-10
TCGTAGCCGAACTGGTTCTCCCATTCCTGCCTGTCTCGGCTCATCGTGTCCAAGAGTGCCCGTGCCATGTCCATCTCCTCCTTGCGCGCGGCGAGCGTGGAGAGCAGCCTCCGCGCCTTCGGCTTCTCGTGCGCCATGATAAGCATAACCCAGAATTCAAGTTCTGACAACTCGTCCGCGGGCTTTCTGAGGCTCTCCGCAATCTTGGGCAACTCTATGTAGTGAATCTGCACGATGTCGCTCAGCTCCGTGTTGTCCTCCCGCTCCTTGAAGAGGTAGGTGTGGTGGAGGCGGCGGTCGTCCCTTACCACGGTGAAGTCCATGAACTGAATCTGGTAGACGTGGGGGAGGATGGCGTACTGGTCTCCGCTCGTCAGCGCATTATGGGTGAGGGAAGCCGCATAGTAGATTGAGCGTTTAACCTGGTCGTTCCTGTACATGGAGTTCTGAATCTCCACGTCAACCTCGCTTCCGTTGTCAAGGCGACAGTGGATGTCCAGGCGGGGAAACTTTCCGTCAAGGCGGGTGGGGAGGATCTCGGGGTTGAGCACGGTGGTGTCCGTGACGGTGCGGCCGATGACTGCGGACAGCATCTTTCGGCGGCAGAAGGCGGACTCTTTGCAGTCCTTGGAGAAGAATGATTTAAATACGATGTCGTTCTTGAGGTTGAGGGTACGCCCCTGTGCTACGGCCTGCTGCTTCACCTCCTCGTCAATCAGTATCTGGTAGTGCAGTCCTGGCGTGGACGGTATGATTTCTCTTTTCATGCTGATGCTCCGTATATACGTGATTTCTTCAGAGATGAATCTCTACACTATATATAGGCTTTAAAATGCAAAAAACTACAAAAAATTCTGAAAAATTGGAAAAAATTGGAAAAAAGTGCAAAAAATCGTGTTTTTTTTGACGTAGATGTGAGTTTTTGACGCAGATACACACAGATGAGGCACGGATGCTTTTTGTTTATTATCCGTGCCCCGTCTGTTCTAATCGGTGTTCATCTGTGGTGAGGTTTTCCTCTCCCAAATGGCTGTTTTTACACGTTTTCTCGGTCTGTCGTGTGTTCTTTGTGCTGATAAATTCCCCCACTACCCACACGGTCAAAATTCTGCTACACTGTGCGTACATTCATAAAAAAATGAGGCACAACATGAGTACAAATTTTCCCCTTTCCCATGATGCATTGGTCAGGCTGACTGAAACATATCCTACCCCTGTCTATCTCTATGACGAGCAGGCAATTCGCGAAAACATGCGCTACTTTAAGAAGGCATTCAGCATTTTTCCTGCCTTTCGCGAGTATTTTGCGGTAAAGGCCTGTCCCAATCCCTACATTTTGAAGATTCTTGCCGAGGAAGGCTGTGGGGCAGACTGTTCTTCGCTGCCAGAACTCATGCTCTCAAAGATGGCGGGCATTAAGGGCGACATGGTTATGTTTACCTCCAACGAAACTCCGGCGGAAGAATACCAGTATGCTTTTGCGGAAGGCAACATCATCAATCTGGACGACGTGACTCACATTGACTTCCTTAAGAAATCCCTGGGAAAACTTCCTGAGACAATCTGTTTCCGCTACAACCCGGGACCCCTCAAAAAAGGCGGAAATGCACTTATCGGAAAGCCAGAGGAAGCAAAATACGGCTGTACTCATGATCAGTTGATTGAAGCATATGCAAGGTGTAAGGCTGAGGGAGTACGGCATTTTGGCTTGCACACCATGGTGGCCTCCAATGAACTGAATCCCGACTTTTTTGTTGACACGGCTCGTCTTGTCTTTGACTTGGTGCTGGAAGTGCAGCAGAAATGCGGCGTGAAGATTGCATTTGTTGACCTGGGCGGTGGTGTGGGTATTCCCTATCGCGAAGACCAGAAGAAAGTGGATTTGGATTACGTTGCCCAGGGCATTCGCAAGCTGTATGACGAAAAAATTGTGCCCGCTGGTCTGGATCCTCTTTTGATTAGTTTTGAGTGCGGTCGCCCGATTACTGGCCCTTACGGCTGGCTTATCACCCGGGCAATTCACGAAAAGCACATCTACCGTGAGTATATCGGCACTGACTCCTGCATGGCGGACTTGATGCGTCCCGGCATGTACGGTGCTTATCACGAGATAACTGTAAGCGGAAAGGAGCATGCCCCGCGCGACCATGTGTATGACGTGGTTGGAAGCCTCTGCGAAAACTGCGACAAATTTGCCGTCCAGCGGCCGCTCCCCAAAATTGACATTGGAGACCTTCTGATTATCCACGATGCAGGAGCGCACGGCAGGGCTATGGGATTTAACTACAACGGAAAACTGCGGGCGGGGGAACTGCTCTTGCGTCCAGACAAATCCTTGGTGCAAATCCGCCGCCGTGAGACAATCGATGACCTTTTTGCTACCTTGGACTTGGACGGGGTAAAGAACTTTAAGTAAGGCAAAAAATGGGGCTGCCCAAAATGGACAGCCCTTTATGCTATTTCTTCAGCAATGCCGCAAAGGGGTTGTAGCTTTCGCCGTCATCGTCCTGTGCCGACAAATATGTTGCCGCGCTTTGGTCTTGCTCGGCACTGGAGGCGGGAAGAAGCGAAATGCGCTTTTCTGCCGCGTCGATTTTGTCTACAACCACGCTGAACTTGTCGCCAACCTTGAACTTTTTTGCCAGATTCGTGCTTGCGCTCACGTCTTCCAGCGCAGAAATGTGCACAAGACCGTCAATGCCTTTTGCAAGGTTCACAAAGAGTCCAAAGGGAGCCACGCGGGCAATGGTGCCGTCAATCTTTTCTCCTGGAAAAATGGTGCTTGTCAGGTCATCCCAGGGGTCTTTTTCCAGCGTCTTCATGCTGACGGATACTTTTTCCTGCTTCCAGTCAGCCTTAATCACCACCGCCTCAATCTGCTGGCCAACAGTCAGGATATCTGCAAGGTCTTTTACCCGCTCATGGGAAACTTCAGAAATGGGAAGCAAGGCCTGAAATCCCTCAATGTCGATGAATGCGCCGTAACTCTGGAGCGATTTTACCGTTCCCGTAATTTTGGCGCCCACCGTAAGCCTTTCTGCAAGGGAAGCAATCTTCTGTTCTTCTGCATCTTCCAAAATCTTTCGGTTGGAGACAATCAAATCCTTTCCGTCGTTCTTGTACTCGGTAATCAAAAAAGTCAGGTGGCGGCCGACAAATGCAGCAGGTTCTTCCCGCGTGCGGAAGCCCATCTGAGAATAGGGACAAAAAGCCCGCCTTCCGCCGATTTTTACCTCAAATCCGCCCTTGATTTCCTTTTCAACTGAACCTTCTACTGGAAGAGCCGCCTTATAGGCCTGCTCCAGCATTTCGTCTCCCGCATTTTCGCCGCTCAGCCTCGTGGTAAAATGCAGTTCGCCCCCTTTGTCGCCCACAAAATAGACCTTGATTTTGTCGCCTTCCTGTATCGTCAGCTTTCCGTCAGCATCGGTATATTCCGCTGCATCCACAAAGCCCTCGCTTTTCAGCCCCAAATCTATAAAAATGGTGTCTCCCGCAATCTGCACCACGCTTGTTTCTACTTCTTCGCCAATTTCAAATGAATTTTTCATGTTGTCCTCATATCGTGTAATGTGAGGACAGTATAGAAGAAAATGCTTTTTTTGTCAGTATGGGCGGTCCGGCACAAGTGCCGTCGCTATGTCCGCCCTTCGCTCGCGCTCATAGCCTTGCGGCTACTTCGGGGCTCCCAGCGCTACCGCCTTTTGCCTTGCAGGCGCGTTCTGTGCGCTTAAAATTTTTCGTGAATCAGATTCCATGCAACGCTTCCTGGCGGAGGTGTTTGGGGAAGGTCGTCACGGGCAAAAAACTGTGCGTCACGAATCTCATCCTTTTGGATTTGTATCTCGCCGCCTGCGTATTCAGCCCGAAAGGCCAGCATCAACTGGTCAGGAAAAGGCCAAGACTGGCTTGCTACATAGCGCACATCCTTTACATCCAGCCCCGTTTCTTCCTTTATTTCCCGCACAACCGCATTTTCGATTGTTTCTCCCAGTTCCACAAAGCCAGCGATACAGGAGTAAAAGGTATGGGTGCGGTTCAAGTGCTGTGCCAGAAGAATTTCATCTCCCTTGCTCACCAGCACAATGATTGCCGGTTCAAGCTGAGGAAAGAATTGGTGTCCGCATTTACAGCAGGTACGGGCCGTAAATTTCTTGTCGTCTTCCAGCATGCCGCCGCAAATTGAGCAGAAGCGTTTGTTCTTGCGAAAATGCAGCAGGCCTTTTGCCCGTGCGCTCAAAGCGGCGATTTTTTTGCCTTCATCGCTGTCTCGCATCTGCCAGAAAAAATCACGCAAGTGCATGTCCTTGCAGCCCGCAGGATTTGGCGCATCCTTTTCCAAGAGCAAGGCCGAGTAATTGTAGTCAGATTCTGAAAACCAGTCGCTGGCAATCTGGTGTTCCAGACAGCGTTTTATGACAGATTCATCGGGAAGTTTTCCGTCCTGCAGGATAATGGAATCCCCCCGGAACACAAAGTGAGTCTTGTTAAAAATGTCTGCTTGATTTGAAAACATCGCCATACTGTAAGCATACCATGGAATTTTTATTTCGTAAAATTTTTTCTATTGAAGAAAGCAGATTTTAGGAGTACACTTCTTTCTATGAAAAAGTCACTTTCTGAATTACTACAGGTTATTGAACATACGCGTGTGTCTGCTGACGGTAGAACGGCTGACACCATGCAGACAAATCCCGAAATCACTTCTCTTGTATTTGACAGCCGTGATGTAAAAGCGGACACCCTTTTTTTTGCCTTGCCCGGAACCCACACAACAGGAAACAAATTTATTCCATCTGCCCTCAAGGCAGGAGCCGCAGCCGTTGTCTTTCAGGATGAATTTGACGAGGCTACAAAAAATGCAATCCATGAGGTACTGACTGAGCGCAAGGAAAGCGTTCCCTTTATCAAGGTTGCTGATGCCCGTTTTGTTATGGCCCCCCTTTCTGCCGCATTTTACGACAATCCCTCCAAAAAACTCGTCGTCATCGGCGTAACGGGAACAGAGGGCAAGTCTTCCACGGTGGCATTCATCTGGCAGCTCTTGCGCCTCTGCGGAAAAAAGGCTGGTTTTATTTCTACGGTACAGTATTCCCTGGGGGGAGAGGCAATCGCTAATCCCCAGCATCAGACGACTCCCGAAGCCCCGATTATCCAGCACCATCTGCATGAAATGCTTGCTGCAGGCTGTGACTATGCTGTGGTGGAGGCTTCTTCTCATGGACTGTCGCCAAAACTGAACCGCACGGGCTGTATTGACTTTGACTGCGGGGTTTTTATGAACGTGACTTTGGAGCATCTTGAATTCCACAAGACCTTTGAGCAGTACCGTGATGACAAGGCAAATCTTTTCCGTACACTTGACCAGTGCGACCACGTAAAAATAATCGGCGGCAAAAAAATGACGGTTCCAGCCTTTGGCATTGTAAATTTGGAAGACCCCAGCGCATCTTATTTTATCAAGGCGACAAAAAAACCGGTGCTTGGTTTTACCACTGAAGGCAAGGCGGGAAAAAGTGCTGGTGAGACCAGTGCCGAAGCAAAGCCCCTGCCGCCTATTCCAGACGGAATTCCCTACCTTTTGGCCAGAAACATTGCAAGTGCGCGCTTTGGACTGAACTTTTCGCTGACGGAGCCAAATGTAGTGGACGAACATGCAAAGCCAGTGCAGACTCCTGTGATTCACATAAAGTCTTCTCTTCCGGGAGCATTTAACGCATACAACATCATGGCGGCTCTGCTGGCTGTTTCCCGTCTGACGGGCACGGACTTGTCTGCCCTTGCGCCTCTTGTAGAAAAACTTACCCCCATTAAAGGCAGAATGACCGTGATTGACAAAGGACAGCCCTTTGAACTGATTGTTGACTATGCCCATACGCCATCGTCATTTGAGACAATCTTTCCGCCTCTGCGCCGCCGTTGTTCCGGCAGGATGATTGCACTCTTTGGAAGTGGCGGTGAACGGGATACGGAAAAGCGGCCCTTACAGGGCCAAGTGGCTGCTCGTTTTTGCGATGTCATCATTCTGACAGACGAAGACCCCCGTGGGGAAGATTCGGTTGCACTCTTAAAACAGATTGCCCATGGTGCAGAAAAAGCGGGCAAGGTGATGGATAAGGATTTGTTCATCACGCCGGAGCGTCCCAAGGCAATTCGTCAGGCATTTGCAATGGCAAAAAAAGATGACATAGTGCTTCTGCTGGGAAAAGCCCATGAAAACAGCATCATCTACAAAGACCACGTTATGCCCTATGATGAAATTTCCGAAGCGGAAAAAGCCCTTGCAGAAATGGGGTGCAACTAATGTACGAGTGCAGGGTTACGGCGGATTTTGCCGCGGCGCATTTTTTGCGGGACTATCACGGTAAGTGCGAGAATCTGCACGGACACAATTACAAGGTCTATGCCCATGTGCGCGGTAGGGAACTGGATGCAGGCGGCATGCTGATTGACTTTACGATACTCAAAGATGCGCTTCGTGCAGTCATCAAAAAACTTGACCACACAAACTTAAACGACATTGCCGCCTTTGACCAGAATCCCAGTGCGGAACGAATTGCCCGTTTTATTTATGAGCAAATGCTTGCCAGCCTTTCTTCACAGGGTCTTGACCTTTCCGGAAAAAATGGCGGCATAAAACTGTACGCGATTGATGTTTTTGAGACGGATACAAGCCGCGCCCGCTACATTGCGGATTAGGTTTCTTTTGCCTCCTTTTACGCCTCACTGTAGCACCATTTGCACAAAGAGCAGATATGCATGTTCATAAGTTCGTGTGCGAATGTATTGTACCTTTCGCTCTGCCAAATAGTGCTGAAATCATCTTCCCTGATGTTTCCAAAATTGATGTCGCAAGGATTAGTGATGATGCAGCAGGGCATCACATAGCCGTCGGATGAAATCATGGCAGAATTCCAAATCCACCAGCAGGGATTTTCTTTTGTCCTCCATTTTTGCTTGAATATTTCAAGATAGAGTCCCTTTTCTTTTGCTTGTACGCTGATACGCTCAAAAATGTCTTTAACTTCGCTGGAATTGATGCCTACCGTGTCTTCGGTAACTTTTTTCTCGATGCTTTCATTGTTGCGGACGCTTAACTTGGTTTGAATTTTAAGTCCGTCTACACCCATCTTGCAGCAAAGGTCTACCATAGCTTCAAGTTCGGCAATGTTGTTTTTTGTCAGGAGCATCCACACATTCAGCAGGGGCAGACGGTTTTTTCCCCGTGCTTTCGATAGCTCAGTCATATTGTGAACCACTCTGTCAAAATCCAGTCCCGGCCGCATTATTTCATTTGTGGCTTTTGTGGCCCCGTCTAAACTGAGCCTCATTTCATAGAGACCGGAATCAATGACCTGCTTCCTCTTGTTTTCGTCCAAGAGCATTCCGTTTGTATTGATTCGGACAATGATGTTTTTGTCTGCCGCATAGCGTATCATTCTGAATAAATCGGCGTTGAGCAGGGGTTCTCCTTGTCCCTGCAATTTTGTTTCCAGCAGGCAGGGCATGGTATCAATTCTTTTCTTGAATTCATCAAATGAAAGATCTGGCAGATTCTTCCTTTCCCAGTGCGGCACCTGACAATAGCGGCAGTTCAGAAAGCATCGGGTTGTCGGCTCGAAATCTATCCTGTAGGGTAAGAGGCCTTCCGCTGAAATGTTTTCATACTGCTTGCTCTCATACAGTTCTTTGAATCTGAGGTAATTGCTGCGAACTTCACCACTCTTTTTGTTCAGATTATTTTGGAGGACAGATTCATATAATTCATTTTGGTCAATCATGGGGCAGACCTTCCTGTGCTCGAATTGATTAGATAGTATATCATTTGCATATGTTTGTCACTATGATTATAATGGTCTTGCTTCTAATTGTTTTTGAGGCAAGCTGCAAACAGAAATCTGACATTTGTACTGTTGAGGTGAAATATGAAGAATACGCTGCACGAAAAGCATGAAGACCGAAATGCAGTCGCGTACTGTCTTTCAAGGATGATGGAAAGAAAACTTGATGTTCCCTACCTTTCGCAGAATGAGGACGGCATTTTTGTGCATGAGGATTATGCCCGATTTGCTGCCCTTGAACTGCTGATTGAAGAAGTAAAAAAGATAGACGGGAATGCTGATGCGGTGCTTGCTGAACTGGGCGTATTCAGGGGAAAGACCGCTTCGTGCATAAATGAAAAATTTCCGGATAAAAAGATGTATCTTTTTGATACTTTTGACGGCTTTGATGCCAGAGATGTGGCTGTGGAGATAAAAGAAAACTATACATCGGATGCATTTGCCTATGAAGGCAGGTTTTCAAATACCTCGGTAGAAAGGGCATTGACTGCCATGAAGTATCCGGAAAATTGTATTGTCTGCAAAGGGTATTTTCCCGAAACCATTCCCAAAGAAGAGTTGAGGTATCTGCTTGTCTCTATAGACTGTGACTTGTACACCCCCGTATTTGAAGGGCTCATGTATTTCTATCCGCGGCTTGTGCAGGGGGGCTATATCATGCTCCATGATTACAATAACAATGGCAGATGGCTGGGCGTAAAAAAAGCAGTTGAAGCATGTGAGAAGGTTTTTGGCCACATCTGCAAAATGCCCCTTCCTGACCGGGCAGGCTCGCTGGTCATCACAAAATGAGTGCGGCAAGAAGTTACTGCTCTTGCGCAGGTTCGCCGTATTCCAAAAGCCAACGCTGTACGGGGCTTCGCCAGTCGTCTTCGTGTGCGCCTTCCAGCAAAAAACGCTCATAGACAAAAAGCAGGTGCTCACGGACTTCGGCGGCACTTTCTCCGCTCATGCCCTGGGGGTTTGTAAACATTTCGCCAATGAACTGTACGGCATCGGTTGCCTTGAACAAATCGGGAAAGACCTTGCTTATCATGTAAAGGGCTGCAGGAACGCAGTTTACGCTGTGCTGCTTTACATAGAGCACTGATTCCGCAATAGCCACAGACTGCTCGTAGAGTTCCCGATTCCACTGTTCTTTTTCCGCCGCAGTAAAATTCTCCCGCTCAAAGAGCATACGGTAGAAGGAAAAGCAGAGCACGATAATCGCAATGTGCAGGCTGGGAACGCAGAGCAGGTGGGGGTCAAAAAAGTGAATCGTAAAGAAGTGACCTTTGTGATAGCTGGGGCGTTCCATTGTAGTCAGTCTAAAGCGGTAGAGGCGGCCGGCTTCATCATAGGTCTTTTTCAGAAGGTTCAGCCATTCTGTGATGAGCGGCATGGCGTTTTTTGCTCCATAGCGGCGAATCAGCATGCTCATCGGGCAAATCCACAGATTGATGAAACTCAGGTAGATGTCAACTTTTTGCGGCAGAAAGGGAATTTTTTTGTCCAGGGGATGGTCTACATGAACCACCGGAATCTTGAGGAAGCCCCATTTTTTTCCGAACTGCAATACAAAGAAAACCGCAATAATCGACCGGAAGAGCCGCATCGTTGTCTTGAAGGCGCGGAAGGGGATGACGGCATAGGCGAGTAAGACGCTAAAAGAGGAGAGGGGCTTACCAGAGACGTTTGCAATGCGTTTTTCTGTAGTTGTAAGGGTCATCAGCCGAAAATTTCCTTTGCAACGGCCACCGAAGCCATTGCGTCTTTTACATAGTAGTCCGCGCCGATTTTTACCGCATAGTCTGCCGTAAGTACTGCACCGCCAGCCATTATCTTACATGATTTTCCGTTTTTTTCCAATGCGGCATGCAAGTCCTGAATCGTTGACTGCATGTTGCCTACAGTCGTCGTCATCAGCGCGCTTAGACCCAGCAGTTTGATGTCGTTTTTTATGACGGTTTCCACAACCTTCTCTGACGGCACGTTCTTTCCCAGGTCGATTACCGTGTAGCCGTAGTTTTCCAGCATGGCTTTGGTGATGTTCTTGCCGATGTCATGAATGTCGCCAAAGACGGTGGCAATGGCAATAGTACCCTTGCTTTCCTGCTTGCTCCCGCTGGCTTCCAGATGTGCCTTGATGACGGCAAAGGATGCGCCCACAGTGTCCGCACTCAAAAGCAACTGGGGTAGGAATTTCAAGCCGATTTCAAAATCTTTTCCCACCAAATCCAGCGCAGGCACAATACAGCGGTCAATGATAGCTACTGCTTCTGCTCCTGCGTTCAAAAGGGATGTGGTTGCTGCTCCTGATTTTTCCTTAAAGCCCTTGCAGATTATTTCTATCAAATTACGTTCGCCGTCTGTCAGGTTTTCGGGTAATTTGGGCACCCCCCCTCGGGTCGGGCTATCCGCACTTACGCTGTTCGCTCCATTGCCTTGCGGCAACGCCTTTGGCGGTGCTCCTATCCCTGGTGCATCCGTCTTCGTAGCACCCTTGCCGGGAACCTCTCTCCCTGCCTTTGCGGCCGCCGCCTGCTCCGCTGTCAGTCCGTAGAGGGGTGCGCTTGTTCCCGTGTATGTTTCGATGTAGGAAAGACAGTTTTCATCATAGCCTGCCAGAGCACGGTAGCCGTAGTAACTTTCCATCATCGGTTCGCTCAAAGGATTTATGATACATGCATCCAGTCCCGCATACAGAGCCATGGCAAAAAACCTTGAGTTGATGATGTCCCGGCGGGGCAGACCAAAACTGATGTTTGACACGCCAAGGATAAAGCGTAATCCCTGAGCACCAAATTCCTGCTTTAGGAGCGAAATGGCACGGACAGTCTCCAGGGCTTCTTTCTGCTGGGAACTTACCGTAAGGGTGAGCGTGTCTATCACAATGTCTCTGGGCTGAATGCCATATGTTGCCGCTTCCCTGATGATTTTACGCGCTACTTCACAGCGGCCTTCCGCAGTGGGGGCAATGCCGTTTTCATCAATGCAGAGGGCAACCAGGGCACCGCCATAATGAGCCACAATGGGAAGCACTTTGTCCATTACGTCTTTTCGGCCGTTTATGCTGTTTACCAGGGGCTTTCCGTTGTAATAGCGCAGTGCCTTTTCCAGAACGGCACTTTCGCTGGAATCAATCTGGAGGGGCGTGGAAAAAGTGCTTTGGATTGTCTTGACCGCAGTGACCATGGTGGCCGCTTCGTCTATGCCGGGGAGTCCCACATTTACGTCCAGAATCTGTGCGCCTGCGTTAATCTGACTTTCCGCCTCATTCAAGACAAAGTTCATGTCACCAGCAAGCAGGGCTTCCTTGCATTTTTTCTTTCCCGTGGGATTTATGCGTTCTCCCACAATCTGCGGCCCTGCTTTTCCGCCAATCTGCACGGTCTGATTGTAGGAGCAGATGAAAGTGTCTGTCTTTGTGTTTGCAGAACATTGCCCTTGAGTTTCTGTCTGTGGCAAAGGCTCGCCTTCTAGTTCACGTATCATTGCGGCAATGTGGGGAGGCGTTGTGCCGCAGCAACCACCCAAGGCAGCTGCTCCTGCAAGCCGATTGATTTTTTGTGAGGCTGCAAAGTCTGCGGCAGATACGCGGTACATGGTCTTTCCGTTCACTACGACGGGAATGCCTGCGTTTGGCTGCACCAAAACCGGTGTATGGGCATACTGCAAGAACTGACGGGCAAGTTCATTGTCTTCTTCAAGACTTCCGCCACAGTTTAGCCCCAGCAAGTCCACGTGCAAGGCTTCAAGATAGGTCACGCAGGTCAGAACATCGGCACCAGTCAGCGTGCGCAAATTGGACTGAAAGGTAGGCGTGGCAATGACAGCCATCTTAGTGTTTTCCTGAACTGCAAGAATCGCCGCCTTCATCTCATAGAGGTCGCTCATGGTTTCGATAATGGCCACCTGAGCCCCTTCCGACTCTGCCAGCATTGCGGCCTGCCTGTAGCTTTGGTAGGCTTCGTCAAAAGTCAGGTCGCCCATGGGCTCTAAAAGCCGCCCAATCTGTCCTGTATCCCAGGAGATAAAATGGGGACGCTTATTGCCGTCCCGCTCTGCTTCTGCCACACTTTCGCGCAGGATTTTCATTTCTGCCTTAATGTATTCAGAGCAGGAGTAGGGGGCGTTGCTGAGTTTGAGGGGATTTGCCCCAAAGGTGTTTGCTGTAAGCACATGGCAGCCCGCATCCAGATACTTTCGATGAATTGCCTTTATAACATCGGGATGCGTAATCGACAAATCTTCGGGAATCACATAGTCGGTCACCCCTGAAGCCTGAATCATCGTTCCCATGCCGCCGTCAAAAAAAACGGGCAGGTTTTGAGAAATCCGTTCCTGTAAAAAAGTCCTAAAATCTGACACTCTGTTTTCCGTCACTTTTTTCTTAGTATAGCAGAAATGGCCATGATGGGGAAGAATGTTGCAAATTGGGCAAGATTTGTTAGAAAATCCCTGCGCTTTCGTTTTTTAATCCCATCAGATAGTCCTGTATATTTTTGTAGACAATGCCGTTTTTAAGTCTGGTGTCTTTGCCCCGATAGAGGACGATTTTTTTGGTGATAGTGCCGTAACGGTGTTCGGTCTGGCTCAGTTTTTCGGCATCAACAAGGTGACGGTACTGTTCCGGGGAGATTTGGTCTGAGTGCTTGATTTCAAAAATCTCGTTGCTGGCATTTTCTTCGTCAAAAATCACCATGTCAAATTCACCCACGGCAAACTGTAGCTTGAAGACTTCTTTTTGGGGAAATGCTTTTTTTGTTTCCAGCAGGATGATTTCTTCCAGCATACGGCCTTTGATTTCTTCAAGAATGCGGCTGGTGATGTGTTTGCGCTCCATGATTGACAGTTCCTTAAAGCGTTCATCCAGTACAAGGCTTTTTATGAGGGATTCTGCCTGTGAGTAGCGTAGGCCCGGCTGACTGAAGACGGTGATTTTTTCGCTGTCGTTGAGTTTTGTCATGTTTACAAGGTCGATGTCGCATGTCAGGTCGAGCAGGTTCAGGTATTCTCGGATTTCTATACGGTGCTCGTCTTTTATGGAAATGCTCTGCTCATCCTTGTTGAGGATTTCAAGCATTTTTTTGAGGTTTTGAGTGAGCGTTGCCTTGTCTATGCTGTCGAGAATGTCTGTGGGCTTCTGCTTGTCCTTGCGGAGGTTTGTCTGTGCCATGCCAAAGTCATGGGATTTAAAGTCCTGGGTGAGTACGGCTAGGGTAAAGCGATGATTCATGTCTTCTACGATGCGGTTGATTGCGCTTGTGAGTTCGTTTTTTTCATAGAGTTCATAGAGGTGGCGAAAGTGACCCTCGTACTGGTAGTTTTTGAGTGAGTGCTGAATGTTCCGTGCAATTGCAGTATTGACGTATTCATCGGTGCTCTGCTTGGTGGAGAAAATGCCCTTGTTGTAGTTTTCTCCGCTCTTGCTCATGGTGCCGCCGTAGCGGATGTATTCGTCGATGTCGTCTATGCCCAGTACGGCGGAAAATTCGCGGAAGGGAATGAATGTGGTATGGAGCAGGATGCAACGGTCGTACAGTTGTTCGTCCTGAGAGAATATGAATCCCAGAGAATCTGTGCCTGAGAGGACGATTTTCATGCCGCTTGAAGCATACACATCGGAAAAAAGAGCCGCGCCTTCGATAAAATCTTCCATAAATGTAACTTCGTCGATGAAGACATACTGGTAGCCTAGTTTTTCCAGAGTCTTGAGGTCTGCGTTTACATCGGCAAGGCTATTATTTGCGTTGATTTGTATGAAGGCTGCTTTTTGCCGCTTATCTTCGCTCATCTCAAAGAGTGCCTGGCGTATCATTGTGGTTTTGCCGGTGCGTCTCAGTCCGTACAGAATAAACACTTTGTCGTGGGAGTCGTTCTGAATGAAATTGCCAAGCACGGGAAAAATATCACGCTTTCTGTAGGCTTTTGTGGATGCGGCAAATTCGGTGAGGCTGGCTCCTGTCTTGACGTCTGTTGCAAAGTCTGGCTCGGAAAGGGCAAAAAAAGGCTCCCCGGGTTCCCGGATCATGCGTGTGCTGTGATAGCGGAATGCCTCTTCGTAGATGGGGCGTGATTCAGTGTTTTTTTGCAAAAGGCTGATTTTTGCTTCTTCCTGCAAATATTTTCGTTCTTTGATTTGTTCTTGCAAGAGGGCGGCTTCTTCCTTGCTTACACTGCGGGAATGCTGCTTTTTGTTTTCTGTCCACTGGTAGTAGGTGTATTCCTTGCCGTTGATTTTCTTTTTGGTAAGCCCGCCTGAGGGCAAGGCTTGAATTCGCCGTAAGATTTCTTCGTAGGTCATGCTGCACCTCCTATGTTAAGCATTCTCATGCTTTCTTTATCTTATTTTAACCTATATTAACTTAATTTGCAAGTTAATATAGGTTAAAAAGAGGTGCTTTTCTTGTTTTTTTATGCTCCGAGCAGACCGTTCGTGGCCGCCAGGATGCTTTCTACGTTCTGCAAAATTGCCCGTGCCACTTTAGGCTTGTTCATTGTGTAAATGTGGATGCCGCGGACTCCGTTGGAAATAAGGTCGATAATCTGGTCGGTTGCGTATGCAATGCCCGCCTGCCACATGGCTTCTTTGCTTGTGCGGAATTTATCGCAGAGGGAAAGCAATTTGCGGGGAATGTAGGCATTTGACAAGTCAACCATGCGGCTTACTTGTGCCGCGCTGGTTATGGGCATGATGCCCGCCATTACGGGAACATGGATTCCTGCTGACTGCAGGCGGTACAAAAACGAATAGAGCATGTCATTGTCAAAAAACATCTGGGTGGTGAGGAAGTCTACGCCTGCATCCACTTTGTACTTTAAGTTTTCTATATCAATGTCACGGTTCAGGCTTTCCGGGTGGCCTTCTGGGTAGCATGCGCCGCCTACGCAAAAGCCTGCTTTCTTTAACAGCGGAACTAAGTCTGAGGCGTGGCAGAAACCGGACGGAAATAAATTTTCTCCCTCGGCCGCATCTTTTGGCAGGTCTCCGCGAAGGGCAAGCACGTTCTGAATGCCGTGCGCCTTAAAGTCCGCAATATTCTGATCTAACTGTGCTTTGGTGAGGCGCACACAGGTGAGGTGGGCTAGGGCGGCCGTGTCATTCTGTTCGATAACAGCGGCAATGTCTGCCGTGTTTCCCTGTGTGGAGCCGCCTGCACCGTAGGTGATGCTGATAAAATCAGGATGGAGCGACACCAGTTCTTTTGCCGCGCTGCTTACGGTTTCAAAATCATCCTGTTTTTTTGGCGGAAATACTTCAAAGGAAAGCGTTACTTTTTTTTTCTGCAAGAGGGAACTGATTTTCATGTAAAACAGTGTATAGGGAAACGGCAGTTTTTACAAGTCTGTTGAAAAAACTGCCGATTTGCTTTAGAAGCGGTTGCGGTATGTTTGTGCCTATCACTTGTATTTTAGGAGTGCCGCACAAGTGACTTCGGGAAAATGCATTTGCATTGAGCGGAGCAGGTCTTTGTTTTCTGAAAGCAGCAAGGGAACGACAGTTGCTACAAAATCGGTGAGTCCCCCTTGATGGTTTATTAAGTCCACCGCATTGTAAATCACATTGCAGTGCTTTTTGAGTTCAGTTTCTTCATACTGAATTTCGTTACTGTCAAACAAGCCTTTTATACCATTGTAGAAGGCCTCCGGAGTGAAAATCCAGTAGATAAATTCTGTTTTGATTTCCCCGAAAGCCTTTACAAGTTTGTCTGTATTGCCAAGAAAAAGCCGCAGGATATACTCAATTGTCGGCTGGGCAGTTTCTACAAAACTTTTACGCGTCTTCATGCTGATGCCGCCTGTTTTTTCAGTGCCGAGCAGTAGATTTAAATAGTATTCGATGCATTCTTTTTCAGTTGCATATGTGTCGCCTGGAAATTCAGTTTCTGATTCTTGATTATCCGTGAACTCCCGATAGGTGTGGTTGCAGAATGTATACAAGCCGTCGATTTTATATTCCTTCATCCAGTCATCAACCGGGGATGTGAGTGAAACTTTGTATTTGGTGTAGGTATCTGTTTTTACCTCCACGGTTTCTTCCCGCTTGTATTGCTCTGTGCTGCTTGTAAATAAAAGTTTGTCTATTCCGCAGCGATAAAAATCATATGCTTCGGGGGCAATGTAGGTAACGATGTCAGCATCTGAGACAAAATTAAAAACATTGGGATATGCTTCCGCATGCGCTTTGCACAGGCTTCGTGGTGTGCCGAACGTGTACACAAAGACATCCTTTGGGTCTATGTTAAATTTTGTGTAGGTGTCGTCTGACTCAAGTCCGGTAAGAATGTAATAGGCAAGCACGTTAGAAACTGCTCCCGCCCGTGAGTAGCCGCCAATCCACAGCTTGAGTCTTCCGTTTTTGTATGAGTCGGCATAGTACTTCTCTATGTATGCCTTTAGTCCGATGTATATCTTTTTGGCAGCGGAAGAAAAGCCTGTATGGTCACCTTCTGTTCCCAAGTCTATGTTGCTTATCCATTCATAGGTGTAGGATATGCCTCTGATTGCAACGGCGATGACGTCATAGTCGTTATCCCTATAGTGTGCCAGACCATAGGAAATTCCGTCTGCCTCTCCTGTATAATCATAGGGCTGATTGGACTCTGTATGCTGAAGCTGAACGGTATCAAAGCCGCACTCTTTGAAAAAACTCTTCAGGTATTCTTCTTTATCTGCGGCAATGGTCAGACAAAAACTTGCCTGTGCCAAATCGGTGCTGTACTTTCTTGCGTCAACAAAAGTAGTAGCCTTGAGACTTGCCGAGAACGTCATTGCATCCTGCTGCAGGCTCAGTTTAGCGGGAATGGAGACCGTTACTGTTTTTTCGGTATTATTGGCATCGTCTGAAGCAGCGCAGGCGAATAAAAAGATTGCGATAAAGAATGACAGAATGCATTTTAAAAAAGGCTGTTTGATGTTTTTCATGGGCAGTTCTCCTAAAAAAGTACTGCGTAAAGTATAAGGTTGAAAGCACAAACTGTCAAACAGGGCCTCCGCATTATAATCCATTCACAAGCAAGACAAAAAGGGCACAGGTAAAAGAGTCT
>FLNX01001921.1_pt1 | contig 16863 bp, 11 predicted proteins | sample 1140341 | NCBI WGS metagenome assembly FLNX01 (sample SAMEA3878208, study PRJEB12797) | bioreactor metagenome | biome: Moose rumen | place: Sweden | collected 2011-10
ACCGTCGCCCTGTAACGTAATGGTAGGGGCGGCAGGGGCAGAGGCAGGAGCGGGAGAGGGTGCAGGAGCGGGTGCAGGAGCGGGTGCAGAGGCAGGGGGGAGGGCGATGACGCGGTGAAGGACGTAGTGGGTGCCGAGGTCACAGAGGCAGATGTCCCCCACCCTGACTTCCGGCAGATGGCGTAGGATGACAGCGTCTCTGCCGCCTTCAATGAAGGGGCGCATAGAGACACCGGATGGTGTGAAACGCACGTCACGCCCCTCCATGAGGATAGCGCGAATCTCGGGAATCAATATGTCATTAGCCACAACGTGGGTCATAATAAAATGCAAAATGCAAGATGCAAGATGCAAGATGAGGCAGTAGCCCGCGAGAGGATGCCGGTAGAGCCAGATGCACAGTATAGCAAGATGCAAAATTATACTAAAATCGTGCAAAAGTACAAAAAATTTTGCATATGTCCAAAAAAAGTTGTATTTTTGTGGCGAAATTAACCAATTAACATTTATATCTATGAAGAAAAAATTCATGTGCCCCATTTGCGGATACGTATATGAGGGCGATGTAGCACCGGAGCGTTGTCCGCAGTGCAAGCAAATCGTCACTTGGAAAGAAGTTGACGAAAGTAAGGGTCTCTCATGGGCTTGTGAGCATGTTTTGGGTGTTGCCAAGGACTGCAAGGATGAGGAGATTTTGGAAGGTCTGCGTTCTCATTTTGCGGGTGAGTGCAGTGAAGTAGGTCAGTATCTTGCGATGTCCCGTCAAGCCGAGCGTGAGGGCTATCCCGAGATAGCAGAAGCCTTCAAGCGTTATGCCTTTGAAGAAGCAGAGCATGCTGCTAAGTTTGCGGAGTTGCTTGGCGAAGTGGTATGGGACACCAAGACCAATGTTTACAAACGCATGTTGGCGGAGCAGGGTGCTTGCGAGGATAAGTTGCGCATTGCCAAGAAGGCTAAAGCCCTGGATTTAGATGCTATTCACGATACCGTTCACGAGATGGCCAAGGACGAAGCCCGTCACGGTGCGGGGTTTGAGGGTCTGTATAACAGGTACTTCAAAGAGCCTGAGACCTTGGAGGATAAAGTGCGCAAGGGGATAGATAAGGGTATTGCAGAAGCTAAAAAGCTTTTCCAATAATCGGCGACACATTAGACTGTTTATCGACAAGCTGATTAAACATATTGCGCTATGCATACTTATCAGCATAGGGGTGCTGCACTCCTATGCTGATAGCATGCGTGTGTACGGGTACGTGGTGGATAGCGATAACAGGGGTATCGAGTTGGCGGAAGTGTATATAGAGGAGACCGTGAGTGCCTCTTCTCCCATCGGCACGACGACCAATCGAAACGGGTACTACGACCTGATAGTGCATGACCTTGACAGTTTCACCGTTGTTTACTCCATGCTTGGTTATCAGACTGTTAAGCAGCCTGTGAAGATGCGAGACGGGCGGACAGGCGGAAGCGTGGCCGTAGCTAAATCGCATGATGTGCTGAATATCAATGTAGAAATGGCGACGGATGAGCAGGTGTTGGAGGAAGTGGAGATTGTGGGCATAAAGCACCAACAGGGTCAGATGGAGTCTATTCAAGCCGATGTTACGCGCGTTATGCCGGACGCTACCGGCGGGTCAATAGAGAGTATTCTGATCACGTTCAGCGGGGTCAATCAGAACAACGAGCTCAGTAGTCAGTACAATGTGCGGGGCGGTTCCTTTGACGAGAACGAGGTGTATGTCAACGGGATAGAGATTCATCGGCCTATTCTTATTCGGAACGGTCAACAGGAGGGACTGAGTTTCGTCAATCCCGAGATGGTGGACAATGTGCGTTTCAGTGCCGGTGGTTTTGATGCCCGCTACGGGGACAAGATGTCGTCGGTTTTGGATATTCAGTACAAGAAGCCGACGAAGTTCGAGTCAAGTCTGAGCCTCAGCCTATTAGGTGCGAGTGCGTATGTAGGGCACGGCGACTCGGCTTTCTCACAAATGCACGGTATTAGGTATAAGACAAGCCAATACATGCTGGGCGGTCTTGCGACACAAGGAAACTATAAACCGAACTATGTCGATTATCAGACCTACATGAATTGGCGTCTCAATAAGGACCGAGTTCATCCGTGGCGGATGTCTTTTTTGGGGAACTTCAGTCTCAACGACTACCTGTTTGTGCCGGATGAGTTAACCGAGTCTTTTGGCGGCACGACAGACTCTAAGACCCTCAATATCTGGTACGAAGGGCAGGAGAAAGATAGATTCATCACTGCTTTTGGGGCGCTGAGTGCTTATGGGCAAATCAATAAGGAGGTTGAGATCGGTTTTGACCTCTCCGGTTTCTACACGAACGAGCGCGAGACCTTTGATATCAAGGGCGATTATGTATTGAGCACTGGAGGTGCAGATGTCAATAGCGGTGTTGGTCAGCAGAGTGAGGTGCTTGACCCTAATCAGCAAGCTGCGACTGTTTTAGGTACCGGAACCTACCACGAGCACGCCCGCAATCTGTTGGAAGCAGGTGTTATCACGTTGGCTCACCATGGTTCTTGGACGCGCGGCAGGAACGAGCTCAGTTGGGGTGTAAGCGGTCAAGCGGAACTTATTCGCGACCGGATCAGTGAATGGGAGTGGCGCGATTCAGCGGGTTATTCGTTGCCCAATCATGAGCGCGAGATGGAACTCTATTACGCCATGCGTGGTCAGACGGACATGGTTTCCGGCAGGCTGCAAGCCTATATAGAGAACACCCATAGTTGGCAGACCGAGCGTTGCAAGGTCATCTTCACGATAGGCGGCAGGCTCAACTGGTGGTCGTTCACGAACGAGGTACTGCCTTCGCCAAGAGCGTCCGTGACCCTGCAACCCGGGTGGAAGAGGGATGTCAATTTCCGCATCGCGACAGGTCTTTACTACCAGGCCCCGTTCTATAAGGAGTTACGTGACACGGTCACAACCGATGGTGTGACGAGAGTGGTACTCAATAATCATATCAAGGCCCCACGGTCGGCACATCTGGTGTTTGGTGCCGACTACTATTTCAGGGCATGGGGCAGACCCTTTAAGTTCACTGCCGAAGCGTATGGCAAGTACATGGACAGGCTCATCAGTTATACCGTAGATAATGTGCGGGTAAGATACTCCGGTCAGAACGATGCTATCGGTTATGCGGCAGGTCTGGACCTTAAGTTATATGGCGAGTTGGTTCCCGGGGCAGATAGTTGGATTAATTTCGGTGTGATGAGCGCTCGGCAGAAGATGTTGGCGCACCCTGAAGCCGGTTGGCTGCATAGCCCGAATGAGCAGCGGTACTCGTTCTCAATGTTGTTTCAGGATTACTTCCCCAAACTGCCGCAACTGCTGTTCCACATCAAGTTCATTTGGTCGGACGGACTGCCCTTCTCTGCCCCGCGTAATATCTTGGCGCAAGGCAGGATGACTCCCTATCGGCGTATCGATATAGGTGCGACATGGTCGTTCAACCGCAAGACGGCTAAGTTCATGCGGGCAGAGAGCGCGAAACATGTCAAGCAGTGGTCGCTGCAGTTGGAGTGCTTTAACTTGGTGGGCTGGAACAATGTGAACGGGTACTTCTGGGCGACGGACGCCGATGGTACGCAGTGGGCAAGCCCCGAGTATCTGACGGGACGAAGGGTGAACTTCAAAGTGAGGGTGGATCTGCAGTAAACCGCAGTGGCTGCGGACCCGATATGCTGTGCAGCCAGAGAGCATCCGGGATTCCAGGAAACCAGGTTACCAGGACACCTATTTTATGATTTCCCTCCGACAAGTTTCTTTATTTCTGCTAATTTATTGAGGGCTTCGATGGGTGTCAAGGCATTGATATCCATCTTGGTTACTTCGTCATGTATCTGTTCGAGAACAGGGTCGTCAAGTTGGAAGAAGGATAGTTGCATTCCTTCTCGTGAAGCACCGGCTTTCGAGAGCGAAAGGGAGTGTTGTAGTTGCTTGGAGGCTTCGGGGCTCGCGCCTTCCAGTTCCTTCAGCACCTCATTGGCGCGCACTAAGATGGATGGCGGCATGCCGGCAAGTTTAGCAACATGTATACCGAAACTATGCTCTGAGCCCCCACGCGCGAGTTTGCGCAGGAAGATGACCTTTCCGTCCACCTCTTTGACCGACACATTATAGTTGCGTATGCGCGTGAAGGAAGCCTCCATCTCGTTGAGTTCGTGGTAGTGCGTGGCAAAGAGGGTCTTGGCGTGTCCCAGGTGCTCGTGGATATACTCGACGATAGCCCATGCAATCGATATACCGTCGTAGGTAGAGGTGCCTCGTCCCAGTTCGTCAAAGAGCACTAAAGACCTCTCCGACAGGTTATTAAGGATAGATGCCGCTTCGTTCATCTCGACCATGAAGGTCGATTCGCCCAAGGAGATATTGTCCGACGCGCCCACACGGGTGAAGATCTTATCAACAACCCCTATCGTAGCCGATTCAGCCGGCACGAACGAGCCCATCTGCGCCATTAGAACAATAAGCGCCGTTTGGCGTAGAAGAGCCGATTTACCTGCCATATTAGGACCGGTTAGAATGATGATTTGCTGGCTGTTATTGTCCAGCAGCACATCGTTAGGCACATACTGTTCGCCGTAACCCATTTGGGTCTCGATGACCGGATGACGTCCCTGACGGATGTCTATGACCAACGAGTCGTTGATGTCGGGGCACACATATTTGTGCAGTTGTGCCGCAACGGCAAATGCGATCAGGCAGTCCAGTTGTGCTACGACAATGGCGTCGTTTTGGATGGTCTTGACATAGTCCTGCACAGCGGCTAACAGGTTGCCATACAGTTGATTCTCGATTGATGCAGACTGCTCTTCGGCACGGGCTATTTTCTCCTCATATTCCTTCAGTTCGGGGGTGATATAGCGCTCGGCATTGACGAGTGTCTGCTTGCGTATCCATTCGGGCGGCACCTTGTCCTTAAAGGTATTGCGCACCTCGAGGTAGTACCCAAAGACATTGTTGAAAGCGACCTTCAGGGAGGCTATACCGGTCTTTTCTATCTCGCGTTTCTCAATGGCTTTAAGATACGAAAGGTTGTTGTTCTGTATCGAGCGGTACTCGTCCAGTTCCGTGTTCACTCCTGCGGCAATGGTCCCCGTTTTGCCCTGTTGGACAGGTGCGTCAAGGGCTATCTCGCGCAGGATGCGTTCGCGGATGTCGGTGCAGGGATTGAGTTGTGTTGCCAATTGCGTCAGATGGTTATTGGACTCAATGGGTGCAATGAGTTGTTGTATCTTCTCGACGGCCTGCAGGGCATAGGCTATTTGTCGGAGGCTCTGTGGACCGATGCGTCCTGTGGCGACCTTCGATACCAAGCGTTCCAAGTCCTGCATCCGTTCGATCTGCCGGCGTATACCGTCTCGCAGGTCGGGATGGCGGAAGAAGCACTCCACCATCGATTGCCGCATGCGGATGGGTTGCACTTCCTTGAGCGGGAAAGCCAGCCAACGCCTGAGGAGCCTATTGCCCATAGGCGAAACTGTCTGGTCCAGCACCTCCAGGAGGGTCTTGCTCTCCGGTGTGATGCCCTGAATGAGTTCGAGATTGCGTATGGTGAAACGATCCAGCCAGACATAGCGGTCTTGCTCAATGCGTGCCAAGTGGCGGATATGTCCGGTCTGCAGGTGTTGGGTCATGTCGAGGTAATGCAAGATAGCCCCTGCGGCTATTATGCCGTTCGGCATATCGGCTATACCAAACCCCTTGAGATTAGCGACACCGAACTGCTTCTCAAGTCGGTCCTGCGCGGCCTGTGTCGTCATCATCCACTCGTCGAGTTCAAAGGTGAAGAACCTATCCCCGAAATCGGCTTGGAAGCGGTCCCTCATACCCCTTAGGAACAGTACCTCCTTGGGGGCAAAATTGGTAAGGAGCTTGGCGACTGAAATGCCATTACCTTCGGCTATAAAGTATTCTCCGGTGGATATATCGAGGAAGGATGCCCCGACCCTGTCGCTATTCTTCTCCTTGGCGTACGAGACGCAAGCAACGAAGTTATTCTCCTTATCCCCGATGGCGGTATCCGCATAGGACACGCCCGGGGTTACCAGTTCCGTCACACCGCGTTTAACCAGTTTCTTGGCCAGCTTGGGGTCTTCCAACTGGTCGCAGATGGCGACCCTATGTCCCGCACGAACGAGTTTAGGCAGGTACGTATCCAAGGCATGGAACGGGAAACCCGCCATTTCAATGGGCGAAGCATTCTTGTTATTGCGGTGCGTCAAGGTGATATTCAGTATCTTAGCCGCCGTTACTGCATCTTCGCAATACGTCTCATAGAAGTCACCACACCGAAAGAGCAATAACGCATCGGGGTATTGCTGTTTGATGTCGCGAAACTGTTTCATCATCGGGGTGGATAACGGGTCCTCGTGTGCCATAACTATTTACTATTTTGCATTTCGATTAACTTGTGGTAATACCCCTGACGCGCCATCAGTTCGTTGTGTCGTCCTTGCTCCACGATTTCTCCTTCATGCACAACGCAAATCATATCTGCGTCCCGAATAGTGGATAACCGATGTGCCACAACCAATGTCGTGCGGTTCTTAAGGAGGTGATTAAGTGCCTCTTGCACCAGTTTCTCCGATTCGGTATCGAGGGCAGATGTGGCCTCGTCCAAGATGAGTATCTCGGGGTTCTTGAGGATAGCTCGCGCAATGGATATACGCTGCCGCTGTCCTCCTGAGAGTCGCGTACCGCGGTCGCCGACGGTTGTTTGGTAGCCATCGGGCGTCGCCATAATGAAGTCATGGGCATTGGCTATCTTCGCAGCTTCGATGACCGCTTCGTCCCAGGTCATGCCGCTCGGGGCAGGTTGGGTGGTATCAACGCCGAAGGTTATATTATTATAAAAAGTGTCATTGAAGAGAATCGCCTCTTGGCTGACATTGCCCATGACGGCTCGTAGGTCATAGGTCTTGACATCCCGTATATCGATGCCGTCAATGGTTATGCGTCCCTCGTCCACATCATAGAACCGCGGCAGCAGGTCAGCGAGGGTTGTTTTGCCGCTACCCGATTGCCCCACAAGTGCCACGGTCGAGCCTTTAGGTATCTCAAAAGAGACATGCTTAATGACCTGTTGGTCCGGTTGGTAGCCAAAGGATACATCCTCGAACCGAATAGCGTCCGTGAAGGGAGGCATCGGCAGGGGGTGTTCGCTCTCCCGAATATTGGACTCGGTTTGTAATATCTTGTCGATCCGCTCCAGAGATGCCGTGCCGCGACGGATAGCATAAGAGGCACGGGTCAGGTCCTTGGCGGGATTGATGATGGAGTAGAAGATGATCAGGTAGTATATAAAGTTCGCCGCATCAATGGTGCTATTGTCCGTCAGGATCAGCGTGCCGCCGTACCAGAGCACAATGGCAATCATCGCCGTACCGAGGAACTCCGACATCGGGTGTGCGAGGTTGTAGCGCATCGCTATATGGGAGAAAGTGCGGCGAGTCGTATCATTGAGGACTTCAAAGCGTGCCTTGAGTTTCTCTTCGGCATTAAAAGCCTTCACGACCCGCAAACCGCCTAAGGTCTCTTCTATCTGCGACAAGAGGTCTGCCGTCTGTTCTTGCCCCTTGGTGGAACGACGCTTGAGGCTACGCCCCACCAAACCGATGAAGTACCCCATGGTCGGAAGCAAGATGAGCACAAAAATGGTGAGCCGCCACGACACCGCAAAGAGCGCAATGAGGTAAACCGTAATCAGAATAGGGTCCTTGAAGAGCATATTGAGCGACGCCATGATCGAGGCTTCCACCTGCCCTACATCATTGGTCATGCGGGACATGATATCGCCCTTCCGCTCCTCGGTGAAATAGCCGATGGGCAGGGTAATCACCTTATTATACAGTTGTCGGCGCATGTCGCGGAGCACTCCTGTTTCGATGGGAATGGTGAAGAACGTAGCGAAGTAGGACGCGGCGCACTTAAGGAGCGTCGCTACGACCAAAAACAACCCTAATTCAAACAGCACCCAACCCGGACCGACCGATGCCAACTGCTCTTGGAGATAAAAGTAGAAGTTATTGACAACAGTATCCCCTATTTGGCTCAAGGACATTCCGTCCGTAATGGGTATATACACTTTATCCGACGCGGCGATACCGAAGAGTATCCGCAGAATGGGAATGATGGACGAGAAAGAAAAGAGCGTCAACACAGCCGCTAAGAGGTTGAAGAGGATGGACAGGGCAACCTGCCCGATGTACGGTGATATGAATCGTCTCAACATGCTCATAACGCGGCTTTTCGTATCTGTTCGGCAACAAACGCGCCAATCTTGGCTTCAAAATCGGCTTTATCTTCCCTAAAATCAGGTTCTATCGGCAGTGCCGCCAGTTTCTGTCTCAGTGGCTCCGGCAAGTCTAACCGCATCAACCGCGAATAGTCCTTCTCCGTCGTTATAACTGCGTCAAAATGCGCTGCACGAGAGGCTATTTGGTCCAAGTTCTTCTTCGTGTAGTTATGGTGGTCAGGAAACGCCATGAGTTCCGCCTGCGGGGCTTGCTCATGGATATAATCGAACATGTAATCCGCATGGGCTATACCTGTCAGTACCAGCGGTTTAGCAGGAATATCCATAGGCGCATAACGAATATGCGAGAAGTACAGCGACTGGAAGGCTGAGAGCTTGAGGTTATTCGCCACAACGCGTTTGTCTATCGCCTTCATTGACTCGGGGCACTTGGTCACTACCACCACTTGGGCGCGACGCGCTTCCGCTACTGGCTCACGCAGCCTGCCCCATGGCAATAAATGGTCGCGCACATAGAGCCTGCCATACGGTGTTAGGAGAATGTACATATCGCACCGAATGGAGCGGTGTTGGAACGAGTCGTCTAACAGCACCAACTGCACCTCAGGGTGCATCAAGTGGAGTTGCTTAATCGCCTTCACCCTATTGGCGCAAACAGCCATCGGGATGTCGGGGAACTTGCGATACATCTGCATCATCTCATCCCCGATGGTGGAAGCATCAGCATTCCGATCGGCAAAGACCAACCCTTTGGTCAGGCGTCCATAGCCACGCGACACTACCGCCACCTTATAGGTCGGAGAAAGCGCGCGAATGAGGTACTCGACCATGGGCGTCTTACCCGTTCCGCCAACTGCCAGGTTGCCCACACCTATCGTCGGTATATCCACCCCATAGGACGGCAGGATATGCTCGTCGTAAAGCACATTCCTCAGTCCCACACCCACGGCATAAAGCCAACTGAGAGGGACAGACCATATAGCATGCCACCCCGATTGCGCCATCTTACTGAATCGTTACCTGAGGTGCAAGGGCCATTACACGGGGTTGAGAGCAGAACGCACGCATCTTAAGCAGCAAACGCTCTTCCTCCGGCATGTCGCCCGAAAGCAACTTAACCAATTCCTCAAACGTATCTTTCTTGTCCGGATAAACGCGCGTCGCAAAGTCCGTGGTCAGACCTGCTAATTGAGCGGCTTTATTGATTGCATCCTCGAGCGACCCGAGGTTATCAACCAGCCCCAGTTCAAGGGCATCGGTGCCCAACCAAACACGACCTTCACCTATCTGCTTAATCTCGTCCTGAGTCGTGTGCCTACCGGCCGCGCAGCGAGCAGTAAACAGGTCATAACCACGCTCAACCATCGACTGCATCATGTGGCTCTCTTCTTGGGTCATGGGTCGCATACCTAACGAACCTGCCATCGAGGTGTGCTTGTTCGTTCCGACCTCGTCCATATCTAAACCGACCTTCTTCATGAGCGGACCGCAATTAGGTATGGTACCAAAGATGCCTATTGAACCTGTTATCGTGTTCGGCTCAGCATAGATATAGTCGGCACCGCAGGAGATATAATAGCCTCCCGAAGCGGCATAATCGCCCATAGAGACCACCACGGGCAACCCCTTTTCGCGCAGCAATTGCACGGCGTGCCAAATCTGTTCAGAAGCATCCGCCGAGCCGCCAGGGCTATTAACCCTAAAGACTACAGCGCGTACATCATCAGCTTTGAGAACTTTCTTGAGGGTCGTAACCATCTCTGTCCCGACTATGCCGTCGCCCTCCGTGTCCGTAATCTCACCTTCGGCATAAACGATAGCTACCTTGTTCTTCGCCTTATTAGCAACGCGCTTCACACTCTTCATCGCACTGTGCGATACCAAATGAAACTGCTCCGTGCCGACTAATTGCGCCAAAACGGAATCCATGCCCTGCTCATAGGTCAGGCTATCCACGAAGTGGTAGGCTAAGTACTTCTCTTCGGGTTGTAGTTCCATGCACTCATCCGCATAAGCGTTGAGTTGCTCCTTACTGATACCGCGCGTTTCGCTGACAGCCGTCAACGTCTGGTCCCATAAACCCTGTACATAATGGAGGGTCTGAGCCTTATCCGCCTCGGACATAGAGGTTCTGAAGTACGGTTCAACCGCCGACTTGAAGGTACCGACCTTCACTATCTGCATCTCAACACCAATCTTCTCCAAGAGCCGTGTGTAATACATTTTGACTGCCCCAAAGCCGTGCCAATCAACTGTACCGGAGGGGTTCAGGTATATCTTATCGGCAACAGAAGCAAGGTAATAATTGACTTCACCATAATGCGGTGCATAAGCGACGATGAACTTACCCGACTCCTTGAAATCTACAAGGGCATCGCGAATAGCCTTCGCTGTCGCTTGACCCATAGCCAATTGACCTTGATAGAGGTAAATACCTTTGATATTGACATTGGTCTTAGCCTCTTTGATGTTCGCGAGAATATCGTCTAACCCATAGGTTGTTCGCTCACTTCTGCCGGGTATCTGTCCCATCAGGGCGGCAAAGGGATTATCCTCCCCTACCCGCTCAACAACCATACCATTCAGCGTCAGTTTGTACACGGAATTGTCCTTCAACTTGGTCTCAGAGGGCTGCATCATAGCGTTCATTACGAGACCCTCAATAAGCCCAAATGCAAACAGGATTGCAATGATAATCAGTGTTTTGCCAAAGCATCCCATCTTACGACGAGGCTGTGCCTCATCTCTTTTCTTAAATACTACCATATTCTTTCATTTTTACTTTTACAACCTATTCCGCCATCACAGACCCGCATACGCCCATGATGAGCCATATAACGAGGAAGCAGATGGCGATACCCAACATCCACCAAAACATCCTCTTTGGCATACCCATCGGTCTATTTTCCGCTATCGGTTCGACATCCTCAATGACCGTCCCAGGCTTAAGGAACGAGTAGCGCTGTGAACGCTGCATATCACGCTCGTACTGCTCGTTGATCTTCTTGCGGGAGTGCTGAAACAGAAACCAGCAGAACAGATAGAAGCCTATCACCAACACCACGGACAGACCTGTCATTTGGCTCAAAGGAGTGCCTGCCATGAACAGTACAGAATCATATGTCCCGTGCAGCAACACCGGCATCCAGAACACGCGCGAGGCATATCGAGAAGACATGTCGTGGAAGTATATCATCGAATAGAAATAACCCATCGCTATCGCGAACGCAAAGTGACCCGGAACGGCAAAGATAGCACGGCTGACCGCTACCGACTGCCAGTCGTTGATATTGGCCAATAGGTAGATGATGTTCTCCGTTCCCGCAAAACCCATACCGATGCACACCGCATACACAATCCCGTCAAATCGCTCATCGAAGTACCTGTTGTTCCGCAGCAGGAGCATGAGCATGGTCAGTTTAGCAAACTCCTCGGGTATCGCCGCACCGACAAAACCCTTGAAGATGGCACCTAACCAGGTGGAGGGTTCAGAAGGAATAATGGGACTTAACAGCGTCTCCAGTAGCATCGCAAAAGCCGCGGAAATAACGCCATACAACACCCCCTTCACTATCTGACCAAACGGTTCACGCTGCTGTTTATCACGCCAGTAGATGTACAACACCAACAGAAATGCAGGCAATACCGCCGCAAAAATTACTAAATACACATTGTTCGATTCCATAACTTCAAAGCGGCTCTGCCGCGTTCATCTTTTAACTTTTCACTTTCAACTTTCTTCCGCCGGCTACTGCCCTAATTATGCATCATGCATTTCATTTTGCATCTTGCATTCTGCATCTTGCATTTTTAACGGATCAGCCTTGGCAAACCAACGCAGGTCCTTGAAGAAACTAATCAGATAGAACAGCACCAACAGGAACAAAATGCACAACCCTACGATATCCAATATACCGTACTGTATCGTCTTGCCAAAATACTCCAACGATGCCGTATACCCTGCCAATGGCGGTACATACATGATTATGATACAGGCGATGATAATGATTAGCCTAAACTCCGTCGGACCCATCTTGCCATAGGTCAGTTTAAACTCGTTCTTCAGGTGCGCATTGATGCTCACATACACCGTCAGGGCTAAATAAACAGCCCAACACAACGCAGCAATACTCATGTTCATCAGCGGCGATAAACCGGCTCCTATGAACAGGAATGCCTCGGTTATCGTGTCTATATTGTGGTCCAAATAGTACCCGTACAACGGGCGCTGTTGGTCACGAACACGCGCTAAGGTCCCGTCTAACGAATCGCCAAACCAGTTGAGCACCAAACCGGCACACGCTAACCATAACCAATAGATACTATAGTTGGTCAGAAAGAAACCCAAACCGCCCAGGAACGAGCCGAATAACCCTAACCATGTCAACATATCACTTGTCACCCATAAGGGCAAACGGGAGGCAATAGCCACTAATACTTTCTTCTCAACCCCATTCAAAATAGAGGTCTGAATACGAACTGATTGATGTCTTTCCATATATAATTATTTTGTTATTTCACACCACCGCGGAGAAGCACCGCCCAAACCGATGCCACATCTTCCTAACCCACGGCACGGCATCTATATCGGCCTGAGTCACCCTATCGCTAATCGCAAGTTCCGCCTCGTAAATCTGTTTCTGCTCAAGAGCGGTCGCTTCGTCATACATATAGGTGTTGATCTCAAAATCGATACCGAAACTCCTATAATCCAAATTGGTCGTACCAATACAGGTCAGGTAATCGTCTGCCACTATGGTCTTGCTATGGATGAACTCACCGTTCCTCAGGTACAACTCCACACCTGCCGCTAACATGTCCCCGTAATAACTCGGGTTGATTACCCGCATGATGCCCGTGTCGCACACACGAGGTAGCATCACCCGTACCTCCACACCCCGCCGAGTGGCAGCACGCATAGCCGCTATCAACGAGGCCGGCGGAGCAAGATAGGGACTCTGTATCCACACATACCGCTCGGCATGATGCAATACCCACTCGTACGACTGCAGCAAAACCGCTTCCGGAGAGGTCGGTTCATCCGGCGTAATCTGCGTCAAAACACCCTGCGTGGGGAGCTCCGGAAAAAAACCTGTCAGGTCTTCCCCTAACTTGCCACCGGCAGTCAACCAAGTGTCAATGAACGCCATCTGCAACTGACCTACCGCCGCACCCTCTAACCGCAAGTGCGTGTCACGCCATTGCTTGAAGTAATGGTCGTTGATGTTCATCCCACCGGTATAACCTATCGCGTTGTCAATGACCACTATCTTGCGGTGGTCCCTATAACTGAGCGTCATCAGAAACCGCAGTAGCGACAACCCCGTGTTCGTGAAGTTCACCACCTCTACGCCCGCACGCTTCATGGCGTGAAAGTAGATGTTCGGTATCGGAAAATTGGCAATGTTCTCATTGATGAAACGCACCTTCACACCTTCACGAGCCTTGTCCATCAGGAGCTTACGAATAGTCCGACTGCCCTTGTCTATCCCGAAATGGAAGTACTCCATATGTATCGACTCTTTCGCACCCATAAGGTCCTTAACCAATAATTCGTACTTGCGGGCACCATGCGTAATGATTTCATGCGTGGCAGTCGAAACCCTCGGGCGACCATGAGTGGCTAATAATGCCTCCAAACCGCGCCAATGGGGGCGGACAGCCTCACTCCCATTACTATCAAAGAGCTTGTCGATGATAGGCTTATTAACAGGGTCTGATAGCCTGTTACTCAATATCTGATGGCGTCTTTTATAGTTCCGCATGCCACGCCAGTTGATGCCGAAGACGAGCCATACCACCAATACAGCCACAGCAACGATTATCACGATTTTCCAAACAACCGACATTTTTTATTCTTCTTCGCACATTTCAAGCCGCAAAGATACGCCTTTTTTTTTACTTATGCAAATTTTTATGTTTTTTTTTTGAGTTGAAGCAAATTTATACCCGTTTTTTCGTCAAAAACCGTTCTTCCATGCTTCATGATAGAGCAATGCGTAGACGGTCGAACCTTCTCCTGCGGCATGCCGAGCACGGTAGGTTGCTAAAACAGGATACAGCTCGTCTCCCTCTTGGGCAGACAAGACTTGCTTGACATATCTCCTCACGGCGCACATTTTTTCGCGGACTGCTATTTGCGCTGCGGTTAGCGGTTTGGTGCTCGTCTGACGGTAGGTGTATGTAAAAATTTTTCCGGTACGTCTGTCCGTCCGCATGGAGATATTCCCCCCGAGTTTTCCGGATAGGGATTTTATTCCTTCTCTTGGTCTAAGTTGTGCCATAATTATTCTTTTTTGATATCAATTCTATTACCATTTTTAAACCGCACTTTTTCCGGCCAGTGATTGCTAATTGCCATCGATGTCCAGGCATATAATAGTTTATTATCTTCTCCAAGTTCGTCCAACATGCTCCAGCCATCAGGGTTGGTTGTCCCATAAAAGTTCAGAATCTCATCACTACCGCATTTTCTCTTTTTCATGGCTTCTTCCCTCGCCTTGTTCGGGTCGCCGGAGGTCATAGTGCTCTTAGGTTTGGACCAATATGGTTGTGCATATTGTGTGGTGGTTTGTTGTTTGGTTGCCGCCTCTTCCTTCCTGACCTTTTGCTTCAGCCAGTTGTAGAAATATTGGCGCACTGCGCAATCGCTATCCTGCCGCTCTTCCAAGCTGCTGAAAAAGACGTGATCCACAAACTCATCCACCAGTTTCTCTGCGCGGGGCTGTACTTGCTCCCACGTCATCTTCTCGCTTGCGTAGCCAGAGTGCGTCATGATTTCGCACAGCCACTTCTTGCGAGCATAAAGGATTGCCTTGTAGGTCTCCTTTGTTCTTATAAAAATAGAATCAAAATAACGAATATTATTATTTCTATTATTGTATATTATTTCTTTGTTACTTTCTTTATGGGTGGCGTGCTGCTTTTTGTTCGTGTTTTGCAATGACGTTGTTGCATTTTCCGTAGCAAAGTCCGTTTGGTGCGTTTTGTTCGTGTTTTGCAATGGCGTTGTTGCATTTCTCGTAGTTTTTTTGGGTTTGAAATTCGCTCGCATCGCCTTGTCAACCTCTTTACGCACCACCTCTTCGTTAAGGTCCTGCATAAGTTTGGCGGTGGTGAAATAGGTATCGCCCTTTTTCTCCAGCCAGCCTTCTTCAACATAACGTTTGATTCTCCTTGACATGGTCGATATAGAACACCTGTCTGTAATTTGACACAAGGATGGGAAATGGATTTTCCATCCGCCATAACATGCAGTAGATAAGGCGCTTAGTGTCATTACATCGCCTTGTTTCAAACCGAGAGCCTCGCTCGCAGTTGCATCATAACAATAACACAGCATAGATAATAATAGTTAAGGTTTTAAAAAAAATATTTTAGATTTATTTACTTTTAGGAGCATAATTGTTCTATGAGGGTTCGGTTATTGTCCTCGTGATTATGCCCGGATTTAACGAATTTTGTCAATTCCGACTGCAAAGATACAAAAAAATTTTGAAATAAACAAGTTTTTTTTCATAAAAATTTCACATTATTTTTCATTTCCCTCATTATCAGTCATCTACGTGCAAACTTATTTTTCTGAGCCGATTGGGGTGAGAGAGGGGGGAGGATGCGGTGAGCGTTGCTTGATGTTCAAGAGAAGGTAGGGGGGGTAAAGTTGAAAGTGCTCATAAGATGCAAAATGCAAGATGCAAGATGCAAGATGCAACGCCCTACGGGCTATGCAGAATGCAAAATTATTCATCAAGCAGTATAAAAGTGCCAAATTTATTAACTAAACGGACTAATCTATAAAACGTGCGCTACGCTAATTTTTAGAAGTGCCCTTAATCCATAAACCGGCAGGAGAGCATATCACAGAGTCTCGTCGCGTGCGTGGGGGAGGTGAAGATGAGCGTCAAAGGTTGCTTGTGGGCGTGTTTCTTAGCCCTAAAGGGAACTATTACATCGCAAATAGGCAGTGGCAGGCAGGAGGGGGCGAGGGCGACTGCGTCGGAGGGGGGATAGTGCAGATGTGCGATCGGGCGTTCACCGAGCAGAACCTGTACATCAAAAGGCTCACCATACGGTCGGAGCGTTAAGGCAAACTGACCTTTCCGAGACATGCACGCTGTATGGATGTACTTAAAGCCCACAACGGTACTATCGGTTATACTAACCAGTTCCGTCGGTTGGTCGGGGTCACGGCTTGGACGGATAAAGGGGCGTTCACCGGAAGGCGTGTAATACGCCGATGCCCAAGCGGCTAAGATTGGCTCATAAGGGTTCAGCCCCTCCGTCTTAAAGCCCTCAGAGGTATATTCGGCTTGTTCGATCAGCACCCTGCCTCCTTTCCCTTGTTCGACCTTCACTTGGAGTGGTGCGACCATGGTTTGGCGGGAGTATTCGTTAGTGCCCGTTTGGCGGTGGTAGATGAGATAATAGACCGATTCGTTCAAGGCAAAGATACTGCCGTGTGTATTTCCCCAAGGGCATGCGGCAGCGATGACTCTTCCGTCCGACAGGGTGATGGGGGCTCTGCCATCAATGAGCGTACCGCCATAGGTGAAGGGGCCTAAAGGCGCATCGCCATAT
>FLNX01000501.1_pt1 | contig 16846 bp, 17 predicted proteins | sample 1140341 | NCBI WGS metagenome assembly FLNX01 (sample SAMEA3878208, study PRJEB12797) | bioreactor metagenome | biome: Moose rumen | place: Sweden | collected 2011-10
AGCGACGGGTTCGGAAGCTTCCGCAGGCGGAACTTCAGGCGGTAGTCTGTTTTTGTTGGGACTCATTCGCCTGTGCCCTTTTTGTCTTACTTGCGAAAGGATTATAATGCGTTTGCCCTGCATTGCTACTTGCCATAACTAAATCAAAATGCTATATTTTCTGTATATCTCAATTTCCAATTGTATGAGTTTTCATTCCCAACCCGTACAACAATGTAAGGAGCTACATTTATATGGCTACAAGAAGAAGCCCTCGCTTTAAGGAATGCAGAAGACTTGGCGTGAACGTTTCAGGTCACCCCAAGGCAATGAACAGAGCAAACGCACCTGCATTCAAAAAAACACACAAGACATCAGAATACGGTCTTCAGCTGATTGAAAAACAGAAGGTCAAGGCATACTATGGCATTCTGGAAAAGCAGCTTCGCCGCTATTATGAGCAGGCTACAAAGTCTGCAGAAAAGACTGGTACCGCACTTATCGTTGCGCTTGAATGTCGTCTTGATAACCTTGTGTACAGAATGGGATTTGCAAACTCAATCCGCATGGCACGCCAGTTGGTCAGCCATCGCCACATTGAGCTTGACGGTAAAATCATCAACGTTCCGTCACAGCACGTAAAGGTTGGGCAGGTTATCTCCCTGACTGAAAAATCACGCAAGAACGAGCAGTTCAAGAAAGCATTCTTGGGTGCAAACGCTGCACCGCTTGACTATCTTGAAGTAAATCAGGATTCATTCAGCGGTAAGCTCGCAAGCCTGCCCCAGCGCGAAAAAATCCCGGTACAGATTAACGACCAGATGGTTGTTGAATACTACTCAAAGTAGGATTATTTCTGCGGAAATACGACACCTCCAGACAGGAGGTGTTTTTTTTGTCTTCTCTGTCGATAGTGCTTTATCAACTTTATCAATAAGAAGGATGCATTTAAAACAAAAAAGCGTCCCCTGTATGGAAACGCTTACTCATGAGCTATTGCAGATTCGAACTGCAGACCCACGCCTTAAAAGGGCGTTGCTCTACCTGCTGAGCTAATAGCCCATGCCTTTTACAACAAAACACATATGTTTTGCGAATGCTCTATTACTATATAGAATATTCCGAAAGATGTCAATACCAGAGTTCCTAAAATCGGCAAAAAAGCCTAGTTTTCGCTTTCAGGGAGCAGAACTTCATCGGTACCGGGCTTTCCACCTTCCAGTTGGGCAACAAAATCCTCCGCCTCTTTAGCCTCATAGGCAAAATAGCCCGCCTCATAGATAGAGGCTGCCCATTTTGCCGCACGAATCGCCCTCGCCTTTTCTTCCGCAGTAGGTTTTCCCTTTACCAGTATACGGGCTATGGCAAAATAATCGGAGGCAATGGCAGGAGTATTTTCAGCATCGCGGTCGTATTTGAGGGCATTTTCCAAGGCTTCCACTGCGGATGCTTTGTTTCCGGCTTTTGAGCGCACACGGGCTGCTGAGTACCAGTCTATGCCGATTTCATACAGATAGCGGTGCTTTGTGTGCAGTTCTGCCGCAAGCAAATAATTACTGTCCGCAGCGCCATAGTCTTTCTGCATTTCATACACATCTCCCCGTGTGCGATACAAAAATGCCAGATAGTAGGGCTCTTTTGAGAGCGATGCCGCCACCTGATTCAGCATGGCAATCGCCGCGGAAAAATCCGCACTATCACGATTTTTTGCAACAATGTTTTTCTGCTCGTACACACGGCAAATCTGGAGCAACAAATCCGTTCGCTCCGTCCGCTTGGCAAATTCCCTTGCCCGTTCCAAAAGCATCTCGCTGGAAAGTCCCGCAAAGGGAACCTCATGTTTTGAGCTGCGGGCAGAAAATGCAGAAACATCGGCTGCCGCTACAGAAAGGCGGTAAATCACGGCGGAAAGGGAAATGCGGCACAAAAGGTCAGTCTCATCAACAGAAGTGGCAAGGGTATAGGCTTTCTGCAGGTTCATGCCCGCATTTTCTATGTCGCCGGCAGCGAGTTGATTGTTTGCCGTCTCAAAATAATTACTGGCCGCCGTCGCTGTATCCCGTACCAGCATGGCACGTTTTGGCGCACTGGAGCAGCCTGCAAGCAAGGAGGAAAGAATCATGCCTAAAACAAAACACTTTTTCATGTATGCTGCCTAAAAATCTGTCCTGCGAAGCTGCAAGGTAGCCGCCGTTGTGTTGGAGCGGTCGGGAACGCCGTTTCTGATAAGGGGATTATTCTTTACGCCAATTAAGACATCCTGCACCTGTACCAAAAGCGTATTTACCTGGGTAAGTGCCGTGTCTACCTGGGGAACTGCGTCTGCCACAAGAGTATCTGCGTTTTCACTTATCGTTACCAGTTCATTGGTTATGGAAGTCAGATTAGAAAAAACCTCTGTAAGGGAGGCGGACATTTCTTTTCCCAGCAACCTGGGCACCATTCCTTCCGGGTCTTTGAGATTGCCGGTAAGTTCGCCAAGATTTTTGGTAATCGTCTCGATATTTCCCACCGTCTGCGTAAGGGGGCTTTCACCTCGTCCCACAAAGGCATTGTTCAGCTCACCCGTAAGCCGAGTGATACTCGCCAAAAAGAACTGCACCTGATCCATGAGGGCGGTGATTCGGTCGTCACTGGGAGTAATGCGGTTCTTTTTCTCCTCCAGAATCTTCATGCCCTGTCGGGAGTCCAGTCGGTAGATTTCTGAGCCGGATTCAATATTCTCCTCCCCTGCTCCCGGCAAAAAATTGAAGGATGTTCCCAAGCCAATGGGACTTACACTCAACTGCACGAGAGAGCCATCCTTTACATATTCCGAATAATCTTCCAGGATAAAGTAGTCTACGCGAACCTGATTTCCTTCCAGCTGAATCTTCTTGATTTTTCCAATTGAGAATCCCTTGTACGTTAAATCCATGCCCGCCTTCAGGTTTGCTCCTGAATCAAAGATGGTGTAGTAATGATATTTTTTGGTAAACCAGTTCTGTTGCCCGCCAATGGCAAACACAAGGACAATAAGTCCAACAATCGCGGCGAGAGAAAAAATACCTACAATCTGGTCAGCATAGCGAATCTTAAACTTCATACCGCTCTTCTCCTACCAAGGTAGAACTCTCCAAAACTCCTTCATCAATGACATAGTGCGTTCCCTTGAATTCCTTTGCAAAGGCTGCACTGTGAGTCACATAGACCATAGTCTTTCCCGCGTCCTCAAATTCATGCAGCAGACGGACAAGCACCTGTGCGCCACGACTGTCCAGAGATTCCGTGCATTCATCCAAAAAAAGCAGGTCAGGCTTACAAATCATGGCTCGGGCAAAAGCAACCCGCTTCTGCTCACCCATGGATAAGTCTGCCGGACGGAGGGAAAGGGAACGCTCGTACTTTACTATTTTACACATATTTTCAACTTCTGCCAGTCTTTCTTCCTTGGAGAGCTGAGGAAAATGTATGCTGAGGGGCAAGGACACATTTGAAAGGATATCCTGATTTGCCCATAAAGCCGCATCCTGAAAGACAAAAGCACTGCGCCTGCGAAAAGCCCTGTTCTCTGCCTTGGTCATCAGGTTGATGTTCACGCCATCAAAAGAAACAGTGCCGCCTGTAGGAACAAGGATTCCCGCAATCAGCTTAAGGAGCGTGGACTTACCGCAACCAGATTTTCCCGTAATGGCGACAGTCTCCCCCTCATGGATATGCATACTGATGCCCTTGATAATAGGCTGAGAACGTGAACTGTATTTTAGATTTTTTATTTCCAATAATGCCATGGCTGCTCAAAAAACATAAGGAAGCACTACGATGAAAACGTCCACCAGAATAATGCCAAAAAATGAATTTCCTACCGCAGAAATGGCCGCAATAGGAACCTCAGTAGATGCCCGCTCCACGTTCAGTCCAAAATAACATGCTACCAGAGAGATAACCATGCCAAAGAGGATTCCTTTCAGGGATGAAGTCAAAATGACTGCAACCGTCAGTTCTTTCAGAAGCGCGGCAAAATATCCACCAGCAGAAACCGGGTCAAATATCAGGGTCAAAAAATAAGGCCCGATAAGGCCGCAGAGGGAAAAATAAACGGTCAGCAGAAAGACGGAAGCCGTCACCCCCATAAAGCGGGGGGTCACCAGATGATTGAGGGGGTCAACTCCCACAGAAACGTAGCTTTCTATCTGATGCGTAACCACCATGCCTCCCAATTCCGTGGCGATGGCCGTTGCAGAGCGAGCCGTAACGATAAAAGCAACCAGAATCGGTCCTAATTCCTGGGCAATGATAACCACAAGCAATTTATAGATGAGGGCATTTTGTCCGATTGAAAGCAAAAGCGGATTTCCCACCAAATACAACGCTGAGCCAAGGGCAAGGGCAATAACGGCAATCAGCGGCAGGGCTTCGATATAGGTAAAAAGCAACTGCATAATCAAAATCTTTCGCGCTGCCCTGCCACGAGTTACAAACAATGCCGCGTACTTTAAGACATGTCCGACAAAACCAAGGGCATAGGGAAGACTTGCAAACTTCTGCAGCACATAATTTCCCAACTTTTTCAGCATATAGTGAGTATATCACAAGGAAAGAATTTTATCCACCTACGCCTACATATTCTGCAAGGGTATCACTCTCCCCTGTCTTTTCTGCATCGGAAAGCGGACGGCGGATTTTTACCCTGATGACAGAGCCTGCCGATGGAATATGGGAAGCGTCAGGAGCAAAAAGCAACTGACAGTGCAGGAAATTTTCCGTTACGGCATGCACCACAATCCTGTTCTTGGAAAGTTTTGCCCGGTGAAGTGTTTCGCAGACAGCCTTGAGCTCCTGTCCTATAAAGGAGTTGATATAGGCAGTCTTCGCTTCTTTGCTGTAGGCTTCCAGTTGGGCAACACGCTTACCTGCTACGGAGTTGGGCACCATAGGCCGCATTGTATAGGCTTCCGTTCCCGGCCGGGCACTAAAGGGAAAGGCGTGTACAAAAGTCATGCCTGTTTTTTTCAGCATTTCCATCGTAAGGGAAAAATCCTCATCACTTTCGCCGGGAAAGCCTGCAATAATGTCACAGGCAAGAAAAGGATTTGTCTTTGCCTTTCGCAGCAATTCCACCGCCTTGTAGACAACGGCAATACGATACGGACGCTTCATTTTTGCAAGTACCGCATCACTTCCTGACTGAATTGAAATATGAAAATGCGGCCGTACGCGGGGATTTTCAATGATTTTGGCGAGCCGTTCAGTAACAATTTCCGGGTAAAGACTGGAAATACGGATAGCAATTTTCTCCGTGTGGAAAAGCAAAAGTTCCAGAAGACCTGCAAAATCTACAAAACCGTCCTGCCAGGCACCGCGATACTGGGCAATGTTTACCGTAGTAATGACCACTTCTGACTGCCCCGCTTTTTCCATGGCAGCCACCTGATTGATTACATCCTGGGCGGCAAGAGAAACAGATTTTCCACGGGCAAGACGAATGCGGCAATAGGTACAGACCGCATTGCAGCCATCCTGAATCTTTATGGAAGCCCGACTGTGATTTAAAAAACTGTCTGTAGTCAAACGAAAGTGCAGTGACTGCTGGCCAGCGGCTCCGTCAAACTGCGTCTGCAAGGCATCTGCCAGGGATTTGCCGTCTGTGTCGGGCAGGCTTTTTAAGAAGGCGGGCAGATCTGCCAGCGCACCCTTTTTCTGACCGCCCAGCACACAGATTCGTTCATCAATCGCCTTGATTTCATCTCGATTCAACTGAGCATAGCAACCGGTAACAAGCACCGCCGCACGAGGACACTTTGCAAGCAAAAGGCGCATAATGCGACGGGCTTTCTGCTCGGCCTTTGCCGTTACAGTACAGGTATTCACGATGCACAGCCCCACATCCTGCTGCACATCGTCGGAAGCAGTCAGCGGATTCATGGCAACAGAAAAACCTGCATCGGTAAAAGCACGTGCCGCACCTTCACTTTCCGCCTGATTGAGCTTACAGCCCAGCGTCTCAAAATGAATGGATGTATTCATGACTGTGCTTGTTTAGCGAAGGCGGGCGGTACAACGGTCTCTGCCACGAGCCGCTTCTGTCTGAGCCGCATTCAATTCCAAAGCCTTGCTGTATGCATCCAGTGCCGTCTGATAGGACCCCGCCATTTCACGGGCGTAGCCGCAGCGTGTCCACCAGTAATCCACCGTAGGTTCCGTGTGCACGGAAGCCGTCATGGCAATGTCAGCATGCTGGTATTTTGCCTGACGGATATAAATCTCACCCATGTAATAGTAGGCATTTCCAATACGGGCTGCGGTGGCAGGAGCCGTGGCAATGTACTGCTGAAAGAGTTCCATGGCGCCGTTATTCTTTCCAAGATAATATTTTGCCTCTGCCTGAATCTCAATGAGCCGAACATCATAGGGACTCACCTTTCTGGCATCGGTGGCATGCTGTTCAGCCAGTGCATACTGACGGTTGCGCACAAGACTCCAGCACAAGACACAGTAGGAATCAATGTTATTGGGATTATCTTTTATTTCCTGCTCACAGATTGCAATTGCCTCGGGATAGCGGCCACTTCGGTACAAAACCAAGGCATCCGCTTTTTGCTGGGCAAAAGTCAGTCCGCAAAGACAGACTGCAATTGCCATAAAAACCAATTTTTTTATGCTCATCTTACACACTCCGTAAAATCAGTTTTCCGTCATGGTACACTTTCCGCTAAAGCGGGCACCAGGCTCCAGAACAACTTGTTTTGAAGTAACATCTCCCTTTACCGAACCAGTGGAAGATACAAAAACCAAATCCCTCCCCGCAATATTACCGTCCACCTTGCCACGAACCAGCACACGAGTTGCCGCAATTTCCGCCGTAACCACCGCTTGGGTATCAATAACCAAATCATTGGTTGCTTCAATTGAGCCTGTCACTTTTCCGCGAATCATAAATGGTTTGGTAAATCTAATGGTTCCGCGAAAAGAAATGTCATCGGCAAGAATTGTGTCAAAGTCATCTTCTTCAAGGTTAAAAAGGTCAGTATCTTTTACTTCAAACATATGCTACAGAATACCCTTTATTAAAATCATCGTCAACATCTCGCAAGCCCGAGTACACAAGAGTCATGCGTCAATCAAGCGGTGCAAAATAGCCAGTCTCAGCCCGACCACTGCGATTCATCAGATAGCTTTCCACTTCTACAGGAAGATAGGCCTGCCCGTATTCCTTAGTAAGCACGGATGTGTAAGAAAGCCGGTACATGCCGCTGGGAATAGCGAGAATATCTTTCATCACATCTGACAAGCCCTGACTGCGGTAGACATAGTATTCGTTACCGTTCGTATGCTCCGTAAGATATCGAATTTCCCGCGCAGGAGAACGAGAGGAAAGCGTGACGACTGCCATGGAAACCGAATTGTTGTTCAAATAAGCGGACAAATCGGAAAGGCTGTAGTTGCTAAATGCCGTCTGACTCACCTCACCGTCCGTCAGATAGATAATCGCCCGCTTTTTTTCCGCCGTTATAAGACCGTTCACCGCAAGACGCAGGGCACTGTCCAAACGCACATCCGATGAAGGTGGATTTTTAAGCGCGCTTGCACTGAACTTCTCTATGCCGGATGGTGAACCCGTGTATTCAAGAATTGGCATGGCAGATGCACTGATGACACGAACCGTGCCCGCTCCCTTCATTGATGCGGCAATCTCCCGCACGGCACTTTCCAATTCCTCACGATGGCGGGAAGTGGAGACAGAGCGATCAATTACAAGCGTTACATCTGCAATTTCATTGGCAAAGGCGGCGCCCTCATACTTTAAGTCCTGCACCGTTCCCTTTCGCTCAGTGACAAGAAAATTGACATCCTTTAGCCCCACAATGCTCTGGCGGTGGCGGTTTTCAACCTTGACTTCCAGGGTCACCTTGGGAAAGGCAGACGCATCCACGCGCTCAATCTGCACAAAAAGGCCGCCAATAAGCTCGCTCATCTTTGCCATGATGTATACTTCATTAGACACCACATCGCTTACCAGCACATTTCCGTTTGCATCAGGCACCGCACAGGTCACCCGGGAGGGAGCATTACCTGTATTCACATTTTCATATACAGCACCAGTAGACACGTCCACTGAATACACATGATTTTTGTCACAGACAACGATATAGCCGCCCCACTGCTTCATGGATTCCGGCTTGACAAAAGACTTCTCCTTGCAGAGGAGACCCGTGTAGTTTCCCGCCGTGTCAAAACGATACACCGCACCTGTCACCGCATCGGCAACGCAGATTTCTCCACCCGCATAGGCAATTCCAGTGGGAGCCTTAAGGCCGGCAAATTCAGCAGTCTTTCCGCCAAAATAAAAAAGACCTTTTCCCTCTTTGTCAAATACGTCAACACGGGCGTTTCCAAAGTCAGTCACATACACATTGCCGGAATCATCCTCAGCCAGATACTGGGGGCCAACCATCTGCCCCACACCGATACCCTTTTCGCCAAAGGACTTGATGAATCCTCCCCTAGCGTTAAACATACTGATGCGGTCTCCGGCAGACTCCGAAACAAGGATATTGCCATCGCGGCTGCGAATCATGTCCATGGGTCGGTCAAAGCCTACCAGAGGAACATTTACCCGATTCACCACCAGACCGTTAATGTCGATTTTTACCAGTTCATTGGAACCGTAGGCAAGCACCCAGACAGAACCGTCTGACTCCGGCAATACAGAAATGGGCTGGCTAAAAACCATTACATCGCCATTGTAGCCGCCAAAGGACCCCGCCTCCGTGTATTTTACCGAAGTCTGATAGGCGTTATCAGTAATGCGCCGCTCCCTCACAATCTCAATCTGATTTTTCAGCAGGAGTCCGCCATAGCCGTTATCCGAAGCAAACTGCCACTGTTGTAAAGCAGCCCCCTCAATGCCTGAGCGATAGTAGGATTTGCCCAGCCAGTCCAGGATAAGATTTTCGTTTGGCAGATAGGAAAGCGCTTTTTCAAACTGCAGGATTGCATCGTTAAAGGCACCGCGATAGTAGGCCTGTACACCCCGGCGGAATTCCTGAAATGCCCTTGCACTCTGAGCAGTCTGCGTACCTGACGCATTCAAAGCCCTTGCCTCCGCGCTGGTAAAAGGTGTCTGCTGAGAAAATGCCAGGACAGCAGCCAGCATAAAGACAAGGGAGCAAAACATTTTTTTTGATTGACCTGTCGGATTCAATACTTTCATTTTAACTCACCTGCGCCAAACGAATATGTTCCTTGATTTCCTCGCTGTCCGGCATGATTTCCTTTGCAAGGGTCAGAAATTTATTGGCATCTTCCATAAGCCCCAGTTTGAGGTAGACCCAGCCCACAGAATCAAGGCAGGCGGCGGAATTGGGCGCCTTTTTAAGGGCTTTTTTGCAATAGGTCAAGGCGGTCGTTAAATCACGGTTTTCACAGGCAAGAACATAGCCCAGACCGTTGAGGGCAGTAGCATTTTCCGGATCTATTTCCAAGGCTTTTTTATAGTAGGAAATACTGGCTTCCGCCTCATCCTGCATCCATGCGTTATATGCCAGGGCCGCATACACTGATGCTGGACGATATTTTGCCTCAAGCAATTTTTGAAGCTCAAAATCGGCAAGTTTTTTTCTTCCAGTTGATGTGTATATGACGGCAAGCAAAAAACGGCACTGCAATACGCGGTCAAGGTTCTGTCCTGCCGTAACAACCTGTTCAAGATAGAGCAAGGCATCTTCATATCGCTGCAATTTGGTATAGCAAAGTCCAATATAATAGGCTAAATCAATGCTGTCAGCACCGCTATCGTCAGGAAGTCCTAGAAAAAAAGAAATGGCCGCAAGAAAATCTCCCCGCTTATAGAGAGCGACTCCTTCACCGAGGACATCATTCTTCTTACCATGAGTTTCACCTGCCATAGTTCCTCCCAAACCCAAAAGCTACAGCGCAAAGCGTATGTCCCTGTCCGTCCGTTCTAGAACCGGCTCGGCAATGACAAGCGAGACAGAAATCTTCCCGCTTTTGACAGCCTCAAAGTCGTTTCCCACAGGACCGGCCGTCTGAATGTTTCCGCCTGAAAAAAAGCCGTATGTCTTTCCGTCAGGCGCAGTCATTATCTCCACTCTATCAAGATAATCCCGTCTCGACAAGGTGGTAGTGGCAATTTCTGTATATGATTCCCGTGAAGCCGCATTCACATTCACAAAGGAATCTTTTGTACCGAACGCCATGAGGGCAGTCAGATTTTTTGCCGTAAAGTCTGCAAGCGGTGCAAAAGTCCAGCTGCCGTCATAACTTTCCAAACTTACTGCAATTCCCGGAAGTCCGTACAGCACACTCTGACGAGCCGCCGCTGCCGTTCCTGAATAGATGATATCCGTTCCCAGATTCGCACCCTTATTGATTCCGCTCACCACTGCGTCAAAGGCAAAATCAAAAAGGTTAGAATGCATGGCAGCAATCACGCAGTCTATCGGATAGCCTTCCAGTGCATAGCGTTTTTCACCGCATTTTTTCAGGGCAAGCGGCTTATGCATGGTTATATGGTTGGACACTGCAGAACGGTTTCCGTCAGGCGCAACAACATATACATCCGCCACTTTACGCAAGGCACTTTCCAAAGTCAAAAGTCCGGGAGCATCAATTCCATCATCATTGGTCAGCAATACCCTGGGGAGTCCAGTCCGCTTATGAGACAATGTGCACTCCGTCCGCAGGCTCAATCTCATAGGTCTTGGGATGGAAGCCAAAAATACGTTCGTACTCAGACAATTTTTCCTTAAAGAGCGGAATATCTTCGCTGTTCAAGATAGTGTATGCACAGCGACCAAACCCTTTTCCCGTAATGCGACCGCAGGAATTGGGATTACGCATGTCATTCAGATTGGGATTAATCATTCCCAGACGCTTTAAAATCCAGTCAACCTCAGCGCAGGAAAGTTCGTAGTCATCCCGCATGTTTTTGTGGCTGTTGTTGACTGAACGCGCAAAACCGCCGAACTCGTTCTTTTTGAGGTAATTGACCGCATCCAGCAGATACTTATGTTCCCGCATGATGCACAAAAGGCGGTGGCGCATGATTTCGTTTACCACGCCCAAAACCTCGTTGATTTCAGTTGGATTATCCTCGTAGACCCAGCCACCGTATGCATTCTGCTTGCGCTCCTTGAGTTCACCAAGCAAAAGGACATTTTCTGGCTGACGCAAAACTTCTTCATTCCAGACCGTTACCCTCTGAACCCGTGCATCCGTCAGCAGGATTTTCTTGTCGGGAAAGTTAAAGGGAATCAAGTCATGCTCAGCAGTAGCGTAATCAGTCATCATAAAATGACCTTTTTTTGCATACAGAGCCGTGTAATTTGCCGCCAAAAAGTTCTGACTGTTCAGGAAAAGTTTGTTTCCCCGCTCAATCGCCTGTAAAAGCTGCACGTCCGTACATTTTAGTTCCAGTGCCTCGCGAATGGCAAAAGCGGTGCCTACTTTTATTGCCGTGGTGATACCAAAGCCCTTAGACGGCTGCATCTCTGAATAGACAGTAATATTCATGCCGCGCAGTTCAAAACCACCAGAAGTAAAGCCATAGACCATACCTTTGAGGGCATTTGACCAGCGGTCTTCCTTACGGAATTTGAGCGAAGAAAGCAAGGCACGCTTATGGTCTTTTGTCTGTGCAAAATAAAAATGCAAGGTGCTGTCATCACGAAAAGACAAGGCTATGTAAACAGGAATATTCACCGCCATGGAAAGCGTTTTATCTTTAAAAAACCATGAATGTTCACCTATCAGGTGCATATGGGAGGGAGCGGAAACTACAATTACCGGATCCTCTGCAAATTCTGCTCTATGAGCGTCAACCACCTGCTTCATCTAACGACCAACCCTTCTTACTTGAATATGTATTTTCTTATTACTATAATATTACTATAATGTGGCAACTTTTACAAGTTTTTTGTTCGCTTTTTTCTGGCATAGTTCTTGCACTCGCCATTCCAAATGAACTCTTTCCCCTTGGCTCACCCCTGCTGGGCATGATTGCGCTTGCCCCTTTTTATGTAGCCCTCTCACGGACAAAAAACTATGCTACGGCTTTTTGCCACGGCTGGATTCTCGCCTTAACGACACATATGCTTTCCAGTTTCTGGCTGGGAAACTTTAGGGGATTCGCCTTCTTTACCTTGGGTGCCTCTGCACTGGGTACGGCCTTTGTCTGTGCCTTTGCGACACTGGTCTTTTTCTTTCCATTCTCCCACCAGACTAAAATGCGAAAATTGCAGGAAGCGGCAGGCAGAAACGCCTATTCCATTCCGCTGAAAATTTTCTGGTTTGCAGGCACCTACACAGTTTGGGAATGGGCAAAATCATTTGGCTTTCTCGCTTATCCTTGGGGAACCGTTTCCATGACGGCCTACACCATGCCCCTTGTCACTCAGATTGCAGACATCACCGGTCCATATGGCGTCACCTTTCTCTATGCCCTGACCAGCGCGTCTTTTGCCGAGGGAATCATCCAGCTTCCCTATTTTGCCCAAGAACGAGAATCGCAAAAACTCTATGGTGCCTGGCTTTGCTGTGCAAAAAGTCTTGCCGTCCTTGCAGGAACGGTCATTTTATACGGTGCCTATCAGTTTTTACTTCCCCGCCGTCCGATAAAGACCCTCAATGCGGCTCTTATCCAGCAGAATCTTGACCCCTGGGATGACACCGATGACGAAGTTATTGCAATCTCCCAGCGCCTTTCCGAAGAAAAAATCAAGGCATTTAAGGAGCAGGACTTACAGTGTGACTTAGTTGTGTGGAGTGAGGCAGTTCTTTCACACTACTTTCCCAGCGCAGAAAGTTACTACACCTACTTTCCTGATGAAAAACCTCTGATTCCCTTCATCAAAAAAATGCAGGTGCCCTTTATCATTGGAGCCCCCCTCACCATCAATCGGGACAAGCATCAGTATGGAAACGCCACTGTGTTATTGGATAAAAACGGTTCCTACAAAGGCTCATACATCAAAATGCACCTCGTTCCCTTTGCTGAGCGCATTCCTTTTGTAGAATACGAGGCAGTGCGTGGCTTCATCAAAAAAATTGCAGGGTTTTCATACGGCTGGATTCAGGGAAGCAGGCCTGTTCTCTTTGAAATTCCCCTGTCTACTCCACCTCACTTTGAGCCAAACGCAACAAAAGTCATTTCCCTGACCGGCCAAAAAGCCACGCATGAAGAAAATACGGTACTGGTTTCCACACCAATTTGCTTCGATGATGCCTTTGCAGAAGTCTGTCGAAAACTCTATCTTGCAGGCAGCGAAGTTTTTATCAATTTGACAAACGACGCATGGTCTCAGACAGAAAGTGCGGAATGGCAGCATTTTGTCGTGGCATCCTACCGAGCCATAGAATACCGCACAAGCCTTGCCCGCTCCACCAATGGCGGAGTCACTGCAATTGTTGACCCCGCAGGCAGAATGTTGGAAAGTCTTCCCCTTTTTGAGGAAGGCGCCCTTGCCGCAAAAATTCCTGTGTACGAGCGCAAAATGACAGTCTATGCGCAGATTGGTGACTGGCTCATCGGACTGCTCTCCCTTTTGGCGGCAACTTACATTCTTCTCTTTACGCTGAACGAAAAAGACAATGCCGTTACCGAGATTTCCACAGAACTTGTCAAAACAAGGCGCCGAGGCCGTCCCAGAAAAAATCCCCCCGCTTGACTTTATTCATGCAAATTGTTACCCTAAACACCGTAAAAAGAGGGTAACAATCATGTCTAAAAACACCATTCGTTCGGTTTTCATCGCCTTGTTTGCCGCACTCATCTGTGCCGGCTGTTTTATTTCCATTCCCATCGGACTGGTGCCAGTGACCGTGCAGAATATGTTTGCACTGATGTCCGGCGTCATACTGGGAAGCATTCACGGAGCCGCCGCCGTAGGAATCTTTTTGCTTTTGGGTGCGCTGGGGCTTCCTGTGTTTTCAGGGGTAAAAGGCGGAATTGCCGTGCTTTCAGGTCCCACTGGAGGATTTTTAATCGGCTACTTTGTCGGTGCCCTTGCGGCGGGTCTCATTGTAGGCAGCCCTACACCGGAAGAAAAAAAACTCACCGGTAAGGTTGTAGGAAAAGTCATACTTGCCACCCTTGTTGCTTTTGTGCTGAACTATGCGGCAGGCATTCCCTGGTTTATGTCCGTAATGGAAGCAAAAGGAGCCGCAAAAAGTATGCACGAAGCCCTTAAAATCTGCCTTATTCCCTTTATTCCGGGAGATTCCGTTAAGATTATCGTAACCATCATACTGTCCCTGCTCCTTCGCCCTGTCGTTGCACGCTACCTTACCGATGACGACGAACCATTTAAAAAGGATTGATTTCATTCATGAAGGAAAGTCCTGAAAATGCCATCAATCTAGAGCATGTCTCAAAACGGTTTCGTTCAGAGCAAAACCCCGCCGATTTTTTTTACGCAGTTGAAGACATTTCTTTCAGCATAAAAAAAGGCTCGCTTACGGTCATCGGCGGTGCTAACGGAAGCGGAAAATCCGTACTGATGAACATTATTTCCGGCCTAATGAAATCTTCTGAAGGAAAAATCACCCTTGATTCCAAGCCTGGACTGGTATTTCAGGATGCTGCCACGCAAATTTTGGGGGAAAGCCCCCGGGAAGACGTTATGGTAAGCGTAAAAAACTGCAAAGTACCCAAGAACGAGCGAAAAGATACCGTGGAAGAAGCCCTTAAAGCCGTATCTCTTTTGGAAAAGGCTGATTTTCCGGCTGAATTTCTCAGCGGTGGGGAAAAAAGACGGCTTGCAGTGGCGGCAATTCTTGCGATGAAGCGGGATATAATCATCTTTGACGAACCCTATGCAAACCTTGACTACCCCGGCGTACAAGATGTGAACAAACTGATTGTCCGTCTGCACGAAGAGGAAAAGACCATCCTGCTCCTCACCCATGAGATTGAAAAATGCCTTGCCCTGGCAGACCACTGTATCATCATGCAAAAAGGAAAAATCGTCTTTAACGGAAGTCCTGCCCAGGCACTCACCCAGGATTTGTCTCAATGGAGCATTAGAAATCCCCTTTCATCTTACAATGCCCTCAGCGATTTGGTGTGGCTATGATAGAAAGCGAGCGATTCTTTCACTACCGTGCAGGAAACACTTTTCTCCACCAGATGCCCCCATGGATTAAAGTCCTCCTGATTCCGCTTCTTGCCATTCTAGCCTTCCAACTCGAAACTGAGACTGCAATCATCTGCTGGCTTGCAGTCCTTACGCTGGCAAAATTACTTGGCCTTACCATCAAGGACATTATGCATGACCTAAAGCCTACATTCTTCTATTTTATCTTGCTCTATACCACATCGCTCATCTTCAAGATAACGGCATGGAAAACAGAATACGCAGGACATGAAATGACACAGCAAGCATTCCAAATTTTTATTTTTGCACCAGAGTATGCCATGCTATTTGTGCACATGGGGCTGTCTCTTTCCATCACATCGCTTTTCTACCGTACTACCAGCAACATACAGTTTCGTCAGGGACTTTCGTCAATCGAAAACTTCATTACAAGAAAAGAAGAGAACAAATTTGCAGATCTTCTGGGCATGACCCTCACTTTTATTCCGCGCATCGTCACCTACTGGCAGCGCATTGACACAGCATGGAAAGCCCGCGGGGGAAAGAATTCCATACGAAAAATAATCGTCCTCACTCCCCGTCTCTTTTCAGTCAGTTTTAACGATGCCTACGAAAAAGCCCGCGCCATTGAAAACCGAAAGCAATAGCTAGAACTTATGCACCCAACGGACGGCAATATAATTCCAGAACCATTCCGTTCCCGTGTATGTGAGTGACGGCTCCACCTCTTCGTCTGTGTGGCTTTCCTTAAAGCCTCTTTGTCCTGTAAAAAAGATTCCCGCATAAAATATATTCTTTTCATTCAGCGTAAACTCAAACATCGGGCCAATTTCCTTGAACAGGTAGTCGCCGCCATAGGTGTCTGCAAAGGCTCCGTAATCCGATGCTGAAAAATGCCCTGAGAATTCAAAGGTAAGCGCAATCATTGAAAGTTTTATAGGCATCTGGTAGCCCAGAACATAGTACTGAACATACATCCAGCCATCTGCATGATCGGTAAATGTCTGCCACTCCCATATTGTGCGCGAAGTACCTAGCATTGCTTCATAGCCTACTGCAAATGTTGCAAGCCCGACAATATGATGCCAGTCTCCCGGCCACAGTGCCCCAAGGTCAAATTTAATCGTGGCGGCGGCATAGGGTCTCATGTACCAGCCGGTAAAGGAAGTCAGGGAATCGTACTCCCGGGTCGCTGGATTATATTCGCGCACACCGTGGAGAGAACCAATATTCCAGCCGCTTCCTGTTGTAAAACCAGCCTCCAGGTCAAAGAAAGCAGCTGGAGAAAAAGTCACGGAAAACTGAGGAGAAAAGGAAACGGGCGTAATCATTAGGCTTCCTGTCAGTGTTACGTGGTTGCCCGCAAAAAGAGGCGACTCCCCCCTCAATACAGGAATCTTATATTCAGCCGTAAAAGTCGTCCGTGGCTTGACTATGCGAAATGGCCCTGACGTTGGCGCAAAATGAGTACCATCTGAAGCAACATAGTCAGTTTTAGGATGATAGGCAATATCTGTCGTCAGGCTCAGGGAAAGCCTTTCTTCTTCAGCAGACAAGAAAAGGGGAGCTAAAGCAAAGATGAACAAAAGACATGTAAAAAACTTCATATATATAGAAAGTAGCACATCCGTAAAAAATATACAATCTCAGGGCAAACGCATTATAGATATCGTGCTTGCATATCGGCTGGACAAATGAAAAGTAGTTGCAGCAAAAAGGCTACCGTTGCAGCGTGTCAAGCAAGCCCCGCGGTTGAGCGTAATAGGTATTGG
>FLNX01004435.1_pt1 | contig 16846 bp, 16 predicted proteins | sample 1140341 | NCBI WGS metagenome assembly FLNX01 (sample SAMEA3878208, study PRJEB12797) | bioreactor metagenome | biome: Moose rumen | place: Sweden | collected 2011-10
GCAGATCATACCGTTCGACTCTACGCCACGCAATTTCGATTTCTTAATGACAAACTCCTGGCCACCGTCATACAGCACACAGCCCAAGTCTGCGACAATGACTTTCTGACCTGCGGCGACATTAGGTGCGCCACATACAATCTGAGAGGGTTCGCCCTTACCCAAATCTACAGTCGTCACGTGCAGATGGTCTGAGTTGGGGTGTGCTTCACAAGTAAGCACCTTACCCACATACAATCCTTTCAGTCCTCCTTTAATACTCTGGACTTCCTCGAGTGCGTCGACCTCAAGACCTGTTGATGTCAGGGCATCACACACCTGCTGAGGTGTGAGATAAAAATCCACGTACTCCTTCAACCATTTATAAGATATATTCATTGCAATGAAATGTTTTTTCGAAAATCGGGCACAAAGGTACAAATAAGTAAGCGAAATACCAAATTTCTTCACCTATTTCTTATAATCGAAGATTTTTATCCCTTTTCTTGAGACGACAAAGGGTTTGAGAAAATTCCTTACTGGAAACCATGAAACAAAAAGGACCTGCCTCACGGCAAGTCCTATTCGCACTAAACTAAACAAATACTTTATGATTATTCTCTATAAGAGTACACTTTCTTATTGCACATTCTGGCAAGTGCGACACTTGCGCTCGCAATATCGCTCACACTGGGCACAGATGTCATAGCCCAACATGGCACCAAGTATAAAGTCCTCCTCTGGTGTCAACTCATTCAGAGGACGTGTGGCTATCAGACGGATAGCATCTAAACATTCTTTCTTCCCAAAATACAAGTTTAGTGTGTTCTTGCCTGCCGGTTGGAGAACATAGGGAATATTCTGCCGTTCCAACCGCTGCGTGGCAAACTGCTCGTAACGCTTGTTCATGGTGAAGAGAATCATCTGCCGCACACCTTTCTTAAACTCGTATATGTGATTCATCAACACTTTCAAGTCAATGGGTGTAATATCCGTCTGAGTCATGGTTAAGAACAGATTAGAGATTGGGGGAAATGGCTGCTACCCATGCGTCAATGCGCTCATCTGTCTTGTCGTCCTCATTGACATCATCAAGGGGAAGACCGATAAACTTACCGTCAATGACAGCATCTGAGTCGCTGAAGTTATAACCGTCAGTAGAGACTGAACCGATGAATTTGGCGCCACTATCCTTAATGGCATTATATAGTTCACCAATACCGCCAACGAAGGTGTCACCATACGACTCTGCGTCACCACAGCCGAAAAGAGCGATAGTCTTGCCTTTTAAGTCAGCACCCTGCAACACCTTCACTCCGTCGTACCAGTCATCTTGCAACTCACCTGCTCCCCATGTCGAGGTACCGAGAATCAGATTATCGTTTGCGGCGACAATGTCTGAAGTGAGATTCTGAACGTTCAAAGACTCTACCCCCAACTTGGCAGCAATTTTTTCAGCGATAGCCTCACAAGTGCCAGTGGAAGAACCAAATACTACAATTGTTTTACTCATTTTTCTATTTTATCTTTAAAAGGTTTGTATTTCGATTGCAAAGGTAAAGAGAAAAATGAGGGCATGCAATACCTAAAAGTAAGTGTTTTAGCCGAAAACAAACCTCAGCGACTCATAAAATTGGATTAATAAGATATAGAAAAGAACGCAAGGCGCTGCCCAACGAATACCATATAATAATGAGTCGTAGACCTCACGAAGCGACTGAAAAGTACCTGCGATAACACCATAGACAATACTGAACATACAAAGGCTTAACGAGACGACAGGTATCAGGCTATAGGAAAAAGGTGAGGGGAAGTAGCCGCCTGTGGCACTGATTAGGACCGCATGGGGCACCACTGCCAATAAAATGATAGAGACGAAACAAACCAGCAACACCCCACCACCTATCAACAACGCACGTCGCTCACGATAACCGTAAGGACGCGGACGAGAGAACACCCCACAACACCTCAAGCAGCCGATGGCGATAGCCGCTAAGAGAAGCCACGACAATATGGGAGTGGCAAGGATTGAGCCGAAATGTCCCAGAAACCACCGGATGCCCTCGCCCGAAAGCATCGAGCGTACTCCGCTATTAGGCATAGCAGCACTCAACAGCCAGGACACCAGTATCAGTACCAGTTCTGCCAAAACGAGGACAAGGGCAATATATGGAGCCAGTTTCTTCATTCAGTATCGGGTTCGAGATTATCAATGTCGAGAATATGAAGTTCCAAAGCACGTACTACGAGACGCGTAGCATTGACACTCTCGCCACCAGGGAATAATTTGCGTACCAGTTCGTTCTGTCGTTTCTCCAAACTCTTCACACCGAAAGGCATCCCACGCAGGTTAGTAATCTGTTCTTTGGTATAACCAAGAGCGAGATGACGGAGGAAACGCTCATCATACTCGTCAATCTCGTAATTAACTAAAGCCTCCTGACGTGCCAACTGTGAGGACACGGCATACTTAAAACGCTCCACGATCTTCTTGAGAATCGGCTCGTTGAAAACCAACTGTTTGCCCTCCATCACCGCACGAACATCGGCACGGGTCAGTAACTCCCCACTTTTCAAGATAATACCATCGGCACCTGCGTCAAGGACATCCACCCACAACTTCTCGTTCAGGATCTCACCTGTAAAGATGAGTACTTTCACCTGCGGATAGACCTCCTTAGTATGCCGACAAATCTCCACACCTACTGTGGTAGAGCCTCCCAGTCCGAGGTCAAGCAGCACCAAATCAGGTTGTTGCGCCTTGATGAGTTTCCAATACTCCATCTCATTGCTTGCTGTCCCGATGACCTCAGCCTCTGGAATCTCATGGCGGACAATACCCTCAGTGCCTTTGAGTTCGAGGGGCACATCCTCAACGATAATCAACTTAAAGTTTTCCATATCTCGGTAATGTTATTTTAATCAATGTTGTTCCTTCTGCCACCTCAGCCCAGATACCACAGCCACGACGGTTGGTCGCCTCACCATGGTCACGTATTATCTGTCGGCAGAGCAGATAAGGGATGGTGTCCATCTGTGGAGTAAAGAGGTTAGCAGCCTCCTCTTGCGTCAGTTGCAAGTCTGGTCGGGCGATCGTATAGAGCAGGTATTGCGGGGCTTTCACCGTTGCGGTGACATCGCCTTTAAGGATTTCAAAGAGGTAGCGTAACATACTCTCATCGCCTAACACATCCTGACCATAGAGACGTACACATTTCAGATGCAATTTCACTCGCTCTACTTGTCGAATCGCCTGCTCACTTAATAGTCCATACAACTCACGATAGTAGGAGGCAACCTCCAACATCGATTGTGTATCGCCTTTGTCGGCAAGTTGACGGATTCGACTGGGATAATACATCGTCTCATGCTTCAATGTCGACAGACAATTGTCAAGGACCGCATTGGCCACATGGAGGTTGCCATCCTCGAGTTCTGCCCTTCGCAGTTCATCCTCAGCCATCTCCAAATTAGTCTGTTGCATCCGCTCTTTACGGAAGCGATGATAGAGCCGATGACGATAATACAGCATATAATAGGCGGGGATAATCAGCATGAATATAAGAATCAACAGGATGATGGCTATCCGCTTGTTAGATTGTGACCGTTGCATCATACGACAATAGTCTGCAAGGGTGTTGTCTGCAGACAGTTCCTTGAAAAGTTGGGTATACACTTTATTGTTATAGGCATATAATTCCCACTCATGAAGGGCAAGTGCCGCCACTGCGCTCTCATTACGGATATCGAGGATAATCTGATAGTTGGTGCTCACACTATCGTGTAGCCATTGTATCTCAGGAGCCATCAATGCGGCTGTCCCTTGACGCTGCATGAGTAACTTTCCCTTTGGGTGCTGTTTCAGATAATGAGCATTCAGGTATTGGCGACAGGAATCTGCAAAGTCCAACGTCTTCGCATAAGTCCCATTGACATTAGAGAAATAGGCGGAGTCGGCAAAGATGTGCGCACGGTCTAATGGACTATTAGCAATCTGTGACTGGCTATTAGCCGTTAGAGGACAGCCGATGGTCAACAGCCAATAACCAACAGCCAATAGTCTTATCACACCTCTCGGCAAGCGGAAGAAGAAACGGCTCCCTTTGCCTTCCATACTCTCTGCGGCGAGTTGGCACACTTGGAATATCTGACTTATCTTACGATATTTCTCAATGATACCTTTACAGTTCATCAGTCCGAAGCCATGTCCTCCTTTCACCTGATGATTAAACACCTGAGCGAGTTCCGTTTCAGTCATGCCTTTTCCTGTATCTTTCACAGAAAGTTCCACATAACTATCTGTCTCCTCTGCGGAGACAATCACCTCCCCTCCCCGTTCCGTAAACTTACGCGCATTGTCGGCAAGCGTGTTAAGCATGAAGAGTGTCAGCACACGATCGGCTTTCACCACCGCCTCTGTAGGCATCACCTGCAATTCCACTCCCTTTATGTTGAAACCAGTCTTACTTCGACTGAGGATATCAAACAATGACTGCAGGGAGAAACTCTCGATATGCAGGCTCAGTTCTCCTTGTCGTAACTGAATCCAATGGGTGAGGATATCGTTTTGGGCGTTAATCTGGTCAGTGAGTTCATGGATGTAGGAGATGTTTTCTATAGTATCTATAGTTCCTATAGTACCTATAGGGTCTATATATTTTATCTCATGGATAATGCGGTCAATCAGCGGGGTGATACCTACAACCATCGACACCTTTGCACGTTGCTCCAGATGACGACGCTCGTTCTTCTCTACTCGCAGGCGAGCCTCAGCAATCTCCTCCTCTTTCTGCTCCAGCAAATCATCATACTCACTTTTCTCCTTTTCCCGCTTGTTCATCCGATTGAAAAGCCACAAAAGGAATACTAAAATCAGGATGGCAACCACCACCGCTACCATCATCCAATTCAATTGGGTGGATGCCTTGTCATACATAGCGGCACGCGCCTCTAACTCACGGTCCTGACGCGTCTGTTCCTGCAGGTCAATGTAAATATTACGGTTTAAGTCGCTATTCTGTTTGTCATTAAGCGCAGAAAAGGCAACACTCATCTGCTCACGAATGCTCGCCACCAAATCAGGCGCCTGGTTGATTCGTTGATCCGACAAGGCATGACGTAAGTTCTTAAGTGCCTGCTCGTCATCACCCATGGCATGGTAACAGGAGGCTAACGTACGATAGGCACCTGCAATCTGATAGACATCACCGTACTCCTTAAAACCCTCCAATGCCTCCTCCGCAATGTCCACGTCACCCAGATGGTCTGCAAGTGCCTCTTTCGCATTCGCCTCAAAATAAGAATAATGATGACGCTGTGAGATACTGAGGCAACGATCCAGGCATTCCACCTCTTCCCGATAGATATCATCATCAGTACCTTCTGTGATGATTCCTCCTGCACCGATATTGTACAGGTAGTTCAGGTATTGTGCTGTGTCCCGCCGGATATTGTCAGTGTCGATTTCCTTTAGTGCCTCTACTGATTGCCGTTCCAGTCCCACATAATAATAATAGGTGGAGTTAACGATGGCATATTCTGTCTCTGCGTATATCAATCGGAGCAACATCCTATCAGATAGTGCTCCACGCTCCTCATTGATACGATTACGACATTCGATGGATTTCTCACGATGCTCGTAAAACTCCCTGTTACGGGAACGACGCTGACAGAGACGCATCTGCTGTACTTCTGCCACAAATAACTCTATTTGGTTGTCGGTCAACGATATGGCTTCCCTCAATTGTTGCTCGGCACGGACATAGTCCATCCGTACCATACTGACGAAAGCCAGATGGTTGAGTGCCTCTGCTTTTCCATCGGCATAGTTTTTCGACAAGTCATAAGCCTGTTGGGCATAATGAGCAATAGAATCAACGTTACGATAATGACAGGCATAGGAAAGAGAATTCAGCATGTCCACCGCTGCCTTGTCAGACGGTGAACATGCTGAGATTAGAATGACAACTGCAAGATTAAGCGCGAGCCTTAGCCACATAACCGAGTGCCTCCTTGCACTTGTCGGTTACATACTGCCAGTCGCCAGCCTTTACCTTGTCTGAGGGGAAGAGTTTGGAACCCATACCCACACAGTAGACACCAGCCTTGAACCAGCCCTTGAGGTTCTCCTCCTCTGGAGCCACACCACCCGTTACCATGATCTTCGACCATGGCATTGGAGCCTTCAAGCCCTTCACCATGTTAGGACCAACCACATCACCTGGGAACACCTTGGTCAAGTCGCATCCTAACTCCTGAGCCTTACCAATCTCGCTGACTGTCATACAGCCTGGACAGTAAGGAACAAGGCGACGGTTGCAGACGGGAGCAATATCAGGGTTCAACAACGGACCTACTACAAAGCAAGCACCCAACTGGATGTACATGGCTGCTGTAGGGGCATCAACGATAGAACCAATACCCAGAGCAAGTTCTGGACACTCTTTGTCTGCCCACTTTACCAGTTCACCAAAGATCTCCTGGGCGAAATCACCACGATTGGTAAACTCGAAAGCGCGTACACCTCCCTCATAACATGCCTTCACTACATTCTTACAAGTCTCTAAGTCCTTGTGATAGAATACGGGAACCATACCCGTGTCGCCGATCTTCTTCAGTACGGCTATCTTATCAAATTTTGCCATTATTTTACTTTTTCGATATTACGACATTTCAATATAACGATGCGATATTAACGCTGAACGCGTCCATTGGCATTTCCGCCAGCAAGGCTCTCCACCTCGTCAACACTCACCAAGTTGAAGTCACCATTAATGGTGTGCTTCAAGGCAGAAGCAGCAACAGCGAACTCCAAGGCCTCTCCTTGTGTCGGCTTTGTCAGCAGACCATGAATCAGACCACCAGAGAAAGAGTCACCACCACCTACACGGTCGATGATTGGATTGATCTCATAACGCTTTGACTGATAGAACTCCTTGCCATCATAAATCAGCGCCTTCCAGCCATTGAAAGTAGCACTAAATGACTCACGCAGGGTAGATACCACATACTTGAATCCAAACTCCTCCTTCATCTGCTTGAAAATCTTCTCATAACCAGAAGCGTCGGTCACACCACCCTCTACGTCAGCATCAGGTTTGAAACCAAGACAGAGTTCCGCATCTTCCTCATTACCAATACATACATCTACATACTTCATCAGAGGACGCATGATGGAGATTGCCTTCTCAGAGGTCCATAACTTCTTACGGAAATTCAGGTCAACAGAGACACAAACACCATGACGCTTGGCTGCCTCACAGGCAAGTTTTGTCAACTCAGCAGCCTTATCAGAAATAGCAGGAGTGATGCCTGACCAGTGGAACCACTGGGCACCCTCCATGATTTTGTCAAAGTCAAAGTCTGAGGGATCAGCCTCCGCAATCGCAGAATGAGCACGATCGTAAATCACCTTTGAAGGACGCATAGAGGCACCTGTCTCTGCATAGTAAAGACCAATGCGCTCACCACCACGAGCAATAAACTCTGTATTCACACCATAGCGACGCATGGCATTTACTGCAATCTGACCAATCTCATGCTTAGGCAGTTTTGATACAAAGTAAGCCTCGTGACCATAGTTTGCCACTGAAATAGCAACATTTGCCTCACCACCACCAGGAATGATGCGGAATGATTCACTCTGAATGAAACGGTCATTGCCGTTTGGAGAAAGGCGGAGCATAATCTCGCCTAAGGTTACAATTTTAGCCATTTGTTTTAGTATTAATTAAAAAAATCAAGTCTTTTCAGTTGGCAAAGATAGCACAAAATGTCCAAATACCAAAATAATCGGCAAAAATATTCCTAAATAATTCCGTAAACGTTTTTTTTTCTTTATCTTTGCATTCAAATTAATTGGAGACTATGGATACTGGTAAAATCAGAATCAAGGATATAGCAGAACGTGCCGGTGTGAGTGTCGGAACAGTCGACCGTGTTCTGCACAAGCGCCCCAATGTATCAAAGAGCGCTTTAGAGAAGGTGGAGAAGGCATTAAAAGAGATGGACTATAAACCCAACATGTATGCCTCTGCTCTTGCCTATAACAAGTCATACACCTTCTATTGCATCATCCCCAAACATGAGTCAGAGGCATATTGGGAAGAGGTGGAAGAAGGAGTCATCGATGCCTGCGACCGCCGTAGTGACTTCCGTGTCAGCCAAAAGATGATGTATTACAACCGTTTCTCTACTGAGACTTTTTCTAAAGTCACCAATGAGTGCATGAAACAGAAGCCTGATGGTGTTATTATCGTCCCCTCAAAACTCGATGTTACCCGGAAATTCACAGACCAGTTGCACGATCAAGGAATACCCTTTATCCTTCTTGACTCCTACATGCCCGACCTGAAACCTTTGTCTTTTTACGGACAGGACTCGTTCTCCAGTGGTTATTTCGCTGCCCGTATGCTAATGATGATGGCTCCCCATGAGACAGAGATCATGCTGATGAAGCAAATGCGCAACGGCAACGTCGCTTCCAAGCAGCAGGAGAATCGCGAGACAGGGTTCCGTCATTATATGCATGACCACTTTCCTGAGGTAGTCATCCATGAGGTTAACCTCTCATTAGATGAGAAGCGTGAGAACTATGACTCTATCCTCGACAACTTCTTCAGCAAGCACCCACATATACACCATTGTATCACCTTCAACTCAAAGGCACACATCGTCGGTGAGTATCTGCTGAGAAGTAATCGTCGTAACATTCAGATCATGGGCTACGACATGGTACCCAAGAATGCGGAGTGCGTTCGACAGGGCAGCATATCCTTCCTGATAGCGCAGCATGGCTATATGCAGGGCTATTCTTGTATTGAGACACTCTTCAACGCTATCGTACTAAAAAAAGAGGTGGAGCCTGTCAACTATATGCCTATCGAATTACTTACCAAAGAAAATATCGACTTTTATCGTCGTAAAAACATCGGATAAACTACTTAAACAAATATTATTATGGAATTGAAAACCTACTTAAAGATTAATCCTGCTGACTCAGTTGTGGTATGCCTACAGCCCAAGAAAAAGGGCGACGTTATTGATGTCGACGGAAAACAAATCACAGTGAACCAAGACACTCCCGCTGGGCATAAGGTACTCATCAAAGATGTGAAAGAGGGAGAGGATATCATCAAATACGGCTATCCAATCGGTCACGCCCGTCAAGACTTAAAGGCTGGTGACTGGGTGAATGAGAATAACCTAAAAACCAATTTAAGTGGGACTCTCGAATACACGTATAATCCTGTGAACGAGCCTCTTAATATCAAAGACGAGAAGCGAACCTTTAAGGGATATGTTCGTAAGAACGGTGACGTAGGAGTACGTAATGAGATATGGATTGTACCGACTGTCGGTTGTGTCAACGGCATTGCTGAGCGACTGGTACAACAACTGAAAAAGGAGACTCTGGAAGAGGGAATTGACGCCATCTGGTCTTGGCACCATAATTTTGGATGCTCCCAACTCTCTGGCGACCATGAAAATACCCGTAAGATACTACGGGATATCTGTCTGCACCCCAATGCTGGTGGTGTACTTGTGCTGAGTTTAGGCTGCGAGAACAACCAGCCCGATCAGTTTATGGAAATGCTGGGTGACTATGACAAAGACCGCATCCGCCTTTTAGTGACCCAGAAAGTGGAGGGTGATGAGGTAGAGGCAGGTATGCAGATATTGCGTGAACTCTATAATACCGCCAAAAATGACAAGCGTGTAGACGTACCTGTCAGCAAGTTACGTGTAGGTCTAAAGTGTGGCGGTTCCGACGGTTTTAGCGGTATCACCGCAAACCCACTTGTAGGTGAGTTCAGCGACTGGCTGGTAGCACAAGGTGGTACCAGTGTACTGACAGAGGTGCCAGAGATGTTTGGTGCAGAGACTATCCTGATGAACCGATGCAAGACCACAGAGTTATTCGGTCAGACAGTGTCGATGATCAATAATTTCAAGGAATATTTCCTCTCCCATGGTGAGCCCGTCGGTGAGAATCCCAGTCCCGGTAACAAGGCAGGTGGTATTTCCACCTTGGAAGATAAGGCCCTTGGCTGCACCCAGAAATGTGGCAAGGCGCCTGTAAGTGGTGTCATGGAATATGGCGATCGCCTACAACACGACGGGCTTAATCTGTTGTCGGCCCCAGGTAACGACTTGGTGGCTTCTACAGCACTCGCCTCTTGCGGTTGTCATCTGGTACTCTTCACCACAGGTCGTGGAACTCCATTTGGGACCTTTGTCCCCACAATGAAGATAGCCACCAATCCGACCCTTGCCAAGAATAAGCCCCATTGGGTTGACTTCTCCGCAGGACAGTTGGTAGAGGGTCGTACGATGCAGGAACTCGTTCCTGAGTTTATAGACAAAGTACTTGCTGTGGCAAGTGGCGAACATGCCCGCAACGAGGCAAACGGCTACCGTGAGATCTCTATCTTCAAAAATGGCGTAACCCTGTAGCATGAAAAAAGGACTCATCGCATTATCACCACTTCTGGTGTTTATAGTACTTTATTTAGTCACGAGCATCATCGCTCGTGACTTTTACAAAGTACCTATCACGGTTGCCTTTATGGTGGCAAGTATCTATGCGGTCATCATCTCTGGTGGCATCCCTTTGAAGAAGCGCATTGACATATACAGCCGTGGTGCCGGCACGTCACAGATGATGCTGATGATCTGGATATTCATCCTTGCAGGTGCCTTTGCAAACACCGCAAAGGCAATGGGAGCCATTGACGCTACAGTCAATCTCACGCTCACATTGTTGCCTGCCAATATGTTACTCGCCGGACTTTTCCTCGCCGCCTGCTTTATCTCTATCTCCATCGGTACCAGCGTGGGCACAATTGTCGCCCTTACCCCTATTGCCGCAGGTATTGCCAGCCATACAGGAATGGAATTGCCGATGATTGTGGCGATAGTAGTGGGAGGATCCTTCTTTGGAGATAACCTGTCGTTCATCTCTGACACTACCATCGTGGCGACTTCCACACAGGAGTGCCGCCTCAGTGACAAGTTTCGTGTCAACTCCTATATTGTCATGCCTGTGGCGGTGATCATGCTGGTGGCATATCTATTTATGGGCTTACATACCCAACTGTCGCATCAGGTCGGAGAAGTGGAGTATCTGAAAGTAATTCCCTATTTAGTCGTACTTATCACAGCAATCCTCGGCATGAACGTGATGGCAGTCATCACCATCGGGCTATTACTTTCTGGTATCATCGGGCTCTGCTATGGTGCTTTCGACATATACGGATGGATGAAAGCGATGGGGGACGGGATCCTGAGTATGGGGGAGTTGATTATCATCACTATCATGGCTGGCGGACTGTTGGAACTCATCAAGCATAATGGTGGTATCGACTTCATTATCCAACGTATGACACGTCATGTCAATAGCAAGCGAGGTGCCGAATTGTCGATTGCCACGCTGGTATCACTGGTGAATATCTGTACGGCAAATAATACTGTGGCAATTCTCACGGTAGGAGGTATTGCCAAGAAGATAGGCGACCGTTTTGGGGTGGATAACCGCAAATGTGCTTCGATACTTGACACGTTCTCCTGCATGATGCAGGGCATCATCCCATATGGTGCACAACTGTTGATGGCTGGCGGACTTGCCGCTCTCAATCCTATCAGCATTGTACCCTACCTCTATTATCCCTTCCTCTTAGGCATCATGTCATTGATTGCCATTCTACTGCGTTACCCTAAAAAATACTCTTAATGGACATCATACAACGTAACTTCCTCAGACTACTGAAATGCGGAGCCTTCGGGCTACGGGAGAAGATAGAGCCTATGTCAACATGGAAATGGAAACGGGTCTACCAACTCTCCCAGATGCACGATGTGACACCATGGGTCTATGACGGCATCATTACCTGCAACGATGACTTCTTCCTGCAGATATCCAATGAGCAGATGAAGCAGTGGAAAGAGAGTGCCACACTGGCTGATACGGAAATCGTGAAGGATGAGGAGCAACGGCTTACCAACCCCATTCTGAACCACAAGTTACAGCAACTGACAAAAAAAGAAGGTGACACTCCTACCCTCGAACTACTCTATAACATCATCCGTCTGGCACGCTTCATTCTCACGCAGGGCATTAACATGCGCCACCTGCTGGAATTGGGCATCTACCTGCGTACCACTAAGGATCAGATTAATTATGAGCAACTTTCCTTATGGATCAAGAAGTTACAGATGACGAAAATTATCCGCTTAGAAGCGGCATTACTCATTCATTTTTTTGATTTCAAACCAGAGGAGATTCCTTTTACAGAAGCAACTATCAACAAATCAACTATCCACGTTGCGGAGGACATTCTGAAAACATCCAGTGAACAGGTTGCCGACTGGTATTTCACACAAGGCAAGAATGTGTTTGTAAGTACCACCAATTCTGGTGCCATGATGTGGCATGTACGCCACTCCGCCAAATATATGAGTTATTACCCGAGTGAAGCGGTTACCAATTTCTTTACTAACTTCGCTCATTCCCTCTCCCATATCGAGGAATAGACTGCTAATGATGCCTGAATCGTAACTCGCGTAACTTATGCCGTCCCATCAAACGGCTTTTGTCCACATAGCCGTTGACACCTGTCAACTTGCCTTTTCCCGTATACTGCCATGCTATGATATCACGCTCATCGGCAAGCACTGGTTCCTCGTCAGTATACATGGCTATCATCAGTTTATAGTCGTCTAACTTACCTAACAGGTATTTGTTATAGAAGTTACGGTAAGTGTACACCAATGGCTTCTGACGATACGCTTCCTCTACCAAATCCAAGAATTTCAATAGTGAGTCGCAAAACTCATCGGCTTGTAATCCACCCAACGACTCCACGTCTATCATTGGAATCAAGTCCTGCTCCCCTGGCAAGCACTGCCGTTTGAAATTCTCTAACTGCATAGCCTGATCCACTCTCGGGCGATAGAAATGATAACTGCCCACCTTCAACCCATAGCGATGTGCCAAGTTGATATTGCGCTCAAACATCTCATCGATGCGGTCGCCACCTTCCGTCGCCTTTAAGTAAACATACGACATCTTCGTATTGTCACCCACCGTTTCCCAGAAGACATTGCCCTGATAGTGGCTCATATCAATGCCATGCACATGGGAGCAAGTATCTTCGCACTGAACATCACTTTGTGCATGGATAAACAATGGCAATATGAGGAATATAACTGCGTTTATAATGTATCTTCTCATACTTCTTGCAAATTTGAATGCAAAGATACTAAAAAGTTCAGAGTTTTTTGTACCTTTGCGACAAATTCTATGTATATGAGAGAAATTCTATCCACCATTTGTTGCATCATATTGTTCGTCGCTTGCTCAAGCGATGAGAGTGAGATAACACAGCCTGCTAAGAGAACTGTCATTGTCTATATGGCTGCAGAAAACTCACTGACAGGAAACGCACAGAGTGACATCAACGAGATGATACAGGGTGTAAAGAATATATCAAAATACGACAATCTGATTGCATTTGTCGACCGTGCCAGTTCACAAGAAAAGCCCTTCATCATCCGACTTAGGAATGACCAGCAACAACCTGCCGATACCATTCGTAAATATGAGCAGGACTTCCTGACATCCGATCCTGATAAGATGAAGGAAGTAATCAGTTGGACGATGATGAACTATCCTGCAGACGGCTACGGACTGATACTCTGGGGACATGGAAACGGCTGGGTGATTATGAATGGGACACAACGTGCCATCGCTGTGGATAACGGGAACAACAGGGCTGATGACAACGGGCAATGGCTTAACATCCCTGAGTTACACACAGCCTTGAAAGCACTTCCCCACTCTTTTAAGTTTATTTTCGCCGACTGTTGTAACATGCAGAATGTGGAGGTTGCCTACGAATTACGAGACGTGACAGAATACTATATCGCCTCGCCTGCAGGTATTCCTGGCGATGGTGCCCCTTACGAGACCATCATCCCTGACCTTTTCCTTTATGATGACGTTCAGATGTGCACCAAGACGTGCGACGATTATTATGCCAAGACAGACAGCGAGAACGGTCATCTGCCCATCTCTGCTGTTAAGACAGCGTATCTAACGGATTTAGCAAGTGCCACAAAGGAAATCCTACAGAAGATATACGTGGCAAATACACCCATCAATACAGATGGGCTGATCTATTATTACTCCTACAGACCATCTGATGCTAATGAGCACGTGATGTACGACATGAACGACTTCCTGCTACGGCATGCCGAGCAAGCAGACTATGACAAATGGTACAACGTTTTCAAGCAAGTGATGGCTTATAAGCGGATGAGTACCAAATGGCAGGTGTTAGGAACCTTGGTATTCGACTTCGAGGTGACAGAAGAGCGTTTCGGGGGTATCAGCATGTTTGTACCACTGGACAGGTATCAGGAAGACACTCACTTTAAATACAACGATGACATCAAGAAGATGGAGTGGTATCAGGCTGTAGACTGGTCGGCACTTGCTTGGTGAACAACCACTTTCACTTTGGAGATGCGACGTTCCTCCATTTCCAGGATCTCAAAAGTGAAATTTAGATAGTCAATCTTCTCATGCATCTCAGGGAAATCACCCTTAATTTCCAGCAGTAAGCCTGCTATAGAATCGGCATCACCCTCAACATCTGAGAATATCTCATCATTGAGTTTCAAAATCTTATAGAAATCACTTAACAAAGTCTTTCCTTCGAATACGAAGGTATTGCTGTTGATACGTACATAACTCTTCTCGTCCTCATCATATTCATCATTAATCTCTCCCACTATCTCCTCCAAGACATCCTCCAAGGTCACAATACCACTGGTACCACCAAACTCATCGACCACAATGGCAATATGTACCTTATTTTCCTGAAACTCACGCAAAAGGTCGTCAATCTTCTTTGTCTCAGGAACGAAATATGGGGGACGAATCAATGACTGCCAACGGAAATTGGTTGGTTTACGGAGATGAGGCAATAGATCCTTGATATACAAGATGCCACGGATATTATCACTATTGTCCTGATAAACGGGAATACGAGAATAGTTGTTCTCCACGATACACTTGAGAACTTCATTGAAAGACGACTTGAAATCAAGGTCGACCACATCCTGGCGACTGGTCATAATCTCCTTGGCTGTCTCATCACCAAAACGGACAATACCCTCCAGCATCCGCTGCTCTTCCTTAATATCCTCTTTGTCAGTCAGTTCCAACGCCTGTCCCAGATCGTCCACACTCAGCACGTGATTTTCTTTCTGCATCACCTTACCAGCCAAGATGCCAGATTTCATCAATACCGTGGCAAAAGGATAAAACAGTTTACGGAAGAAAAGAATACCACCAACAACGGTACGACAGAAACGAAGAGGCTGCTGACGGGTATATATCTTTGGCATAATCTCACCAAACAACAATAGCAAGAATGTCAAAAGAACGGTAAGACATACAAACTCCATCCAATAGGCTCCACCAAAGTCAACTACCTGCGAAAAGAAGTAATTAAGCAGCATGATGATGGTGACATTTACCAAATTATTGGTAATCAGAATAGTTGCAAGCGTACGCTCCGACTCCTCACGAAGCCCTAAAATCCTTCGGTCACGCTCCGTCCTCTCCTCTTCCAACTCACTCAAATCTGCAGGAGAAAGGGAGAAAAAGGCTATTTCCGAGCCAGAGGCATAGCCTGACAACAGTAACAAAAAGACTGCCAATATAAGAGCAATCATGGCACCAAGACTTGGTGCCATCACATGAATATCATTGATTATCTGTAGAAGTTCTTCCATTTAACATCTCCATATTATCCGCCCATATCTCCGTCACATACCGGCGTTGTCCTTGCTTGTCATCATATGTGGAATATCGCAAACGCCCCTCAATGTAGAGTTTGTCGCCTTTATGGACATATTTCTCTACGATCTCGGCTAATTTACGCCACAAAATAACATTATGCCAATCGGTATGGTCGGGTACCTGTGTCCCGTTCTGCAAAGTATAACCACGTTCCGTGGTGGCTAAGCGCAAACGTGCCACGGCAACGTCCTGCTCTACATAACGCACCTCTGGGTCGGTACCCACATTACCTATCAGCATCACCTTATTCATATCAAGCAAAGATTATTTACATAATCCAAGATAACGGAACTTGAAATTCTTTCCTTTAGCAGAGGGAAATTGGCTACGTTCATCCACACGCCCACGAAGATATTCGACAATCCTGTTATAGCAATCCATGCCCGACATTGCCTTACACTGTGCCACGAAATGGGTGTCACGATACTGGAATTTACCCGTACCGGGTACTAACGAAACACGTTTAAAGTCAAGAGAACCCTCATACCAACCAGGCATTTCCTCATTCAGACGAACCAACGTTGGAGTCATCGGTTTCTCACTCCTTTCCAATGCTGGATGCAAAGCACGTTTCTCCTTAAAATCAAGCATCGTTGTAGCCTCCGTCTTGATAATAATGAAATAAACACGGGGACGTATCTTATATCGCTTGGGATAATAGACATCACTTGCATAATAGTTACGGATATCATTCTCAAGCATTGGGTTCATACCTATCTCTTCAATATCGGCAAGAAAGGCAATAGCATCATCAACGTTATCAACAAGTACCTCTTTGTCAAAATATCGCAAATATAAATTCATAGAATAGTTTGGTTTTCAATAATATCTATCATAAAAGAAAGAGCGGAAAACGGGACTCGGACCCGCGACCCCAACCTTGGCAAGGTTGTGCTCTACCAACTGAGCTATTTCCGCAATAAATGTCTAAACGAATGTGAAGAGGAGGAGACTCGAACTCCCACGTCGCAATTGACACTACCCCCTCAAAGTAGCGCG
>FLNX01000200.1_pt1 | contig 16840 bp, 17 predicted proteins | sample 1140341 | NCBI WGS metagenome assembly FLNX01 (sample SAMEA3878208, study PRJEB12797) | bioreactor metagenome | biome: Moose rumen | place: Sweden | collected 2011-10
AAATATATGGCAACCAAAAATTACATCAACGAATAAGGCCGCTCATCATTTCCAATAGTCCTGCAATGGCGAAGGAGTGACCGTTGTTGATGGTGGGCGAGCCGACGAGGACGGCGCGTGAACGGAATATCTCGGTGACGACATCGTTCTTGTCGTCGTGGGCAAATCATCGACAGCGGCATAATCCTTCACTTTGGCAATGGAAAACCCTCGTCCAAAAGTCTGCCCTCCATCTCCAGTGCAGACACAAACTTAGGCGTGATGATGTGCGAGTGCACATCAATCACGCCCTGAGCCATAGTATTTGCTGCAAAAGCCATTGCAAATAATTATATCCTAAATCTCATACCTTATTCCATTGAATGTTCCCAACCACCACGGGTGTCAATGCCAGTGGCATCGGCCAGCGCTTCGAGACGTGCCACTTCCTCGGCGGTCAACTGAATCTTGGCAGCCTCGGCGGCCTCGATGACGTGGCGCTCCTTCGTGGCTCCGATGATGGGCAGTGTGCCCTTAGCGATGGCCCAGGCGATGCCTATCTGTGAGCACGAGGCACCGTACTTCCGTCCGATGGCTGTCATCTCGCTGGTGAGGGCTTCGAGTTGCTCCAGCACGGGGTTTTACGGATGCCATACTCACAGGGTGTGGCATCTGTTCTAAATGCAATATTGGGCCGCTGGATACTAAGAGATTCAGCGGTTTTTATATGCTATATTGTCGTATAACAAACCGAATCTCAGGCACCTCATCTACGGGGTGGATGAGGTAAACTGAATCCATGGCTGATTGTCACCTGGGGGAAGATGGGACTGCGGATTTTAAAGTGGTCGTTATTCACAGCTATAAGATGAAGCCCTATCTTTGCTTTGAACGAAACAGACAGAATATTCTTTCATTTATTGTGGCAATTGGTGGCTTGGGCGCAGCAGGCTACCATATCCCGATGCACCGCAGCGGAAAGTCTAAGGTGTGCGACAACAGGTTCTCCTACTGGCTCATGGCCTGCCTGTCTATCCTGTGCCTATTGCTAATCATAGTTAGTTTTTGAGTTTATTAGTTCTGACGTTGGAGGGCTACAATGGCTTTTTCTTTTTTTATGTTCCATTTTTCCCATATGCACCAAAAAGAATCAAACTAGCGAAATTTACGACGTCGCTTTTAGTTGGAATATATTTAATTTTGCAGCCAAATTAAAAAAACAAAGCATGGAAGAGCAGCATGACATATGGAAATTGAACGAAGAGGACGGTCAGATTAATCTGAACGACGAAGTGCTGTTCATTGAGAACCTGCACGAAATTCCGACAGCAACCGACCAAGCGCAACGGCTGGACTACAACACCGTGGTGCATTGTCGCGGGGGGCGTGTGGAACTGGAGGTAAGTGGCGACGGCAGTAAGAAGGTGACAGCGCACAGTGGCCAACTGCTGCTCTTTCCGGCCAAGAAGTTACTACAGCCCATGATGGTGAGCACTGACGCAAAAATCAGTGTGCTTCTGGTTTCAGACAAAGTGCTCCGCCGGGTTCTCGGCCCACAGATTGATATTTGGAACCGCGCTATGTTTCTCAGCGAGATTTATGTCATCGACGGCGGGGTCTGGGTGAACAGTGTCCACAGTTATGCCGAAACCATCTTTCGCGGAGTGGGCGTAGAGACGCCTATCCGTATGGTACAGGACATTGCGCTGTCGTTCCTACGCACCATGTTCCTGATGGTCTGCGAGATGCTGACGCGGCAGATAGAAACAGGCACAGAACAAGCAGAGACCTCCTCTACTCACGGCGAACGACACATCTTCGATCAGTTCCTCACACTCATCAGCAAGGAAACTCAGAAACGACAGCCGGTAAGCCACTACGCATCGCTTCTGAATATTACGCCAAAATACCTCTCAACAGTCTGCAAGAATGTCAGCGGCAAGTCGCCTTCACGTTGGATTACGGAGAGTGTGATGGAGGACATCTACGAACAACTGCGCAACACCAATCTGAGTGTGAAAGAGATATCGAACAGGATGGGATTTCCCAACTCTTCGTTCTTCGGACAGTATTTCCGTGAAGAGGCTGGAATGACGCCCTTAGAGTACAGAACCAAAATCAAATCTTGCCAATGAAAGTAGAAGTTCGCAAGGTGATGTGTCGGCGGGATATGGACGACTTTGTTCGTCTGCCTCGCTATATATATAAAGGTGTCACTCAGTACGTACCCGACTTGGAGAGCGACGTACGCCATATGTTCAATCGTCTCTATAACCCGGGGGTCGCTTTTTCTCACATCCAACCCTTTGTGGCCTATCGTAATAATGTGCCTGTTGGTCGCGTTGTAGGCATCGTCAATCATCATGCCAATGACACATGGCATCAGCAGGTGGCGCGCTTCGGGATGATAGAGTTTATCGATGACCAGGAAGTGAGTCGTGCGCTGATAGAGACCGTTGAACGCTGGGGGCGCTCGTGTGGTATGGACACCATCGAGGGGCCGATGGGGGTGACCGACTTCGACAAGGAAGGCATGCTTATTGATGACTTCCACCTCTCGGGCACGATGAACACCATCTGGAATCCGGATTACTATCCGCGCCACATGGAGGCACTCGGACTACAGAAGGCTGTCGACTGGGTGCAGATTCGTGTGCAGATTCCCACGGAAGTGCCGGCCCGCTACAGCCGTACGGCGCAGTATGCAAGGGAGCAGATAGGGCTGCGCGTAGTGAAGTTGGGCGACAAAGACGTGCCAGTGCGACCAATGGCTAATAAAGTGATGCACCTGTTTAACGAGGCTTACAAGCCCATCTTTGGTTTTGCGCCCCTGGCGCATACGCAGATCAAGGTGTATCTCGACCGTTATCTGCCGTTGATTGACAAGCAGATGGTGCCTATCGTTGTGAACCAGCAGCAAGAGGTGGTTGGCGCCGCCGTTACGCTCTGTAGTCTCACCAAGGCACTGCAGAGAGCCAATGGCCGATTATGGCCTACGGGCTGGTTCCATCTGTTGAAGGCACTTCGGTGGAAGCATGAGGAAGGTGCGGAGATGCTGTTGGTGGCCGTGCGTCCTGACTATCAGGGATTGGGCGTGAACGCACTGTTCTTCGACGACCTGATACCTATTTATAATATGATGGGTATCAAGTGGGCCGAGACTGGTCCCCAGTTAGAGGACAATGTGAGGGAGTTAACACAGTGGAAGCCGCTGAAACCGGAGTATGTAAAGCGAAGACGTTGTTACACAAAAAAAATATAAAATAAAATATGGAAAGAAGAGTAGTCATAACGGGAATGGGTATCTGGAGTTGCATCGGTACGTCGCTCGACGAGGTGTGCAAGTCCTTGTATGAAGGACGCAGCGGCATCGTGTTCAGTCAGGAGCGGCAGGATGCTGGCTTCCGCTCACCGATCTGCGCCAACGTGCCCAAGCCTGAATTGAAGAAAGTGCTGAGCCGCAACGTGCGGCAGATGATGCCGGAAGAAGCACAATATGCCTACATGGCCACGGTGCAGGCCCTGGAGCAAGCCCGGCTGACGCAGGACTATATCGACGCGCACGAGGTGGGCGTCATCTACGGTAACGACTCCGTGGCCGAATCGACGATGGTAGCGATGGACAAGTTCCGTGCTGCCCGCTCAACGGCAGCCTGCGGCAGTGGGGCTATCTTCAAGTCGATGAACTCGACAGTGACGATGAACCTCGCTACGCTGTTCCACCTGAAGGGCATCAATCTGACCGCCTCGGCTGCCTGTGCCAGCGGTTCGCAGTCGCTGGGCCTGGGATACCTATTGATTAAGAACGGGCTGCAAGACTGCATCGTCTGCGGCGGAGCCGAAGAGAATAACATGTATGGTATCGCCTCGTTCGATGCCTTGCAGACATTCTCCACCCGCATCGATGCCCCCACGAAGGCCAGTCGCCCATTCGACCGCGACCGCGACGGACTGGTGCCCAGCGGTGGTGCTGCCACACTCATCATCGAGAGTTACGAGCATGCCGTCAAGCGCGGTGCTCCCATCTTAGGCGAGATCTTAGGCTGGGGCTTCTCCGGCAACGGCGACCATATCTCCACACCAAACGTGGAGGGGCCGACGCGCTCGTTGCTGCGCTGCTTAGAGAGTGCAGGCGTCAAGCCTACGGACATCGGCTATGTGAACGCCCATGCCACTTCGACACCCATCGGCGACAGTCGCGAGGCGGAAGCCATCGCCCGGGTGTTTGGCGACTACAAGGTGCCTGTCACATCGACAAAGAGCCAGACGGGTCACGAAATGTGGATGGCCGGAGCCTCGGAGATTGTCTACTCGATGCTGATGATGAAGAACGACTTCATTGCCGGCTCGCTGAACTTTGAGAATCCCGATGAGGTGACCGCCCAGATCAATGTGTTGCAGGAAACCCGCCAAATACACTACGACATGTTCCTCTCGAATTCATTCGGATTCGGAGGCACCAATTCGACTCTTATAGTGAAAAGGGTATAGCGAAAAGTGAAGAATTTGCTACCGCTGTAGCATCTAATTATGAATGGCAAATCAATAAATTGTAAATAACATGATGACAAGAGAAGAAATTATCGCACAAGTAAACAGCCTGCTGGCTGAAGAGTTCGAAATCGAAGAGAGCGAGTTCGCTCCTGAGGCAAACCTCAAGGAAACACTCAATCTCGACAGTATCAACCTGGTAGACCTCATCGCCCTGGTGCAGATGACCTACAAGATTACCATCCCCGTGGAAGACTTAAAGAAGATTCAGACGTTCGAGAATCTCTATGACTACATAGAGCAGCATCTTGGGAAGTGAAGAGTGAAAAGTGAAGAGTGAAAAATTTGCTACCGCTGTAGATGAAATATAAGGGTGAGGACATCAAGCGGCTTATCCCCCAGCGTTATCCGATGCTGATGGTGGATGAGTTTGAGGCTGTGGCAGAGAACGTAGCCCAGACCGTTTTGTATGTCCGAACCGACAACCTGTTTATACTCCCCGACGGCACGCTGGCCGAAACAGGGCTGATAGAGCATATCGCCCAATCAGCAGCGGCCCTTGCGGGCTGTCAGTCCTCCAGTGAAGGGCAGCCTCGCATCGGCCTGATCGGTGAGGTAAAGCATTTCGAGCGTCATCGCCGTCCAAAGGCAGGCGAGTGTGTACATACACGTGTGGAGCTTGGTTTTTCGTTTGGCAATGTAACACTCGTTCAGGGACAAGTGAGTGTGGATGGTGAGGAGATTGCCTCGGCCCAACTAAAGATTTTTATGCAATGACAGAACTGTTTGTCCGTATCTACCACTATTTCCGTCGGCATCGCGGCATCTGTTGGCTGTCGATGACAGCACTGTTTGTGTTCTTCGGCTATTTCGCCTTTCAGATACATTTGGAAGAAGACATCAACCAGTTGATGCCATCGTCGAAGAATCCCGACGGAACCACCAAACTGGCCTTTGCTAATCTGAAGATCAAGGACAAGACTTTCCTCTTGTTCGAAGGTTCTGACACAGAGACACTTTCTGCCGTCTGCGACGAATTCGTTGATTCATTGCTGGCTCGTGACTCAATCATTCACGGTGTGGGCGATGTGTTCTATCAACTGCCGGAAGACCTGATGCCCGATGCCGTCGACTATCTCGCAGAGCACTTTCCTGCCTATATCGACACGACGGCCTACGCCGCCTTTGACACACTGCTGACCCGCGAGCACTTTCTGAGGCAGATGCAGCAGAACCGCGAGGACCTGACGGGCGAGTTCGGCAGCATGTTCCCCGAACTGATTGAGATGGACCCGATGGGCATGCGCGGTGTGCTGGCTGATCAGATGGCCCCGATGTTGAAAGGCGGTACTGGCAGTTACAAGACTATCGACGGGCATTTCTTCGTGCCCGACAGTACGGTGTGCATCGCCTTCATCACGCCCAGTTATTCCGCTACCAACACGGGACAAGGCTCAGCCATGTTCCGCATGATGAACGAACTAATAGAACAGTTTTCCACCACCCATCCAGAGGTGACCATCTGCTATCACGGCACACCCGCCAGTGGGTTCTATAACTCCACACAGATCAAGCACGACCTCACCACGACCATTGCGGGTGCGCTCCTTCTGGTGCTGGTATTCCTGATGGTGTGCTTCCGTCGCTGGACGACGTTGCCCCTGCTACTCTTGCCCGTAGCCTTCGGAACAGTGTTCTCGCTTGCCTTGATGTATTGGCTGAAGGGGGAGTTCTCCTTATTGGCCTTGGGTATCGGTGGTGTCGTGCTCGGCGTAGCCCTCAGTTACGTGTTGCACGTCATGACCCACCACCAATATGTCAGCGACCCTGAACAACTGTTGCGCGACCAAGTGAAGCCCGTGCTGTTGGGTTGCATTACGACCATCGGTTCGTTCGCCGGACTACTGTTTATCCAGACCGACCTGTTGCGCGACTTTGGCCTATTCGCCTCATTCGCTATCCTTGGCACCACGCTGTTCTCGCTCGTCTATCTGCCACAGATGATGGGAAGTGAAGAACGAAAAGTGACTTTCCCATCTTTTATCAATCGCATCAACGACTATGCTTTCGACCGTAACCGTCCTCTGATAGCGGTCGTCTTGCTGTTGACGGTCATTGGTGTCGGCGCCTATCTCATCGGTGGTACGCACTTCGATGCCGACATGCACAACCTTGGCTATGACCACCCGATGGTGAAGCATTCAGAAGACCTGTTGAGCCGTAAGACCTATACAGGTGACAAGACCAAATACTTCGCCAGCCAAGGACAGACGATAGAGGAAGCCCTTGAGCACTTCAGCCTGCTTCGTCATAAACTCGACTCCCTTCAGCGCCTTGGTCTGGTGAAGAACTTTACGCCTACCAATCAGTTGCTTGTTCCGCTCTATCGGCAGCAGGAGCGCATCGACACCTGGCATGACTACTGGAACGAAAGCCGTATCGCTACTGTCAGCCGACTTATTAACGAGACAGCACCATCCGCAGGACTTCGACCAGAAGCCTTTGACCGTTTCTTCGAGTGCGCTGGCAATGACTATGAACCTGATGCACTCTATGAGGCAGAACTGATTCCGCAAGGTTTTCTCTCGACATTGATGGAGGAGTCGTACGATGGCACCTGGCTCTGTTTCACCTCCGTGCGCTGTCAGAACGACTCGGTGCGCAGCAGCGACAGCGATTATATCCGAATTTGTGATGCTATCAGCAGCGATCCTCATCTGCTGGTGCTCGATACCTATTATTACACCACAGACACGCTTCTCGCAATGAGTCGCGATTTCGACCGGCTGCAGTGGCTTTCAATGGCTTTTGTGCTGATAGTGTTGTGGCTGTCTTTTGGGAGAGATCTCAAACTCACCCTGCTCGGCTTTATGCCAATTCTGCTCAGTTGGCTGGTGACGCTGGGGGCGATGAACATCTTTGGTCAGCAGTTCAACCTCATCAGCATCATCATCTCCACCTTCATCTTCGGCATTGGCGTTGACTACAGTATCTTTGTAATGAATGGGCTGACGAAGGGGAATTTAGCATATCACAAGACGGCCATCCTGCTTTCTGCCTTCACCCTGCTCGTCACCGTGGGCAGCATGCTCCTGGCCGTACATCCCGCCATTCGTAGCGTGGGATTCTCCACCCTTGTCGGCCTGCTCTCGGCTATCGTCCTGTCTTATGTCCTACAGCCTGTCCTCTACAAGAAACTCATAAACTTACAAACTCATAAACTTTGAAATACGATGTCGTCATCATAGGGAGTGGTCTGGGAGGTCTGGCTTGCGGCGTACTGTTGAGCAAGGCAGGTCGAAGCGTGCTGGTGCTGGAACGCCAAATGCAGCCAGGCGGTTGCTTGCAGAGTTATCGTCGTGGTGACTTCTGGCATGACACAGGTCTTCACTATGTTGGAGGACTGGCCGAAAGGCAACCGCTGCACGAGGCTTTCAGCCTTCTGGGCCTCCTACAGTTGCCTTGGCAGCGGCTTGATGCCGATGGATTCGACCGTGTTACCATCGGTCGGCAGACGTTCTGCTATGCCGAAGGCTATGACTGTTTTGCAGAGACATTGAGTGAGAAATTCCCTAAAGAGAAGGACAGCCTCGTCAACTATGTGAAAATGCTGAGTAGTGTAGGGCAAACGGATGTCATGAAGTTGATGTCAACCAATGCATACGACTATCTGACACATACATTCCACGACCCATTGCTTGTCAATGTGCTGTCTGCTACGGCTATGAGGATGGAACTGCGTCGGGAGTCGCTACCCCTCTTCACCTTTGCCCATGGGCAGAGCAGTTATATTCAGAGCAGTTGGCGGCTCAGAGGCTCAGGCAATCAGTTGGTGCAGACGTTGGTTCGTCAGATCAGGGATGCTGGGGGCGAGGTTATTTGCAATGCAGAGGTCGAGGAACTACAGCCGAGCGGTGGACGCATTGCATCTGCGAAATGCAGGAACGGAGAGACATATTATGGCCGACTGTTCATCAGCGACATCCATCCGCAACTCACATTTCAGTTAATCAAAACTGGGCAACTGCTCAAACCGCTATACCTTAAGAGGATGAATGAACTGGAGAATACTTTCGGTCTCTTCACCGTGTCGTTAGTACTAAAACCAAACGTGCTACCTTACTTCAATCACAACAAATACGTCTATCGTAAACCTAACGTATGGACATTCTGGCAGGATGTAGGTGGCATAGGCGGTGTGATGGTAAGTTGTCGCGTGCCTGAAGACGGGGGCGCATTTGCTCGCCAGATAGACCTGTTGACACCAGTGACAAACACTATTTATCAACGATGGGATAACACCTACGTCGGTTATCGTGGTAAAGACTATCAGGAAATGAAGGAGAGGCTGGCCGATGAGTGCATCCAACTGGCCGAGCGCGTCATCCCCGATCTCAGCAAGATGGTGGCAGAACGATACACCAGTACACCGCTCACCTATCGAGACTATACCCTCACGCCATTTGGATCTGCTTTTGGACTGCGTAAGGACAGCAGACAGCCACTGCTCACCCTGCTATCGCCACGCACGCCCATTCCTAACCTGCTACTGACGGGGCAGAGTCTGATGATGCACGGCGTGGAAGGGGTGACGATGACAGCACTAAACACAGTAGATGCGGCGATGAATAGTGACAACTTATAGACTCACAAACTCATAAACTCAAAAACATGAAATATGCATTAGTGACGGGCGGCAGCCGAGGCATAGGACGTGCCGTCTGTGAGAGACTGGCCCAGGAGGGCTATCACGTCATCATCAACTATGCCAGCAATGAAACAGAAGCCCGCCGGACGCTTGACCTCATTGGTGGGCAAGGCGAACTGCTGCCGTTTGACGTCAGTAACAGTCAGCAGACTCGTCAGGCACTAAACCTGTGGCAACAGCAACATGCCGATGGGTATATCGAGGTGGTAGTCAACAACGCCGGCATCCGCCGTGATCAGGTGATGGCATTGATGCCCGAGGACGACTGGCATCGGGTGTTAGACATATCGCTGTCAGGCTTCTTCAATGTCACCCAGCCTCTGCTGCCCGCCATGCAGTTGCATCGCTTTGGACGCATCGTGTCAATGGCCAGTGTCAGTGGAGTGAAGGGACTGCCCGGTCAGACCAACTACTCTGCCGCCAAGGGAGGCATCATCGCTGCCACCAAGGCCTTGGCGCAAGAGGTGGCCAGAAGGGGTATTACTGTCAATGCCGTAGCACCGGGCTTCATCAAGACCGACATGACCGAAGGATTGGATGAGGCTACACTGCGAAAGTCGATTCCTGCCCAACGCTTTGGAACGCCTGAGGAAGTGGCTCATTTAGTGGCCTTTCTCTCCTCACCACATGCTGGGTATATCACGGGCGAGGTTATCTCTATCAATGGAGGTCTGTATACTTAGTGAATAGTGTTTAACTCTAAAACTCACAAACTCATAAACTCATAAACTCAGTTATGAAGAGAATTCTGTATTTATCGTTAGTATTCATCATTCTGTTTGCTGGTCAGGCAACGGCTCAGTCCGACTACCAGAAGACGGTGGCCCGCTACAAAAATGTGAAGATGGTGACGGCTCAAGTGACGAAGATTGTCCACAAGAAAGCCCTTGACAATGAATTGGTGACGAAAGGCGGTTCATTCCTTGTGAAGCCCCAGGTGGTGAGTATCTCGACCAATGACGGTCAAGACAGGCTTGTGATGAACGGCACCAAGTTTACCATGACTCGCTCTGGCCGTGACCATGTCACAGACAGCAAGAAGAACAAGCAGTTTGAGACGTTCCACACCGTACTGAACAGTATCATTAGTGGCGGCAGCCCCGACATCAGCTCCTTGCCCGATGTCAAAGTACAAAAGTCCGGCACAAGTCTTAGCATCACAATCACGCCTATAGCCACAGACAAGAAGTCGCAACGCAGAATGATGTTCCAGAGAATTGTGCTGGTGATGGATATGAAGACATCTGATTTCCGCTTGTTGAGGCTGGTGGAACGCAATGGCGACTATACCGACTACGAATTTACCAATCACCAGTATCAATAGCGCTTGAAGGATGCAGAAACATCTGAACACCGCATTGTTTCTGGTGGGTGTCGTGGCTGTCTTTGTCATGCTGCTGTCGTTTGATATCAGTTTGGCACAAGTGTGTGACTATATCCGTCAGGCTGGCTATTGGCTTTTGGCCGCCGTGCTGCTGTGGGGTCTGCTTTATGCTCTGAACGCGCTGACCATGCGCATCATCATTCAGGGCAGCGGGCCTTGCACTGTCAGTTTTGGCCGACTGTGGCAGATTGTCGTCACTGGCTTTGCACTCAACACCACGGTTCCCGTCGGAGGCATTGGCGGCGAGCCCTACCGCATCATGGAGTTGTCAAAGTACATCGGTGTAGAACGGGCTACATCTACCGTCGTGCTCTATGCCATGACCCATGTGTTCAGTCATTTCTTTTTCTGGCTCACGGGCATTGTCGTCTGGTTGGCAATGGCCGCAGCAGGACTGTTGCCGCTGCCCGTCGAGATGTGTTACGCGATGCTGCTGGCTGCTCTGCTGAGTGCAGGAGGTATCTGGCTCTTCAGCAGAGGTTACAAGTTTGGATTGGTACGGAAGGCCATCCGATTATTAGGAAAGATTCCTGGTCTAAAGAACTGGAGCCACCGATTTGAAGAGAAACACAGTGATAGTCTGTCGAAGATTGATGCGCAGATAGCACAACTGCATGCCCAACGCCGCAAGTCGTTCTACCTGAGTCTCGGACTGGAATATGTGGGCAGACTCCTGCAGAGTCTTGAAGTGTTCTTCATCCTGCTTATGCTGGGTTTTTGCACAGAGGGTACACTGGCGGGCTATCTGCATCTGCTGGTCACGGCATTTCTGGTGCTTGTCTTTACGTCGCTCTTCGCCAATCTCATAGGTTTCATACCTCTCCAACTTGGCGGGCGTGAAGGAGGCTTCACCCTCTCTGTGGCTGCTCTTGGCATGACGGCAGAAGCAGGCTTCGTCGTAGGCATCATCTGCCGGGTCAGGGAAATTATCTGGGCCACAATCGGGCTCACTCTCATGAAACTCAAAATCTCAAAAACTCATAAACTTTCGATGCTCTCTCTCTTATTGCTGCTGGGACTTCCTGCGGGTGCCCAGCAACTGACGGGTGTCGTCACCGATGCCGAAACGGGAGAGCCCATCCCCTTTGCCAGCGTCATATACAAAGGGCACAATCTGGCCAAGGTAGCCGACATCAACGGCGGCTTTTCCATCGAACGGCACACGGGGTGGAATCTGACCGTCAGTGCCGTGGGCTATAAGGAACGCATCATACCCGTCAGCGACAGGGTGAAGAGCGGACAGAAGATTGCACTGAAGCCCGACAACCAACAGTTGAAGGGCGTGACCATCAAGGCTAAGCGCCAGCACTACAGCCGCAAGAACAATCCGGCCGTAGAGTTGATGCGTAAGGTTATTGCAGCCAAGAAACTGTCGGACTTGAAGACGCACGACTTCTACGAATACCACAAATATCAGAAACTGACGATGGCTCTCAACGACCTGACACCGGAACAGTTGGAGAAGAAACCTTTCAGCAAGCATCCGTGGCTGGTGGAACAGGTGGAGAAGAGCCAGTATAACGACAAACTGATACTGCCGCTGAACGTCAATGAAACCGTATCGCAGCACATCTATCGCAAGCACCCGCACTCGGAAAAGACCATCATACAAGGGGAGAACTCCACTGGCGTGAATGACCTCTTCCAGACGGGCGACATTATCGACGTGGCAGCCAAGGACGTGTTTACCGACGTGAATATTTACGACGAACAGATAAGGCTGTTACAATATCCCTTTACTTCGCCTATTGGCAAGGACGCCATCGCCTTCTACCGCTATTATATCGAAGACACGCTGAAGATTGAGCGGGATTCGGTGATACACCTGCACTTCCTGCCCAACAACCAGCAGGACTTCGGATTCCGTGGCGACCTCTATATCCTGAAAGACTCTTCCTACCATGTCCGCCGGTGCGAGATGACACTGCCGAAGAAAAGCGATGTGAACTGGGTGGACAACCTGCATATCAACCAGGAATTCAGTAGGCTGGATAATGGAGAATGGGTACTTACAGACGATGATATGATTGTGGAACTGACGATAGCCAAGTTCCTCCACAAAGCCATTGCCATCCGGACTACCCGGCTGACAGACTATAGTTTTGACGAACTCCCCAAGAGCCTCTTCAAAGGTAAGCGACCCGAGGTGAGGGAGGCCGATGCTCCTATGCGTGGCGACGATTTCTGGGCGCAGTATAGGCAGGTCGAACTGACCAAGAGCGAGAGTGGCATGGACCGGTTCCTAAAGAACATCGAAGGTATCAAAGGCATCAAATACGCCATGATCCCGCTGAAAGCACTCATCGAGAATTTCGTGGAAACTGGTACTCCGAGCAAGGTTGACCTTGGGCCAATGAACACCATCCTGACGCACAACCATATCGACGGCTATCGCGTCAGGGCGAGCGCCCAGACCACAGCCAACCTCCATCCGAGGCTGTTCCTGAAAGGCTATGCGGCTCATGGTTTCGACAGTCACAAGAACTATTACGACGCTGAGGTCATCTGGTCACTGAACAAGAAAGAATATCTGCCACGCGAATTTCCCAAGCGGACGCTCTCCTTCCAGAGCACCTACGATGTGGGCTCGGCCAGCGACAGGTTCGTGCCGACAGACAAGGATAACTTCCTGACGGCATTCAAGTGGGCTACGGTCGACAAGATGATGTTCTACAATCGCCAGCAACTGACATTCGAGTACGAGGCAGACTATGCCTGGAAGACCACCCTCGGACTGAAGACCGAAGAGACCGAGGCAGCAGGAACGCTGCACTATCTGCCGATGGCAGCACCCGAAGTCAGCAGCATTCGCACCACGGAATTGCATGCCGAAGTGCGCTATGCCCCAGGCGAAACCTATGTGAACACCAAGCAGCGGCGACTGACTATTAATCTCGATGCACCCACATTTATTTTAGGCCATACCACCGGCGTAAAGGGACTGCTTGGGGGCGACTACAACTACAACTTCACTGAGATGCGTATCTACAAGCGTTTCTGGATGAACAGTTGGGGCAAGATTGACTGCTACCTGAAGGGCGGTGTTCAGTGGAACAAAGTGCCGTTCCCCCTGCTGTCGATGCCTGCCGCCAACCTGTCGTACCTGATGGAGGATGAGACCTTCAATCTGGTGAACAACATGGAATTCCTGAACGACCGCTGGGCCTCACTTATGCTCTCATGGGACCTGAACGGCAAATTGCTCAATCGGTTGCCGCTCATTCGTAAGTTGAAGTGGCGCGAGTTCGTTGGCATCAATATGTTGTGGGGCACACTGACCGACAAAAACAATCCCACGCTGGCCAGCAATGCTGCAGACCCCGTGCTGATGCAGTTGCCTGAAGGCTGTTACATAATGGACTCCCATCGCCCATACGCCGAAGCCGTCGTAGGCATTCACAATATCTTCAAACTGCTGCATGTGGAATACGTCCGGCGGTTGAACTACAACGACCTGCCCACCTCCAAAAAGTGGGGCATGCGCTACACGATGCGACTTACATTCTAATAATCATTCAACAATATGAACGAAAACGTAAAGCAAACATTTAAGTCCGACGATACCGAGGAATGGCTCGACCGCGTGTTTACCCGTCCGATAGGCTATCAGTGGGCAAAATTCTTTCAGCGATTAGGCGTACATCCCAATGTAGTGACGGTGCTGAGCATCCTGATTGGCATTTCGTCGGCATTCTTCTTCGTCCACGGCTCGTGGCGTACGGAAGGTATGGCAGGACTTTGGTTCAACGTCATCGGAGTGCTCCTGATGATGTGGGCCAATTTCTACGATAGTGCCGACGGGCAACTGGCTCGCATGACAGGCAAGAAGACTCAACTGGGGCGCATCCTTGACGGAGCGGCCAGTGTCATCATTTTCATTCCAGTCTATTGTGTGATGGTGTGGCGTTGCTACAAATATCATGCGCTGGAATTCCAGTGGTTTGATATTGAGGATACAACCTACAACGCCGAAGTGTATGGCGTGCTGCTTTTCTGTATCGCCCTGTTCAGCGGATTCTTCTGTCACGGCGGCCAGTGTCGTCTGGCCGACTACTACCGTCAGATCCATCTTTTCTTCCTCAAGGGGCAGGACGGGGCAGAACTGACGGATGCCGCCCGACAGCAAACTGTCTACGACGCCATGCTCTGGCGAGGACACTTGGTGGAGAAGTCCTTTCAGCGAACCTACGTCAATTATACCCGACAGCAGGAGAGAGCCACGCCCTTTTTCCAACTCTTGAAAAGCAGTCTCCGCCGTGAGTATGGCTCCGAAGGTAATGCCCCACAGTCGTTCCGCGATGAGTTTCGCCGCTGTTCCCTCCCACTAATGCCGTTTACCAACATCCTGACGTTCAACACCCGTGCCATTGCGCTCTACACCAGTTGTCTCATCGACCTGCCCTGGCTATACTTCCTTTTCGAGATTGTTGTGATGTCAGCCCTCTGCGAGTATATGCGTAGACGTCATGAGGCGTTTTGTAAAGAACTTCAATAATTCCATTTGGAACACTTTTGGCGAAATATAGAAAACCAACAAATGACCGAAAAGTTGTAATTTTGCACCCACATATTGATTACTAATCAAAACAAAAGTATTATGCAGAACGTATTAACAGCATTTTTTCTTATAAGTACATCCGTTTAAACTCTGCAAGCGTCAAAATTTGGCAATGGCCAAACTGGTGCAGGTCGGTAAGGTCTTTATCCCCCGTGACAAGAATGTCGGCATCGGCGACACGGGCCAACTCTAACAGATAGTCGTCTTTCGGGTCGCGGCATCGGGCGGGAATGTCGCCCAAGGAATAGTCCTCGCTGCGGGCACGAAGGAACGCAAGCAGCCGCTCGCAAGCCTCAGGCGCGAAATAGCGGGCAAACTTGGGACGGGATGCCACGGCCATTATTTCCTGCTGAAGTATATCGGTCATGACAATGCTCACCGTGCCGTCGGTCAGAATTCTGCGCACGGCGGGCGAGGCTTTCAGTCCGAAAAGGAACGAAATCCACAGGTTTGTGTCGATGATGACTTTAACGTGTCTGTCGGGCATCGTAGAGTTCCTCCCTTACAAGTTCGCACTCACGGTCAACTTCCTCTTGCGAAATCTGGTCGGTGTTGAACATTGAGAGCAGTTCGTCCACCTCGGCCTCAAACACGCGGGGCTTCTCTGAAGCGCTGGCAGGTGTTTCCTCCTTGCGGAATGCCCAGCCCATCGAGCGAAGCATCTGCTCGAACCAGCCCACTTGTCCTGTGGGAATCTGTACAGTCATTGTTGTCATACGCCTATCCCTTTCTGTATTCATTAAAACGTTTCTCGGCTGCAAAGATACAACTTTTCTGTGAAATTCGCTCATTATTGGCAGAAAAAGTGTAATTTTGCAATCGTTATGGATAAGATTCTGAAGGTTCACACCGTCAACGACTATGCCCGCTACATCGGGGCACCGGAGTTGCACCCGCTCGTCTCGGTGATTCACTACGACGAGTTGGAGCACTGCCGCCATTCGCTGAATAACTACGATGTCTATGCCCTGTTCATCGGCGACGAGGAACTGGAGGAACTTTCCTACGGACAGATACGCTACACGCTCAATCAGCATGCCCTGATGTGCGTGGCACCGGGACAGATTGGCGGCAAGACCGACACGGGCGAGGAAATCCAGACCAAGGGCTGGGCGCTGCTCTTCGACACCGAACTGCTGCGGAACTCGGAACTGGGGCGCCGCATCTCCGACTACCACTTCTTCTCCTACAACACCAGCGAGGCCCTGCTGATGTCGCCCGAACAACGGCAGAGCATCGTCGGCATCCTGGAACAGATTCGCCGGGAACTGCAGCAAGACGAGGACGAGCACACCCTGCGCATCGTCACCTCGCAGATAGAGCAGGTGCTGGAGTACGTCAGCCGCTACTACGCCCTGCAACTCTTCTCGTCGGCCAAGGCCGCGAACTCCGACCTGCTGACGCGCTACGAGAACCTGTTGCAGCATTACTACGACGACGGCATCCAGCGCACGTTGGGACTACCGACGGTCAAATACTGCGCTCAAGAACTTTTCCTGTCTCCCAACTATTTCGGCGACCTCATCCGCGAACTGACGGGTAAGTCCGCCACCTCTCACATCCGCCGCTTCATCATGCAACGCTCGCAGACGCTCCTGCTTCAGGGTTACACCATCTCCGAAACCGCCGAAAGCCTCGGCTTCGAATATCCCCAGCACTTTACGCGCCAGTTCAAGAAGTATTTCGGCATCACACCCACGGAGTTTCTTCACAAGTAGAG
>FLNX01004436.1_pt1 | contig 16802 bp, 15 predicted proteins | sample 1140341 | NCBI WGS metagenome assembly FLNX01 (sample SAMEA3878208, study PRJEB12797) | bioreactor metagenome | biome: Moose rumen | place: Sweden | collected 2011-10
GGGGCAAAATGTCACTAGTCTTAAAGTTTTATCTCAAATAGAGCAATGTATTGCAGAAATTATAATCGACAATCCTAATGTCATCCTCACATTCTTCTGTGACTTTATCAGTTTACTTCCTTCTACAAAGAAGACTATGTCTGTGCAAGAATACAGAAGCAGACTATTTAGTAGAATGTTTGACCGATATGTATCCCAATATTCGATCAATTATATTTTTAATAAGGTGATAAAAGTTGAGGGAGTTGCTGAGGATTACTATTTTCATGTAATAGGAAATAAAGAATATATTGATTACGCAAACATTATTGGCGAGGGGATACAAAAAGACTTTGGAAAGTGAGACCTACATGGGTATCGTTATCAAGTGATCGACGAAGTCGCTTTGACCATGTGTCAAAGAACTGGTAAGAAGTACATTCAGAAATAAATGAGTAAGCGAGTGAAGTAAGAACTCGTTCTTATTTCCGAGCGTGAATTTATTCGAGCCAAGGGCTCAAGGTAAATAGTATTTCCTATATTATAAATAAGGTGGGACTCCAACGAGTTCCACCTTTTTTGGTTTTTATTTGGTAGATAAGAGATAATTCACTATCTTTGCAACGAGAACAAGAAATGTTGAAGTAATGGAGAGTTCTATTGTACAGATAGGCGACAAACAAGGAATTATCTTGCCAAACGATATTCTGAAAAGACTGAAGTTGAAACTCCAGTCGTTAGTAAGTATTACTCTAATTGGCGATAATATCGTTATAAAATCAAGTCCGCGGCAGGGCTGGGCTGATGCGGCGAAGATGGCTCATGCGAATGGAGATGACAAACTTTTAAACGAGGATGTCCTCGATGATGACTTGAAAGATTTGTCATGGTAAAACAGTATGATGTTTACTGGGTTGACCTAAACCCAACAAAAGGCGCAGAGATTCAAAAGATTCGTCCCTGCGTGATAGCAAGTCCCAATGAATTAAACAAGTATTTGAATACGGTGATTATTATACCAGTCACATCTTCTGTTCATAATTATCCGTATAGAGTCAGATGCCATATTCTTGACAAAGATGGAGAGATTGTCACGGATCAAATCCGAGCAGTGGACAAATCTCGATTAAAGGGTAAAATATGCTCTCTGTCTAAGCAAGAGATAACTGAACTAAAGGACATCTTAGTTCAAATGTTTGGATGATTCCTATTATCTACAACCTCGCTGGTCAGAAATTCGTTATCAAGTGATCGACGAAGTCGCTTTGACCATGTGTCAAAGAACTGGTAAAAAGTATATTCAGAAATAAATGAGTAAGCGAGAGAAGTAAGAACTCTTTCTTATTTCCGAGCGTGAATTTATTCGAGCCAAGGGCTCAAGGTAAATTGAATATCCTTGCGTGATATGTAAGGTGGGACTCCAAAGAGTCCACCTTTTTTGATGATTTATTTGGAAGATTCAAGAATAATTCCTAAATTTGCACCAAACAAATATGGAGGGATATGGATCAAAGGACTATATTAAATGACGCACAACTTGGCATACTCCGTTTGCTAAGTAGGATGACTCGTGTTGAGCAGGTAGAAGAGTTGCGACAAGTGATTTCCAATTATTATGCCCAAAAGGCGACAGAGGAAATGGATCGACTATGGGATAATGGTGAGTGGAGTGAGGAAAAGAATGAAGGTATACTAAAAGAACATTTACGCACACCTTACAAATATGCCCAATAAGAAGATAGTTCTTGATACCAATTGTTTGTTGGCATGCATATCTTCTAAAAGCGAGTATTTTCGCATTTGGAAAGATTTTCAGAAGGGAAAGTTTTTCTTATGCGTATCCAATGAAATAATTGAGGAATACCAAGAGATTATCTCTGCTAAAGCAACTCCCCAGATAGCAGAGAGTATTATTAATGCTATTGTTGAAAGCGAATATGTTGAGTTTGTGGATCCCCAATTTCGTCTTCATTTGATAGAAGCAGACCATGATGATGACAAGTTTGTGGATTGTGCCTTTGCAGCAAACGCTATGTTTATTGTCTCAGAGGATAGCCATTTTGATATCCTCAAAAAAATAAAATTCCCCCAACTGTTAGTTATAAAGATAACGCAGTTTCTTGAGATATTGGAACAACCTCGCTGGTCAGAAACAAATGAGTAAGCAATAAATGAAGGTGGGACTCCAACGAGTTCCACCTTATTTATGCCTCTGGCACGTAAACGTTTACGGGCTTTTTGGTGTTTTTTAACCACTCTCCCCCCACCCCATTTATCTTTATTTTTGTATCTTTGCAATCCAAACAAACTACTACGAACATATACATTATTAATATTAATAACTAAATAACAACGCTTATGAAGAAAAAACTATCCCTAATGATGATTAGTTTTCTTGGGTTAGCAGGTTTTGTGTTCGCAGCGGCTTTTGAGCCGACCAATGCGACAGAGACTATTTACTTAACTCAGGAAAACATTAATGCTCAAGACTATTTATCTGTGTCAAAAGAACAATGGTCGAGTGAAAAGACCTATGATGGAGTAACAGGTAAATACTTCAACATGTCCAGCACTGACCGTCTGTTAAACATTACAGTGAAAGGTGTCTCTAAGTTTGAGGTATTTGTACAAAACACGAATGCAAACAGAGATTACCACATTACTGTAGGAAACGAATCAGCCAAAACAATTACTCACACTGGTAATAAAATAGAGTCATCAGGTGAGATAGAGACAGGTACTACTGATGAGGTAACTATTACCCTTGGTGGTGCTGGAAGTTCCGTCTACCCCGTTAAGATTGTGCTGACTAAAGCAGAAAACAGTTCCGATCCCACACTCAGCGTTAGTCCAAATACCATAGAGTTTGCACTCACGCCCTCAAAGACCAAGGCGGAGGAGACCTTTACGCTGACAGGTAAGAACCTGACAGACGGAACATACAACCTTACCGTTCCCAATCTTGCTGGTCTGACGATAGCACCTACGAGTTTCACTGTTACGGACGGTGCCGTAGAACAGCAATTCACCGTTACTTATGAAAGCACTGCCGATGTTGCCAAGGCTACTACTGACATCACGGCTACGGTAGGCGACTTGTCTGCCTCTGTGGCTGTCACCTACCAGAGTCGTGCCACAGCAAACACACAGACGACTGTTAGCGAGGCTGCCACATGGGACTGGAGCCAGTTGACCGAAACTGTGCAATTGACCGCAGAGACGACTCCCAAACAAACGGAAGAGTTCCTGCTTGCTGACCTTGACGACCGCATCAACTTTACAGAGGGTTTCGGAGATGCCTCTGCTATCGTAATGAAGGACATGCAGTATCCATCTCGTGGCGGCTATGCACAGGGTAACATCATCAAATTCAAGACCTCTGTTGCTGGAACTATCGATGTCGATTTCTCAAACACAGGAGGCAGCCGTCCCTACAGATATCTGTATGTCAACGGTGAGCCCACTACATTCAAGAGTGGTGATGGCAATAAGGTTAGTGCGACGAATATCGAAGTGGCTGCTGGTGATATAGAACTGAAGGGCTACATCCCCGATAACACAGACCCTCAAACTCGTGACGGTGATGCCGTAGGCGATGCCATGCTCCGCTGGTATAAGATTTCTTTCACTCCAAAGACAGACGAGCAAGGTGGTGAGGAACCACACGATCCTGTTGTCCTGACATGGGATTACAGCGAGAAGGACATTCCTACAGAGAGTCCTGTTGATGGACTGTACTTCGCCTCTTATGTCAACGACGCAGCAGGCACTAATAACGGTATGCATGGTGTGAAACTGAACTCCAGTGGTTGGGCATACTTCGAGAAACCTGCTGTTGCCGGTAAGTTGACACTGACCTTTGGTAACAGAAAGACTGCAGATACTTACGAAGTAAATGTTAGCAAGGGTACCCTTAATGCAGACGGCAAGACCGCTACTAAGGGCGACCTCATTGGAACTGTTGCTGTGACGGAGAGCCCAGGTACTGGCAGCATCGAACTGCCTACAGATGTAACAGGAATCTATATCGACCGTAAGACTGGTGCTGAGGGTGTCCTTCAGAAAATTGTCTTCAAGGAGACTGTTCCACGTACCTTCGTTGATTTCGAGATTCCTTATGCTACTTTGACCGCAGACGGTTATTCAGGTGCTGATTTACCAACAGGTGTTTCCTTCAGTGGTTCATTCCACGATAAGCAGCATGGATATCAGAATGCCACTCTCGTAGTTCCTGTTGACGGCACTGTAAAGTTCACTATCAGCGGCTGCCAGTATGGCGGCTCCTTCCCTGTCAAGAATGCTGCTGGCGAGACACTTGCAACACTCGACCAGGAATCTGCAGGCTGCTATGATGCAGGAGGCACTGTAACCTACTTCTACATTGGTGATGCCACCACACTGACCTTCGGTCCTATCCAGTTTCTATCATATTTCAAGGCTGAGGCAACAGACGTACAGGAAGTAACCATTACTTACAAGGATCAGAATGGCAATGTACTAGGCAAGAAGACTGTCTATGAGGGCGAGACTCTTGGCGAGATTCCTTATACAGAGGCTGACCTTACAATTGAAGAGGGCAACAAGTTCCGTGGTTGGGTATACACAAGTGGTGTCAAGGTGAAGGCTACTGATGTAGTGACAGGTAATGTCTCTGTTAATGCCAGTGTAACACCTATCGAGACTACTCCTGAGACTGGTACGATACAGACATACGATCTGACAAAGGCTACGTTCTATCCTGAGGATCATGAGAACTTCAACGTTGAGGGAGGCTCTTACTATAACAACCACGGTTTCACCTTCGACGCGGAGGGCACCTTCCAGGTTGCTGTTAGCAGCAAGGCACAGATTGTGCTCTCACTCTGCCAGTATGGAAACGGCACAACCATCAAGGTGACCGATCCTAAGGGTAATGTAATCCGTGAGGATGTTCCTGCAAAGGCTGACACTGACGGTGGAATGACTGCTATCACATACGAGGGTGAGGCTGGTATGCTGACCTTTACATTCGCTGCTCAGTCCTATCTGCACAGTGTCAAGGTTTACAATGTCAGCGAGTTTATTGAGAAGGACGAGACTTCGGGCTACTACATCATTCCTGCTGGCGATGCTGCCGGACTGGTTCTCGCACTCAATCAGGCTGCCTCTAATCCTAATTCTAAGATCTTCCTGCCTAACGGTACTTACGACTTCGGTGAGGCTGTCTTGACAGGTATCTCTGGAACGAATGTCTCTATCATTGGTCAGGATGCTGACAAGACCATCATCGTCAACGCTCCTCCTGTATCTATGGAAGGTCTGGAGAAGGCAGACCTGTTCCTTAACACCAGTACAGGTCTTTACTTACAGGATGTCACCCTGAAGAATGACCTCGACTATTACACCGCTGGCACAGGTCGTGCTGCCGTACTGCATGACAAGGGCACACAGACTATCTGCAAGAACGTGAAGATGCTGTCTTATCAGGACACCTACTATTCTCATAAGGTTGGGGGCGTATACTACTTCGAAGGTGGTGAGGTTCATGGAACCGTAGACTACATGTGTGGCAATGGTAGAGTATACTTCAACGAGGTTAAGATTGTTAACGAGAAGCGCAGCAGTGCTACGATGTCGGCTAACTCTGAGTTGTATGTCTACAACAACTGCGTTGTCGAGAACAATGCCGATGCCTATAACTTTGGACGTGCATGGAGTGACCATCCTGTCTGCATCTGGCTGAACACCACACTTAACGACCCCGACAAACTAATAAGCACTCGCTGGAACCTCACTGGTATCAACTGCGACTACAGCATTGCTGGTGAGTATGGCACGAAGGATGCTAACGGCTCTGACATCACACCAGAATCGAACACGGTAACCTTCACGAAGGAGAACACGACGCTGAACACCATCCTCTCTGCCGATCAGGCTGCCACCTATACTATCGAGTATACACTGGGTGATTGGGCTGCCACTGCACAGGCAGAGACCAAGCAGGTAGAGGCGCCTTCTGACGTTAAGTTGGAGAATGGAACAATCACATGGACTGCTGCCGCTGGTGCTACAGCATACGCTATCTTCAAAGATGGTGAGTTGCTCGGTATCGTTGACGCAGAGACTACATCATTCGCCGTCGAGAATGGTGATACAGATTCTGAGGCTGCTGCACGTCGTGCAGAAGGTGACACTCCAGAATACACCATCCGCGTTGCTAACGGAAGAGGTGGATTCGGAGAGCCTCGTGAAATCACTGTTGTGACTGGCATCAATAAGGTGAATGCCGATGTGAATGACGAAGGAAACCTGCCGACCTACAACCTCAATGGACAAAGAGTCGATTCCTCCTATAAAGGAGTTGTTATCAAAAATGGCAAAAAGGTTATCGTGAGATAATCCTTCCTCATACGATATTCAATGGGCGGGCACTAATCATGTCCGCCCATTGTTTTTAGGTAAAATGTTTGGAGAAGTCAAAAATAGTTATTATCTTTGCCTCGGAAATGAATGTTAGATATGAATGCAGATAACAAATACATACGCTTTGACTGGGCCGTGAAACGGATGTTGCGCGACAAAGCCAACTTCGGAGTGTTGGAAGGACTCATCACCGTTCTCCTTAACGAGCCAGTCCATATTGTCGAACTCTTAGAGAGCGAAGGCAATCAGAAGTTTGCCGATGACAAGTTCAATCGTGTGGACATCAAAGCGAAAAACGACAAAGGGGAGATTTTCCTCGTAGAGGTTCAATTGACACGAGAGATTTACTATCTGGAGCGCATCCTCTATGGTACGGCAAAAGCCATCACAGAACACATCAATTTAGGAAACACCTATAACGAGATAAAAAAGGTGTATTCTATTAATATTATCTATTTCGATTTAGGAAAAGGTGCAGACTATTTGTATCACGGACAAAATAAATTTGTTGGAGTACACACTCATGACACACTAAAGATAAGCACAAAGGAAAATGGAGTTATTCGGATGAGAATGCCAGAGGAGATTTTCCCCGAGTATTACATTATCAGAGTGAACGAGTTCAACCATGTGGCAAAGACACCTTTAGACGAATGGCTCGACTATCTGAAGAACGGACACATCAAAGATGACACTACCGCTCCAGGTCTGCAAGAAGCACGTGCAAAACTGCAATATCTCATGCTTGACAAGGGCGACAGAAATGCTTATGATGAGCACTTGAACGCCATCATGATTCAAAACGACGTATTAGGGAACGCTCGTCTGGAAGGACTAGCGGAAGGTAGAGCGGAAGGTAGAGCGGAAGGTAGAGCGGAAGGACTAGCGGAAGGTAGAGCGGAAGGACTAGCGGAAGGTAGAGCGGAAGGTAGAGCGGAAGAGAAAAATTCCATTGCCAAAAGAATGAAACAAGAAGGCTTAGATACTGAAATAATACAAAAACTGACTGGTCTGACCAAAGAAGACCTTTCGAATCTCTAAGAATAACTTTTAACGCAACAACCCCAAGTAAGTTACACCTTATTATATTTATATAGTGGCGAGACTCGGAATGGAGTCTCGCCACTTTTTGTTTCATCTTTTTAGGAACGTAAACGTTTGCAAGAAAAATTGATAAGATTATTTTGCAGTTTTAAGATTAATTTGTAAATTTGCAGACAGAATCATAAAAATATTTTTATTAATTTCTTAAAACTACTAATTTTATGTCTGTTAAATTTAAGAGTATGCGAATTGCGCTTACACTTACGTTCCTGCTAATCGTGGGCTGTTTGTCGGCGCAGAACGTTACTGGAACAGTCAAAGATGCTACAGGTGAACCCATCATCGGTGCAACTGTCCAGGAACAGGGTACCCAAAATGCAACAGTGACCGATTTTGACGGTAACTTCACATTGAAGGTATCAGGAAACAAACCAATTGTTATCTCATACATTGGTATGAAGAATCAGACAATTGATGTAAAAGGAAAGAGCCACGTTGACGTAACCCTACAAGACGACAACACAGTGCTCGACGAACTGGTGGTCATCGGTTACGGTTCCGTTCGTAAGAAGGACTTGACCGGATCTGTCGCCACTGTCAACAGCGACGCCCTGCAGGCTGTACCTGTAGCAAACGCTTCTGAGGCACTGACTGGTAAGATGGCTGGTGTGCAGGTGACGACCACTGAGGGTTCTCCTGACGCAGAGGTTAAGATCCGCGTCCGTGGCGGTGGTTCTATCACACAGTCGAATGACCCTCTGTATATCGTAGATGGATTCCCTGTTGACGGTATCAGCGACATCCCCGCTAACGACATCGAGGACATTACCGTGCTGAAGGATGCTTCTTCTACCGCTATCTATGGTAGCCGTGGTGCTAATGGTGTTATCTTGGTAACCACTAAGAGTGGTAAGGAAGGTAAGACTAAGGTAAGTTACAATGCTTACTATAGTTGGAAGAAGATTGCCAAGACTTATGACGTACTGGGTGTTTATGATTACGCGAAATGGCAGTATGAACTCGCTATGTTGTATAATGGTGGTGACCAAACCAAAATTCAGCACTACACTGACAAGTTCGGTAACTATCAGGATATGGACCTCTTCAAAGATATTGAAGGTAACGACTGGCAGGATCTCGCATATGGGCGTACTGGACATACATTCAACCACAACATCAACATCAATGGTGGTACAGACAAGATGAAGTATTCATTCAGTTATGCTCACATGAACGATAAGGCTATCATGTACGGTTCTAACTTCAAGCGTGACAACCTCTCATTGAAACTGAATACAAAGCCAACGAAGACTACTACTTTGGACTTCCAGGCTCGTTATGCCAAGACCGATATCGGTGGTGGTGGTGCCAACGAGGCCACAGGTGCTTACGACACAGACCGCCGTCTGCGCTATGCAGTGCTTTACACCCCACTGCCCATGAAGGGCATTGACGGTACTGATGATCTGGAGCAGTCAAGTTTCTACGATCCTATCACTACGGCAAATGATAACGATATGAAGAAGGAGCGCCGCAATCTGAACCTTGCTGGCGCATTCGGTTGGGAGGTCTATAAGAACCTGAAACTGAAAACTGAGTTTGGTTATGACACTTATGATGAGTTCAGCCAGCGTTTCTGGGGTACTTCTGCATACTATGTCAAGAATGTTCCTGCAGCAGCCAACCAGAATATGCCTGCAATCCGTAACGTAGACACCAAGCGTCATCGTTTCCGCAACACAAATACCATTAGTTACGACTTCAAGAAACTGTTTGGTAAGGACAGCGACCATTCTCTGAACGTATTGTTAGGTCATGAGTATGTTATCACCAAAAAACATGCCATTACCAATGAGGTTCATGGATTCCCTACCGACTATGACGCAACGACCGCTTGGAAGTTGACTTCTCAGGGTACTCCATACACTATTGATGATGCTTATAGCGCAGATGACAAACTGTTGTCATACTTCGGACGTGCCAACTACAACTACAAAGACAAGTATCTGTTGAGTGCAACGTTCCGTGCCGATGGTAGTTCCAAGTTCGCTAAAGGTAACCGTTGGGGATACTTCCCCTCTGTTGCCGTTGCATGGCGTATCTCTTCTGAGCCATTCATGAAGGGTGCACAGAAGTGGCTGGACGACTTGAAACTCCGTATCAGTTATGGTACTGCTGGTAACAACAACATTCCTGTAGGACAACTTGTCCAACTCTATGAGAACAAGGCTACCACATGGGTAAATGGATTCCCCAACTACTGGGCTCCTTCTAAGACCATGGCTAACCCAGATTTGAAATGGGAGACAACTATTACACGTAACATCGGTTTGGACTTCACCATGTTCGGTGGTAAATTCAATGGTAGTATCGAGGCATACATCAATACGACCAAAGACCTGCTGATTCAATTCCCAACCAGTGGTACAGGTTATGACAACCAGTATCGTAACCTGGGTAAGACTCAGAACAAAGGTATTGAGTTCTCTTTCACCTATCACATCGTGAATAAGAAAGACTGGGGTATTGATTTCTCTGGTAACCTCGGCTATAACAAGAACGAGATTAAGGAACTTGGTATGGACGACTTCAAGACCAACACCAACTGGGGATCTACTGAGATTGGTAATGACTACCTCGTAGCAGTTGGACACTCTGTAGGTGAGATTATCGGTTACAAGAACGCTGGTCGTTATGAGGTATCTGATTTTGACTACGACCTGGCAAAGGCTGATGGAACATGGAAGTTGAAGGAAGGTGTGCCCGACGCCTCTGCAGTAGTCGGTGACATCCGTCCAGGTTCTCTTAAACTTGTGGATGTAAATGGTGACGGTCAAATCACTGAGGATGATATCACATCAATTGGTAATGTTAATCCTGACATCGTCGGTGGTTTTGCTATCAATGCCCGTGCTTATGGCTTTGATTTGAGTGCAAACTTTAACTTCAGCCTTGGAAATGAAGTTTACAATGCCAATAAGATTGAGTACACCACTTCTTCTCGTACTAAGTACAATCAGTATCGTAACTTGAGCACAGATATGGCTGACGGTGTACGCTGGACAAACATCAACGCAGCAGGTCAACTGGTTAACGACCCCGACGAATTGGCTGCCCTTAATACTAACACCACGATGTGGTCACCTTATATGGCTCGTTTCGTACTTACTGATTGGGCCATTGAGAAGGCTTCCTTCCTGCGTCTGAACACCCTCTCTCTGGGTTACACACTGCCTACTAAATTGACCAACCGCGTTGGTATCAACAGTCTGCGCTTCTATGTAACTGCTTATAACGTATTTACAATCACCAACTACTCTGGTTCTGATCCAGAAGCCGACTGTATCCGTAAGTCTAACCTTACCCCAAGTGTTGACTACTCTGGTTACCCACGTAGCCGTCAGTTTGTTGTTGGTCTGAATTTGAATTTCTAATATGAAGGAGGAATATAAAATGAAGAATTATATCAAATTATCTATATTGGCATTGTCGCTCGCTGGCATGACCTCTTGCGACATGGATGCACCTTCAATCTCCTCACTCGACGAGTCTTCGGTATTCGCTACTTACTCACTTGCCGAGGCAGAGATTATGTCAATCCACGTGTCTTTTGGTGAGACAAACTCCTATCGTGGACGTTTCCTGCCATACTATGGTATTAACTCCGATATCGAATGGATTGTTACACCAACTCTTGAGAAACGCCTGGAGGATAAGTACGCATTGTCAAACTATGATACTCCTGCCAGCAATGGTCAGATGAATACTGACAATAACGCATACGCTAAGTTCTATGAGGGAATTGAGCGTGCTAACCTCGCTATCAAAGGTCTCCGTGAATATGGTAATATAGAGAACGACCCCAACATGGCACAATTACTTGGTGAGGCTTTGACCCTTCGTGCCGTTATATACAATGACCTGATTAAGGCTTGGGGTGATGTTCCTGCACGTTTTGAGCCGAACACCTCTGAGAACCTCTATCTGCCACGTACTAACCGCGATATTATCTACAAGCAGTTGCTTGCTGACCTGTTAGAGGCAGAAGACTATTGCTACTGGCCCAATGAGAATGCCATCACTCGCTCTACCGAGCGTGTCAGCAAGGCTTTCGTAAAAGGACTCCGTGCTCGTATTGCCCTCTATGCTGGTGGTTATGGACTACGTGGTGATGGTTATCGTCGCTCTAAGGATTCAGAATTGGCACCAAGCCTGATGTATCAGATTGCCAAGCAAGAGTGTCTGGATATCATCAATCAAGGCTGCAACACACTGGGTGAGTTCAAAGACAATTTCACAAAACTTTGCCAGGATGATGTGACCGCAGGTGGCGAGAGTCTTTGGGAGATACCTTTCTCTGAGGGTCGTGGACGTGTGCTTTATACTTATGGAGTACGTCACCAAGTTGAAGACCAGTATACCTACCAGCCTCGTGGTGGTGTGAACGGTCCGCTTCCCACCTTATTCTATGACTATGACGTAGACGATATACGTCGTGACATCACTTGTGTTCCCTATCGCTGGGGAACCAAGGAAGATGGTGTTCCAACTACCGTCAACTCTAACGGAGTAAACTTTAATGTTTATCAAGTTCCTCAGGTGATGAGTAACCCTACAGCCATGTACTTCGGAAAACTCCGTTATGAGTGGATGAAGCGTTTTGTTACTTCTACCAATGACGATGGTATCAACTGGCAGTACATGCGTCTTGCCGATGTTTACCTGATGGCAGCCGAGGCTATCAACGAACTGGATGGTCCTTCTGCCGCATGGCAGTATATGAAGCCCGTACTTGACCGCGCACTTCCTGCCGCCAAGGTTTCTGCTCTCCAGTCTAAATACACTGCAAGCAAGACAGCCTTCTTCGATGGTATCGTTGACCAGCGCGCTTTTGAGTTTGCTGGTGAAATGCTCCGCAAGGCAGACCTCGTTCGCTGGGGAAACATAGACGAGAAGATGGCTGAGGCGAAGAGTAAGTTGCAAGACTTAGGAAGCAATCCTCGTAAAGGTGATTATGCTGACCTGCCAGAAAAAGTATATGTAAGACTCTATGAGAAAGATATGGAGATACCCGCTGGTACTCTTATGTTCGACACACCAGTAGATGGTGAGACTTTAGTTATCTACGGTCTGAATCATGGTGACACAGATGATGCCGGCAAGAATTTGAAAGATGCGGGATTCGAAAGCAAAGGCTGGTTCCTGAGCAATAACGAGCCACGTATAACAAACGATATCATCGATGGACTCTATGTTGTACAGCCCAGTACTCACTGCCTCTGGCCGATTTGGACTACATTCGTTGAAAACAGCAACAATATGCTGAATAACGATGGTACTTATGGTCAATTGTCTGACTAATCAAAAAACGAACGAACAATGAAAAAGTTTAAGATATTCACACTATGCATGTTAGGGCTGGCAGGAGCCACCCTGACATCATGTAGCGACCAAAGTGATGAGATTACAAGTTATATTCTCGGTCGTAACTTGTCACCCATCAACTTGGAAGCAAACAATGTGCAGGAGACTACAGCCGATATTAGATGGACTGCTTCTGCAAATGCTACAAGTTACAATCTGCAGGTTTTTGCAGAGGACAGTTTGTCGTATGACATGAGTGGCACACCTGCTGCCTCTATTACTGGAATTACAGAAGAGGATCTTCCTGTAACTGTAAGTGGTCTTTTCTATGATACAAAGTATACTGTCTATGTACAGGCTATTACTGATGGTGTTGACAGTCGTACTTCTACTTGGAATGGTGCTTATTTCAAAACTGGTGCTAAGCAGTTCTTGAAAAATCCCAAACCCGCAGAGATTGCAGACCGCAGTGTAACACTGACTTGGGAAGTTGAAGACGGCTATGATGTTTCCACTATTGTGATAGGTGACATCAAACATGAGATAACCACTGACGAGAAAGAGGCTGGACAGGCAACTATCGAAGGACTGGAGCCTGAGACTGCCTATACCGCTTATCTTTACTATAACGGTAAGCAGTGTGGTAACCGTAACTTCACAACGATTGCAGACCTTACAGGATGTATTATTCTGCATGACGGTGATGACCTGAAGAAAGCCATTGAGGCAGAGGATGTTGAGGATGGTGCTGTATTCGCACTTTATGGTGGTACTTACAACATGAATGGTACTTACGATGAAGATACGGGTGATCTAATTTCTACAGGTGCTACTAAGATTTACAAGAGTATTACGATCAAGGGTATTTATCCTACAGACCAGCCTAAGATCAATGGTCGCTTCGAGATCTATGATGGCGCAGGATTAAGCATTAGCCAGTGTAAGATTAATGGAAACAAGAACTCTGACACTGGACAGATCTTCAACTACAAACTTGATGCCGCCAGTGATGGTATCACTTATGGTGCTCTTGACATCCAGAATTGTGAGATTACAGGTCTGGCAGACACGAAAGGTATCATCTACATGAGTGGTCCAAAGTGCTCTGTAGAGTCTGTAACCATCAATAACTGTATTGTTTATGGTATCGAGTGTAACGGTGGTGACTTCATAGATTTTCGTAGTGGCTATCCTAAGACAATCACTTTGAGCAACAGCACATTCTATCACATTGCTACCAAGCGAGACTTCATCCGTATTGATGATTCATCAAGTAACTTCTCTGGTGCAATGTGTGAGATAAAGATGGAGAAGTGTACACTCTATGACGTGGCTAATGAGACAAGTGGCAAGCGTATCTTCTATGTACGTTTTGGTGACAATACTGGTAATTCTATTACTAATAGTAACAACCTCATTGTCAATACACAAGCAGTTTATACCAACCAGAGCAAGACTGGTACTATTGAGCATTCTGACAACTACTACTTCAATTGTACCAATGCCAATATCTTTGCAGCATCTGTTCCTGATGGTGAGACACCAACATTCTGGCAAGGTGACACAAACGGCAGCAATGGTGAGGATCCTAAATTCAAGGATGCAGCAAACGGTGACTTCACCATTGGAAATGAGACTGTAAGTAAGGCTGGTGCTGGTGACCCACGCTGGATTACTGCTCAGTAATCATCCCCTACTCTATAAAACAATGGGTGGACACGACAATGTCCGCCCATTTGTTTTTATGACGATACAAAATAATCGCTAAATAATTTGGTTATTGTTAACTAAATCGTTATCTTTGCACAACAAATTTATTCGTATGGCAAAAAGGGAATACTTAAGGCACATCGTTGCTTTCAAAGATTACTTTAAAGACTTCAAGAAAAAGACTCCTAAAAAAGTCATTGAGAAGATATATCAGGTGTTTATTTACATCATGTCTCTGGAGATAATACCCAGTTCGATTTTCAAATCAATTGAAGGGGTTCAAGGGCTATATGAAATAAGAGTGGAAGAGGAAGGAAATATATACAGAATTTTCTGCTGTATGGACGAAGGAAATCTTATCATCCTCTTTAATGCTTTTCAGAAGAAGTCACAGAAGCCTCCTAAAAACGAGATTGAAAAAGCAAAACGGATTATGAATGAATATTATGAACAAAAAAATAAGCGATAAGACTATGGACGAGAAAAGAATGAAAGAACTGCAACTCACACCTATTGAAGATCTGATTAAAGAAGACTACGGTGATGAGGGAACAAGCACTCGAATGGAATTTGAGGCTGGAGTAGATGCCTTTATTCTTGGTGAGAAACTAAAAGAGGAAAGAAAGAAGGCAGGACTTACCCAAGAGCAATTAGCAACAAAGATAGGCACGAAAAAGACCTATATATCACGAGTTGAGAATGGGCATGCGGATATTCAGATGTCAACCTTATTCAAGATCTTTCATGGTTTAGGAAGAAAAGTTAGTTTCACCATTTTATAATCATCCCCTACTCTATAAAACAATGGGTGGACACGACAATGTCCGCCCATTTGTTTTTATGGCGATAATATTTGGTGGTTTAGGGAAAAGGTTGTAAATTTGCAGGCGAAGTATAATATAATTAAAAGTCTGCAAATGGAACATATTGATATTAATACATATTCTGATACAGAGTTTAAGGAAGCACTGATTGCTACTCTTAACCTTAAGAAAGAATGGATAGCCAATGTGAATAGGCGTGAGAAGGAACTGGGGTTGCAATGAGACTATCTGTTGATCATATCAATCATGAATCACCATATTGGGTGATACAATTAGACGAATTGACCTTCCGTTTTGCTACTAAAAACGGAATTATATATCGGGTTGGATTCTATCAAGACCAATATTTTCTAGGAAGTCGTGCATATCATTTCTTTATAGCCAACGATAATAATGTCAACCCACCAAAGGATAATGATGTATTTAAGGTCATAACATGCGTTTTGGAAGAATTCTTCAGGCAAGATGCTTCAGTAATGCTATATATATGCGACCCTTATGACCACAGAGAAGCAATTAGAGATAGTTTATATAAACGATGGTTTAATAGTTATCCACATCATAACAAATTGACATTACAAGCAGAAGAAGTCCACTTCGACAAATATATTGTATATACAGGTATGATTCTCCGTAACGACCATCCAGAATACGATGAGTTACTTGAAGTATATAAAGCATTTGTCAAACGTGCCAGCACTTTGTACCAAATACAACCTAAATAAAAATAGGTGACCCACGCTGGATTCAGTAATTATATCCCTACTCTATAACAACAATGGGCGGACACGAACAATGTCCGCCCATTCGTTTTTTTTATTTGTTTTTAGAAAAAAACTTTGCGATAACTTGCATATATAAAGAAATATATCTAATTTTGCAGTCAGATGAATAAAGGGAAACTAACAAAAAAAGAAAAACAAGAACTATATGCTCATACTAGCAAGTTCTTCGTTGATATAGCAAAATTAGTATTTGCGGGAGTAATCTTGGCAGGAATCCTAAAAGAGGATGTTGATACGCTTTGGTTACTTACATGTGGAACTCTTGTTGTTATTTTATCTTTAGTAATGGCATATAACACATTTAAGTTAAGTAAAAAATAAAAAAAGGAGGTTGATATGACATTTATGTATATATTAGGTGTTACCGCTGTTGTTTGTATTATTGGTATTATCTGGTCTGAAATCCAATTACATAAGCCTGAAGCACAAGATTAAGAAAACCATCCCCTACTCTATAACAACAATGGGCGGACACGACAATGTCCGCCCATTGATTTTGGATATTCAGAAAATTGTATTATCTTTGCAGCAAACTTTTCGAAGGGTCGAAAGTAAAGGCGTGATATAACTGGTCGTCCATTCCCCGTATCACGGGGTCTGTCCGACGAAAAAAATGCACCGAGTCGCTTGCACAGACGGAAAAAAGTGATTAGCTTTGCGGTCTGCCATGCAAGTAAGCCGTTTACATAATAGG
>FLNX01002283.1_pt1 | contig 16766 bp, 17 predicted proteins | sample 1140341 | NCBI WGS metagenome assembly FLNX01 (sample SAMEA3878208, study PRJEB12797) | bioreactor metagenome | biome: Moose rumen | place: Sweden | collected 2011-10
GCCGCCGCCGAAGTTCCCATACTTTTTGCGTCGATAACCAAAATCACGGGCGCATTTATCAGCTTTGAAATTTCCGCCGTCGAAGAAACGCCGCCGCGCCCGCCGTCGTAAAGCCCCATGACTCCTTCGATAATCGAAATGTCCGCGCAGGTTGAAGTTTCGATAAAAATTTCTTTAAGCTTTTCTTCTCCGACAAGCCAACTGTCGAGGTTGTGAGAAATTTTTCCGCTCGCCAAAGTGTGCCAGCCCGTATCGATATAATCGGGACCGACTTTGTAAGATTGAACGTCAAGCCCGCGTTTTTTCAACGCCGCCAATAATCCTGCCGTTATCGTCGTTTTGCCGGAGCCGCTCTGAACAGCCGCAATAACCAGCCGCGGAAAATTATTTTTCATTCAGACCTCTCGAATTGTCCAACATGTAAAGAATCGCGTTGACTGCCGCAACCGCTATCGACGAGCCGCCCTTTGTTCCCTCAACCGTTATGTAAGGAATTTTTTCTTGTGCCATGAGTTGCGCCTTTGACTCCGCCGCGCCCACGAATCCGACGGGCACTCCGATTATCGCGGCGGGACAAATATTTTCTTCGCGAACAAGCCGCAACACTTCAAAAAGGGCAGTCGGAGCATTGCCAATCGCCACAATTTCTCCGTCAAGTCTTTTGCCGAACATTCTCATTGCCGCCATCGAACGAGTAATTCCTTCGCGCTTTGCAAATTCCCGAACGTCAACGTCAGACACTTTGCAAAAAATTTCTCCGCCAAATTTTGTGAACGTCCGAATGCTTATCCCACGACGAACCATTTCAACGTCCGTAAAAATATTTGCTCCGCGCAGAAGTGCCGCCTTAATCGCCGAAATTGCTTCGGGATGAATTTTGATTATCGGCGCATAACCGACATCGCCCGACGCGTGAATTATTCGCGAGTAAATTTTTTTCTCTTCTTCGCTCAAATTGAAGACAGACAAATACGGCGAAATTATTTCCATACTGCGCGCCTCAATTTCCATCGGCTTTGTCATGAACATAAAATCTCCTCCTTTTTTTTCTAAAGCCTGTTGATAAATTTAGCAAGTGACGGTTCTTTTTCCAATCGAAAAAATTTCTCGTCACATTATAGTTTTGAGTTTACAAACAACATCTAAAATATAAAGGCAACGCCCGCCGCCGTCAACTGCAGGTAAAAATTTCGGCGCGTCGAATAGGGCTTGAATCAAAGGAGGCAAAAAAAATCATGATTCTAATCACGGGAATTCTCGGACAACTCGGCTACGATCTTGCCAAAGAACTTACGAAGCGCGGTAAAGAATTTATCGCCCCGTCGCTTGAAGAACTCGAATTGACAACCGAAGCCGGAGCAAAAAATTTTATCTTGGAAAAAAAACCGGAGACGGTCGTTCACTGCGCGGCTTATACCGCCGTCGACAAAGCCGAATCGGAAGCCGAACTTGCTTTGACGGTAAACGGTTTCGGAACGCGTTGGGTTGCCGAAGCTTGTCGCGAAGTCGGCGCGAAAATGATTTACATCAGCACGGATTATGTTTTCGGCGGCGACGGAAAAATTCCTTACGAAATTGACGACGAAAAAAAGCCCGTCAACATTTACGGGCGCAGCAAACTTTTGGGCGAAGACGCCGTCAGTACGGTTTTGGAAAAACATTTTATCGTTCGCACAAGCTGGGTCTTCGGCATCAACGGGAATAATTTTATCAAAACAATGCTCCGCCTTGCCGAGACGAAAAATCATCTGCGCGTTGTCAACGACCAGATTGGAAGTCCGACTTACACGGTTGACTTGGCAAAACTTTTAGCCGATATGGCGGCGACGGAGAAATTTGGAACTTATCACGCAACCAACGAAGGATTTTGTTCTTGGGCTGATTTTACCAGAGAAATTTTTGAACAGGCGGGGCTTGATGTCGAAGTTGAAGGCATTCCGACGGTTGAATATCCCACGCCTGCGCGGAGACCGTTTAACTCGCGCTTGAGTAAAAAATCTTTGGACGAGGCGGGCTTTGAACGCCTTCCGACTTGGCAAGACGCCGTCAAAAGATATTTGGCGGAACTCAATGTTGTAAAAGCGCGTTGATCTCTTTTTGCAATTTGTTCAGCGCATTGTTCAAAGGAACGACGCCGCCAATAATTTTTTTCAGCTCGGTATCGGCGTAAAGCATTGCGGCGTTGTAATTTTTAAATTTGAAAGGCATAATCGCTTCGTCCATTGCCGCGCTGATATCGGCGGGCGTTATCGCTGAAGTGTCTGTCGAATACCACGAAAAAATTTCTTGCGCTTCGGCAGAAATAATCACGTCGCGGCGCACGGGCAATGCTTGAGATTTTTTCAAAATCATTTGTTGAGTATTTTTGTCGTAGCAAATTTTTTTCAAGAGTTTCCAAGCCAAATCTTTATTGCAAGTGCGCGAGCTCATTCCGACAAGCAAAGTATTCATAACGGAAATATTCCCGCCCGAATTGCCGGCGGGCATTTTTATGCAATCCCATTCAAAAGACGTGTATTTTTTTATTCGCCAAGGATAAGGTTTGTAAGTGCGATATTCGGCGAAAGTGAACGGGCGAAAGGCAACGCGCCCGACATCAAAATCTTTCGGGGAAATTGCAAAGCCGCCGTTGACTCCGCGCAGTTCCATCAAAAATTTTATCGCCTCTTCCATGCGCGAATCTGCAAAGTAAGAAGTCTTGCCGTCGTCACGGAAAAATTTCACGCCGTTTGAAATTGCCGCGTGTTGCCAAGAATAATCGTAGCAACCGAATTGATCGGGCGCACCGTCGCCGTCGGTGTCGCGTGTGACTTTGCGACAAATCTCCAGAAAATCTTTCCACGTCCAATCATTTTTCGGAAGCGCAATTCCTTCCTTCGCAAGCAAAGTTTTGTTGACGAACATAAAAGTCACAGTACTTTCGCAAGGCAAGGCGTAAGAAATATTTTCGTATTTGCCGAAGTTGAAGGCGGCGGGATAATAAACGTCGGCAGAAAAATTTTTGTCGCCGGAAATAAAATTTTCCAAATTCATCAACGCGCCGATTGAGGCATAAAGATTAAAATCGTCCGCCAAAACAAAGAAGACATCGGGCTCGGCTCCGTCAATAAATTGTTCGGCAAGCCACTCGCTGTAGTCTTCTTTTTTTATGCCGCTGACGTATTTAACTGTGACGCCGGGATTTTCCGCCTCAAAATTTTTTATGACTTCGTCAATCGCCGCGTAAGGTTCGCCTTGCGGCACATCCCAATTATTCCCCGCGAAAATTCCAATCGTTAAAGTTTTCGGGCGACTCATCTCGCAAAACAAAAAAATTATCGCGATAACGACGACCGCGACCAAAATTTTTTTAAACATGAAAATCACTCGCCAAACCTGTTTGCACTGCCCAAATCGCAAGCTGCGTTCGATCTCGCAAATTCAATTTCGACAAAGCCGCGCTTAGAGCATTTCTGATTGTACCTTCCGACAAAAATAATTTCTCGGCAATTTCTTTGTTGGAAAGCCCGCGCCCGACAAGACTCGCAATATTTTTTTCCGTTCGATTCAATTCCTTAATGCTCCTGCCGTCGAGCTCCATAGCGATATTTGCCTGCGCAAGCTGATTGAAAAGTTTCACAACCTTTGTAATGACGCTTGCATTTAAAATCGAGCCGCCGTTCATGACTGTATGAATCGCCGCCGTTAATTCCTGAACGGAACAACCTTTCAACAGATAACCGCTCGCGCCGTATTTCAAAGCGTAAAAAACATATTCATCGTCGTCAAAAGTTGTAAGGATAATAATTTTCACGTCGGGATATTTTTCTTTAACCGCCTTCGTGCAAAGGACGCCGTCCATTTCCGGCATACGAATATCCATCAAAATAATGTCGGGCAAATTTTTTCTTATCTGCTCCAAAACTTTGTTGCCGTTTTCGGCGAGCCCGACAACTTTTATATCGGAGTTCATGTCCAAAATAATTTTCAAACTCTCGCGAATCAAATCTTGATCATCGGCTATCAAAATTTTTATCATGAATTACCTCCTTAGCTTATAGCTGATAGCTGATAGGTTTTAGGTTTTAGGTTTTAGGTTTTAGGTTTTAGTTCCTAGTTCTTGGTTCCTGGTTCCTAATTGCTTTTAGCCTCCCGATTCAAAGGAATCATCGCCTCAACGATAAATCCTCCGTCACTCCAATAATGAATGTAACCGTGCAAAAGCTCCAAGCGTTCTTTCATGTGTTTCAAACCAAATCCCTGCTTGACATCTTCGCAACCCTGCCCGTTGTCGGCAATGACAATCAGCAAATATTTTTCGTTGCCGCCGATTGTGATTTTAACTTTTGTCGCGTGCCCGTGACGCTTTGCATTTGTGATGCTCTCCTGCAACACGCGATAAATTACGTCCTCTTGATCTCGGCGAAGATTTTCCGACCAACTGAAAATGTCGAAAGTAATTTCCATGCCCGAAGACGCCGAATAATCTTTTGTCATTTCCATCAAAGCTTCTTGAAAAGGAAGTCGCTCCAAATCATCTGGGCGCAATTTTTTTACCGAGCGGCGCACGTCGACAATTCCTTTTCTGGCGGTGTCGCGAATTTTATTCAGCTGTTGCTTGGTGACTTCGGGCGCGATTTCCAAAGTCATAATGCAGGCATCGAGCCCGGCGGCAATTCCCGTTAAAGCATGTCCAAGCGTGTCGTGAATTTCTCTGGCAAGACGATTTCTTTCGCGGGTCTCCGCCATCTGCGCGACTTCGATTGCATAAGCGCGCAGGCGTTGATTCGCTTCTTCCAATTTTTCATTCAGCAAACGAATTCTTTCCTTCTCCTCATGTTTGCTTTTCACGAGCAACACAAGATAAAACACGAAGACGATAACATTTATCGAGTAAAAAGTATTTTTCAAGGCAAGGATAACAGATTTTGCTTCGGCATTGTAATAGGACGCGTAAGCTTCGAACGAAGCAATTTTTGTCTGGAAAATCGCCATGTTGGAATTGGCAATGAAATAAAGGAAAATCAGCGCGATTAAAAGCGTGTACTCTTGGCGATGTCCTTCGTATTTGAACATTAAATCGGCGGCGACGAGCAAAACAACTCCGTCATAAGACAAATTCAGCACGCGCATTAAGAACATACAAATTATAATTTCTGTCGCGAACAGGAAATATTTTGCGCGGCTGTTTTTATTTTCTCTGTAAAAATATCCGACCAAAACGAAAATCAGAAATGCGAAGACGGTTTTGAAAAAAATTTCGCCGGACGATTGCGGAACCGCGCCTGCCGATTCCAAAAAAGCCCGCGCAGTCATAGATTGATTGATTCTTTCCTGCGTGAGGCACATGAAGGCGGTTAAAATTAAAATTATGAAGCCGTTGCAGACGTAAAGTGTTCTGTGCATGTTTTTTACTGTTAAAAATTTCATTTCAATCCCAACTGTCGAGGTCGGCGGCGGAAATATTTTCTGCGGAAAGGAGTTTTGTAGGGAGTTTGATAATTTTCTCGACGGATTCTCCGTTCAAAATTTTATAAGCGCGGTCGGCGGCAATTTTTCCGATTTGACGCGGCGATTGCCCGGCGGTAGCTGTCATTCTGCGCGAAACATTGCAGACGTAAAGTGTTCTGTGCATGTTTTTCACTGTTAAAAATTTCATTTCAATCCCAACTGTCGAGGTCGGCGGCGGAAATATTTTCTGCGGAAAGGAGTTTTGTAGGGAGTTTGATAATTTTCTCGACGGATTCTCCGTTCAAAATTTTATAAGCGCGGTCGGCGGCAATTTTTCCGATTTGACGCGGCGATTGCCCGGCGGTAGCTGTCATTCTGCGCGAAACATTGCAGACGTAAAGTGTTCTGTGCATGTTTTTCACTGTTAAAAATTTCATTTCAATCCCAACTGTCGAGGTCGGCGGCGGAAATATTTTCTGCGGAAAGGAGCTTGGTAGGAAGTTTAATAATTTTCTCGACGGATTCTCCGTTCAAAATTTTATAAGCGCGGTCGGCGGCGATTTTTCCGATTTGGCGCGGCGATTGCCCGGCGGTAGCTGTCATTCTGCGCGAAAAAATCATTTCCTTAGTTTCGGGCACGCCGTCAACGCCGTAGACTTTGACTTTGCCCGATAAATTTTCGTTTTGAAGTGCGGCGATTGCTCCCATGGCGGCGGGGTCGTTCAAAGCCATGACGATATTTATTTCGGGATGAGTTTTGATTAAATTTTCCATGACGGGCATTGCGACTTCCAACTGTCCGAGACATTCGGCTTCGGCGACGATCTCAAAATTTTTATCGGCGGAAATTTTATCGCGAAAACCCGCTATCCTGTCGATTGAGGAGCGGGCTTGCGAATGTTTCAGCAGAGCGATTTTCCCGCCCGAAGAATTTTTCAGCAAATGTTCGGCGCATTGAACGCCCGCCGAATAATTATCGGAAACGACGGTACAAACAACAAGCGAATCATCTTCAACGTTGGTATCAATCGCAATGACGGGAATTTTTGCGGCGCGGGCAATTTTCAATGCGGGCTCGACATTCGACCAATCGACGGGATTTATAAAAATCAATTCGACGCCGCCCGCAATCAGCCCTTGAATTTCTTCAACCTGCTTTTCGACGCTCAACGCGGGGTCTCTTGAAATTAAAATGTCGCCGTGATTTTCCACAACCGTGCGAATTTCTTCATCAATGACTTCGTAAAAAGGATTGTTCAGCGTCATGTAAACCGCTCCGAGTTTTTTTCGGTGTTCATTTTGTCTAAGCGAATAATCCGTTTCGTAAAAGTGATAAAAACCAGCCGCGAGAAGCGCAAGCCCGATTGTCATTGCCAAAAATATTTTTCGCATAAAATCACCCGCCAAGATTAATTCAGCGTCATGTAAAACGCTCCGAGTTTTTTTCGGTGTTCGTTTTGTCTCAGTGAATAATCTGTTTTATAAAAATGATAAAAACCTGCCGCGAGAAGCGCAAGCCCGATTGTCATTGCCAAAAATATTTTTCGCATAAAATCACCTGTTGCGATTATACCGCAAAAGAGCCTCAAAGGTAACCTTGAGACTCTTTGTTTTGGGGTAAGGTATGGTTAAAATGTGGTTAAAGATTTAAGCAAACAAGCCTATGGCGTAGCCGACAATGCCAATCGCGAACAAGCCGATAATTATAACGAGCGGATTCATGCCGCGTTTCAAAAGCCCCATGCAAGCGAAAGTCATCAGCAAAGCAACGATACCGGGCATCAAACTGTCAAGAATTGTTTGGAGAGTGGTAACGACGTGTTCGCCCATTGCGTTATCATATTCGGAAATAACAAGCGGCATGTTGACGGTTGTCCATTTTGCAACGAGTGCGCCCATAACCAGCAAGCCGAGCACGGACGCGCCTTCGGTCAAGAATTTCATTTCATTGCCGCCGATATTTTCGACGAGTTGAGTTCCTTTTTCGTAACCGTATTTGACGCCGTACCAATGAGTGGCGAGACGAATTGCGTTGAAGGCAAAAAAGAAAATCAAAGGACCGAGAATCGAGCCGGTAAGAGCAATGCCCGCGCCGAGTGCCGCCAAAACGGGGCGAATTGTTCCCCAGAAAATAGGATCGCCGACGCCCGCCAAAGGACCGATTAAACCGACTTTGACGCCCGAAAGTGTCGCGGGAGAAATATCGGCTCCGTTGGCACGTTTTTCTTCCATTGCGCCGATAATGCCCATAATCGCCGCCGCCACGAACGGTTGAGTGTTAAAAAATTCCAAGTGACGTTTCAAAGCCGCCTTCATTTCTTCCTTGTTGTCGCCGTAAACTCTTTTCAGAATCGGAATCATGGAGACGCAGAATCCCATTGACTGCATACGTTCAAAGTTGAAGGAGCCGAGCAGGAAATTTGAGCGGATAAACGTCCAAAACAGATCGTTCTTTGTAACTTTTTTCTCGTCCATAAAACTCACCTCACATCAAATCTGAATCGTCAATGTCGTCGCCTTCGACACCGCCGCCTCCGCCGGTTTTGGCGGCTTCTTCAATCGCAATATCTTTTTGCATATCTTTAATGTGGAAGTAAGCGCAAATGGCACCAATCGCGCCGAAGCCGATTAAATTAACGTCGGTAAAGACTGCGATTAAAAATCCCAAGAAGAAATAAACCATAAGTTTTTGGGCGTTCATAAGGTTGATAACCATTGCATAACCGACGACGACGATAAAGCCGCCGGCGACTTGCAAGCCGCGAGTAATTACTTCGGGGATTGAGTTAAGAGCGTTGTTGACGACATCTGTTCCCGCGACCATTGCTATTGCCACAGTCGGAATTGCGACGCGCAGAGCTTGCAAAACCAAGCCTGCAACGTGACACATTTCTATTCCGCGCAGATTTGCTTCTTCAGCGTATTTATCTGCCAAATGTTGGAAAAAGACCGTGATTGTTCTGACGAAAATTGTTAAGACTTGTCCTGCCGCCGCGAGCGGAACGGCAAGTGCAATGCCCGCGCCGATTGATTGATGTCCGACGATAACCAAGACGGTTGAAACTGTGGAGGCAAGTGCCGCGTCGGGAGCCATAGCCGCGCCGACGTTCATCCAACCGAGAGCCATCATTTCCAGCGTGCCGCCGAGAATTATTCCTGTTGTCGGATCGCCCAAAACAATTCCCGTCAAGGTGCAGGCGACAACGGGTCTGTGAAATTGTGCTTCGTCCAAAACTGCCGCCATGCCCGTTATTGACGCCACGATAAAAAGTAAAATTAATTCTACTCCTGACATTTAGAACACCTCGCTAAATGTTAGATGAGTCCTTTCGCCTTAAGAGCGTCCATAGCATCGACTTTCGGGTCATTGACGAGCTTGCGCATTTCAACTTCAATTCCCATGCCGACAAGCTCTTTAATCGCCGCAACGTCATCGGCATTGACGGCAACCGCTTGAGAAATGAGAGTGTCGCCGTCTTTAAAACATTTGCCGCCGAGATTGACGGATTTAAACGGAATGCCGCCTTTGACTGCGCGGACAACGTCTCTCGGATTTGTGAACAGGAAAAGCGTTTTGAAAGTGTTGTACTTCGGATTTTTGTAAGCCTCGACGGCTTTATCGACGGGGATAACGTAACCTTTGAGACCGGGCGGAACGACTTGCAACAAAAGTTTTTTGCGCAGTTCGTCTTTGGCAACCTCGTCGCTGACGCACATGATGCGATTGCAACCCGTGACTTTCGACCAAACCGTTGCGACTTGACCGTGAATCAAACGGTCGTCGATTCTGCAAAAAGCAATTTCCATGATAAAAACCCTCCCAAAAAAATTTTAAAGTTCATCGTCGTCGGATTCGACGTTCAAACTTTCGTAAGAAGAAATGACTGCGCCGTCCTTGCAAGCGTCGAGTGCCTGCGCCATAATTTCAGCGATTGTCGCCGAGCCGTCATCGGTATCCTGCGCGGCGGACATTGCAATCAGCCCCGGCAAGTTGACGCCCGCAACTATTCCGTAATTTTCATTTTCCGCAACGAGTCTGCAAGCCGCGTTGTAGGGACTGCCGCCCATCAAATCGTTGAAGAACAAAATTTTTTCCGTGCCGAGCTCCGCAATCGCCTGCTTGTATTTTTCGACGACATCATCGGGACCTTCGCCCGGCATAAGCGTAACCGCCTTGAGTTTGTCGCGCTTGCCGAAAATCATTTCACACGACTGCACGATACCCGGAGCAAATTGTCCGTGAGTGCCTACGATTATTCCAAACATTTTCATACCTCCCAAAAAACTTTTTTCATGATTAAAATTTTAGTCAAAGGCAAGATTTTTATCAGCTGAATTCAATCACTGAAAAAATTTTCGGCTTGTTACATTTGTAATAAAAAAATTCTCTCCAAAATTTTCGTGTCTTCAACTTGCGGCAGTTCAAAACTTTTTCAAGCGAAATGTTAAAAACAATTTCCTCGCCGATAAAATTTTTCGCGTCTTCAGCTTGCGGCAGTTCAAAAATTTTTTCGGGCAGAATAATTTTGCCGCCGATAAAATTTTTCAAAGCGAGTTTGAACAAAACCCTTGACTTTTTGTCTAATTGGTGTTAAGGTTGCAACCAAAAGAGAGGTGAACGACTTGGCAGAAGAAAAAAAGCTCGTCGTCAACAACGAAGACGGCGACAGCGCAGAAATAAATTTACAGATGAAAAAGACTCCGCCCGAAGTCGAAGAGGAAATTTTTGAAGAGACTCCGGACTTGGCGGCGGAGCTTGAAAAATTAAAAGAGGAACTCAACGCGAAGAACGAAAGAATTTTGAGACTGCAGGCGGACTTCGACAACTTCAGAAAACGAACTGCCAAAGAAAAAGCCGAAGTCGCGGCGGTGGTCGAGCAGGCTTTTCTGAAGGATTTACTTCCTTTGCTCGACAATCTCAGTTTGGCGTCGAAGGCGGCAGAAAATGCCGACAATGCGGACGTTGAAGCTCTTCGCAAGGGAATCGAGATGATTAAGCAAGAGACGGTTGCCGTAATGGGCAAACACGGGCTCGAACCGATTGACACTTTGAACAAACCGTTTGATCCGAATTTTCATCAGGCGGTTGGCGCAATTAAAGATGAAACTAAAGAAGACGGTCTCATTGCCGCCGAATTGCAACGCGGTTATGTCGCTCGCGGCAGAGTCATTCGTCCCAGCATGGTACAGGTTGTAAATAATTCGTAATTGAGCTTATAGGTTATAGCTTATGGGTTATAGGAAAAAAACTATCAGCTATCAGCTAAATTGAAAGGAGATAATTCTTTATGAGTAAAGTTATTGGCATAGATTTGGGAACAACAAACAGCGTCGTCAGCGTCATTGAAGGCGGCGAACCTACAGTTATCACGAACCCCGAAGGCAGCAGAATCACGCCGTCGGTTGTCGGTTTCACAAAAGACGGTCAACGCCTTGTCGGACAACTTGCGAAGCGTCAAGCCGTCAGCAATCCCGACAGAACAATTTCTTCAATCAAACGTCACATGGGCGAAAGCTACAAAGTTTCAATCGACGGAAAAGATTATACGCCACCCGAAATTTCCGCAATGGTTTTGCAAAAGCTCAAAGCGGACGCGGAAGCTTATCTCGGCGAAACAGTCAAACAGGCGGTTATCACGGTTCCCGCTTACTTCAACGACGCACAACGTCAAGCGACAAAAGACGCCGGCACAATCGCGGGCTTGGAAGTTTTGAGAATAATAAACGAGCCGACTGCTGCCGCGCTTGCTTACGGCTTGGATAAAGATAATGACGAAACAATTTTGGTTTTCGACTTGGGCGGCGGCACTTTCGACGTATCGATTTTGGAACTCAGCGAAGGAACTTTTGAAGTTAAGGCAACCAGCGGCGATACACATCTTGGCGGCGACGACTTCGATAAAAAAGTTATGGATTGGATGGTTTCCGAGTTCAAACGCGATAACGGCATTGATCTTTCCGCAGATAAAATGAGTGCGCAACGTCTTATCGAGGCGGCGGAAAAAGCAAAAATCGAACTCAGCTCCATGACTTCGACAAATATAAATCTGCCGTTCATAACTGCCGACGCAAGCGGTCCGAAACATTTAGACTTAACATTGACAAGAGCGAAATTTGATGATCTTACTCGCGATCTCGTCGAAAGAACAATGGGACCGACGCGCAACGCAATGAAAGACGCAGGCTTGTCGGGTAAAGATATTGACAAAATAATTTTGGTCGGCGGCTCGTCCAGAATCCCCGCCGTTCAAAATGCAATTCGCGAAATTTTAGGCAAGGAACCGCACAAGGGCATCAATCCCGATGAGTGCGTTTCAATCGGCGCGGCAATTCAAGGCGGCGTTTTAAGCGGCGAATTCGGCAAGGATAATAAAATTCTCCTGCTCGACGTAACTCCGTTGTCTTTAGGAATTGAAACTCTCGGCGGCATTTGCACGAAGATTATTGACCGCAATACCACAATCCCGACGCAAAAATCTCAAATTTTCTCGACGGCGGCGGACAATCAAACCAGCGTTGAAATTCACGTTTTGCAGGGCGAACGCGAAATGGCGGCGGGCAATAAAACTCTCGGACGTTTTGTCTTGTCGGATATTCCGCCGGCACCGAGAGGTATTCCGCAAATCGAAGTTACTTTTGACATTGACAGCAACGGTATCGTAAACGTCTCGGCGAAAGATAAAGGCACGGGGCGCGAGCAGAAAATTACGATTCAATCTTCAAGCGGCATGAGCAAAGACGATATTGATCGTATGGTTAAGGAAGCGGCGGCGCACGAAGCCGAAGATAAAAAACAACGCGAGGCGGCTGATGCCAAAAATGACGCCGAACACACCGTTTATCAAGCGGAAAAAACTTGCAAGGATTTTGAAGGAAAAGTTGAAGACGGCTTGATTAAAGATGTTCGCAATGCCGCGCAGGCTCTTAAAGAAAAACTCGACAGCGGCGACACCGAGACTCTTAAGAAGTTGACGGAAGAAGTTCGTCAAGCACTTTACAAACTCAGCTCGGCGGCTTATCAAGCGGGCGCGGCTAATCAGCAGGGCGAACCCAATACAGATTTCACTCAGCAACAACAACAAAGCTCGTCAAACAAAAAAGACGATGACACAATCGATGCCGAGTGGTCTGATACAAAGAAATAATTTTCGATAAATCACACGCAGGGGAGGGAGACAAATTCTCTCTCCCCCTTGTTTGTTTAAGGAGATGATTTTATGGCGGAGAAAAAAGATTATTATGAAGTGCTCGGCGTCAACAAAAATTCGACGGATGACGAAATAAAAAAAGCCTATCGCAAATTGGCGCGGAAATATCATCCCGATTTGAATCGCGACGATCCGAAAACTGCGGAAGCCAAAATGAAAGAGATCAACGAGGCTTACGACATTTTAAAGGACAAGGAAAAGCGGGCGCAATATGATCAATTCGGTTTCGTCGATCCGAGCGGAGCTTATACGAACAGCAGCGGCGGTTTCAACGGAAATATCAACATGGAAGATATTTTCAGCGGCATGGGCGGCGGCTTCGGAGATATTTTTGAACAATTTTTCGGCGGCGGCGGGGGAGGAGCTCGTGCTCGTCAAAAACGCGGTCCGGAACGAGGCGCGGATCTTCGTTACGATTTGAGAATTACTTTTGAGGAAGCGGCTTTCGGTAAGGAAATGTCTATTAAAGTTCCGCGCTTTGAAAGTTGCGAAGAATGCGGCGGCACGGGAGCCAAAAAAGGTACAACGCCAGATGAATGTCCCGATTGTCACGGAACGGGTATGCGCCAGACAACAACGCGGACGCCTTTCGGAGTAATTTCAAATGCTCGTCCTTGCGAACGTTGTCACGGCACGGGGCAGATTATCAAAAATCCTTGCGAACATTGTCACGGCGTCGGGAAAGTGAAAGTTGAACGCGACATAAAAATCAATATTCCAAAAGGCGTTGACGAAGGACAAAGATTGAGAGTTTCGGGCGGCGGACAGGCAGGCGAACGCGGCGGCAAGCCCGGCGATCTTTATGTTTATGTCAATATCAAGCCGCATAAAATTTTTACCCGCAACGATACCGAAGTTCATTGCGAAGTGCCGATAAGTTTTGTGCAAGCGGCACTCGGCGCGAAGATTGAGGCTCCGACGATTGACGGCAAAGTTGATTTGACAATTCCCGAAGGAACTCAATCGGGCGCGGTGCTCAGAATTCGCGGCAAAGGAATTCCTTTTCTGCGCGGAGAAGGGCGCGGCGATGAATTCGTTAAGATAAAAGTTCTCACGCCCAAAAATCTCACAAATAAACAAAAAAGATTGTTGCGCGAGTTTGAAGACGGCGGCTCCGACTCAACCAACAATCCCGAAAAAAAATCTTTCTTCGACAAGCTTAAAGATTTATTCGATTAAATTTTTTCCGACAATCTCCGTGTCAACGCGGAGATTTTTTTATTCGTTCGGCAAAGTCAAAGAAGCACGAATCCTTCCGACGGAATCAAAAATAAGATATTTATTTTTTCCGAAGCGTGAAGTCAAAGTTATGTGATTGCTGTTAATGTCCGCCTTGCCGTCCGAATTAAAACTGATTTTATTTTTCGGCGAAGAAATTTTTATGCCTTTTGAAAGATAATGCGGCTCGCGAATGGGGTTGTTTTCATCTGCAGCTCTGAAAACTTGGTAATAATTTTTATCGGGATAAATAATCAAAGTCGGTTCCGCGCCGGTGTCGGTTATAATTCCCGTGCCGCCCGTGCCGATGTCCGAAATTGTGGTCGAGCGGCTCATTTCCTGAATAAATCGCAACTCGCTGTAAAGCCGTTTGGTTTCATAATCAAGAGAAACGCTGTCGATAAGTCGAGCGGCATTCGGAACGGCTGAACTTGCCAAAATCGCGATTATCATTGTCGCCAAAATTATTTCCAGCGTTGCCAAGCCCTTTTGCATTTCGTCACCTGAAAAAAAATCTGTCGAAGGGAGATTCTTCCTTTTTCGGCTCATCTTTGGAATAAGCTCCTCTTGCCGCGTCGCGAATAATTTTGCCGCCCGCAATTTCGATAACGCGCCGTTGCATTTGATCTACGATCGTTTTATCGTGCGTCGCCATGACAATCGTAGTGCCCGCCGCGTTGATTCTCTGGAAAATATCCATGATGTCCCAACTTGTTTCGGGATCAAGATTTCCCGTCGGCTCGTCGGCAATGACAATTCGCGGATCATTGACAATCGCTCTGGCTATCGCAACACGCTGTTGTTCGCCGCCCGATAACTGCGCGGGAAAACTTTTGAACTTATCGCGCAAGCCGACAATATCCAAAACGGTATTGACGCTCCGTTGCATAATTTTTCGCGGAGCCTCGATAACTTGCATTGCGAAGGCAACATTTTCATAAACGGTTTTGTCTTCCAACAATCGATAATCTTGAAAAATCACGCCGAGAATTCTCCGAAGGTAAGGAACTTCTTTCGGCTTGAGTTTCGTAACGTCCTTGCCGTTGACAATGACGCTTCCCGAAGTCGCAATTTCTTCATGCATCAAAAGTTTCATCAGCGTCGATTTGCCGCTACCCGAAGTCCCGACAATAAAAACAAATTCGCCGCGCTCAATGTCGAGACTGACTTTGTCAAGCGCAAGAACATTATTTTCCTTGTAAATTTTCGTCACTTCTTTTAAATGAATCATCGAATTTTTCCCCTACAATAAATTTGTCACGTCGAAAATCGGCAAGATGACTGCGAAAACCAACGTCGCAACAATCAGCCCCGCGATAAGCGTCCCGAAAATTTCTGCCTTCGCCGGCAACCCGCGCAGGATTTCTTCAACTTCAAAATCCGCCATCGATTCGCATTGCCGCAACATGTTTACCAATTCGCCGCCCGCTTCGCCCGTCACGATTAAACCGACATAAAGCGGCGGAAAATTTTCTTTCGCAACCAAATCGCCCAAATTGCCGCCGCGTTCAACCGAGAATTTTATCTCGGTTAATTTTTTTTGCATGAAAAGATTTTTGCTCGCCGCCGCGCAGAGTTTTATCGCCTCGTCCAAAGTCACGCCGCTTTCCAACAAAAAACTCAATCGCCCGAAAAAATTTCTCAGCTCGACTTCGCGCAGGAGTTTGATTTTCATCTTTAATTTGTCCGATAAAAATTTTATCGCTTTAACACGATTATAAACCGTTGCGAAAAAAATTCCGCTCAAAATAAATCCGAAGACGATTAAAATCAAATGCTCCGAAAAAAATTTCCCGCCGTGCAAAAGAATCAAAGTCACGAGCGGCAATTCGCCGCCCTGCTCCGCGAAAAAATTTTCAAAGACGGGCAAAGTCACATTGACTAAAATTATCGCCGCGAGAAATGCCGCCAGCAATACAAAAAGCGGATAATACATTGCGCCGCGAACTTTTTTTTCCGTCGAATAATTTCTTTCAAGTTGCGCCGCAAGCCGCGCAGTTACGTCTTGCAAATTGCCGCTCGCCTCGCCGATTTCCACAGATTGTATTGCGTCGCCGCCGAAAATTATTTCATAACGTTCCAATGCCGAAGAAAAATTTTGTCCTTCACCGACCGCCGTTACAAGTTCATTTAAAATTTTTTCTGAAGGATGATTTTTCGCCGCGCCCGCCAAAGTTTTCAGCGAATCATGCAAAGTCATTACTCCCAACATGACGCTTAATTCTCTGAAGAAAACCGAGTTCCATTGCCCGCCGAGTTTCATTTTCAGCCAAAAATTTTCCAACGATTTCGCAAAACTTTCTTGAGTTTGTTCGAGTTTGACGACGGTCACGCCCTGATAATTCAAAGCGGCGTAGGCTTCGGAATAATTTTCCGCCTCCAACGTCCCGACCATTTCGGCTGACGAAGAATCATAACCCTTGTACTTAAACTTTTTCATAACCGACCGCCTTTAACGCCGCGTCCATTGTTTGCATACCCTGCGCCCGTCCGCTCATCATGACGTTTTGCAGTTGAACGTATTTTCCTTGCCGAATCAGCGAACGCGCCGCCGGATTTGCCAACAAAACTTCTGCCGCGCAAGTTCTTCCTTTTGAAGTTTTGACGAGCTGTTGAGAAATTATCGCGCTGAATTCGTCCGCGAATAAATCTCTGATGGCGTCGCGCTGAACGAGCGGAAACATTGTTTCGACGCGCATTGCGGTTTCCGCCGCCGATTTTGTATGGAGCGTCGCCAAAACCAAGACGCCCGCCGCCGATGCCTCAAGTGCCGCGTGCATTGTCGCCGCGTCGCGAATTTCGCCGATTAATAACACGTCGGGCATTTCTCGCATTGCCGTCCGCACCGCGTCCGCGAAGTTCAAAAAATCTTGTCCGAGTTCCCGCTGGCTTACGAAAGATTTTTCTGCC
>FLNX01001745.1_pt1 | contig 16762 bp, 15 predicted proteins | sample 1140341 | NCBI WGS metagenome assembly FLNX01 (sample SAMEA3878208, study PRJEB12797) | bioreactor metagenome | biome: Moose rumen | place: Sweden | collected 2011-10
GGCTTGCAGGGCATCGCGGCTCATCTTCGGGTCTGCCTCGTATGGCTCTTCGAAAAAGCCCGCCTGAAACAATAAATTATAGAAGGTATTGGCATTCTCTGCCGTCGGGCGTTTCTCAAATTGGTTCAACGCAGCATCAAAAGAAGCTACAGAAGGCGCAGGACTGCTGTCGTCAGCAGCAATAGACGGGAAAGGCAACAACGTTAATATGCAGAGCAATAGGAAGCTAAAGAACGTTTTATTCATGATGTAAACAAGATTTTTATAGCTTGCAAAGATACGATTATTTTATCAAAAGAGCAATTTGTGTCCGAAATAAACAAGCAACCATTGCTATAGGCCAATAAAAACGGGGGGTAAAGGAAAAATTGAACATTTTTTGATTGATTTCTTGGTATGGAAAGTGTAAAAACTCACATTTTTCCGCCCATAACATACATATAATAAGAGTGTTATACCTCAAAGTATGCACAATGTCCGCTGCATGTCCGCTACATGTCCGCTAAAAAGGGGCACTTTTTTCACAAAAAAACGGTGAGTTTTTTGAGGAAAAATTGAACATTTTTTACTTGCCTTCCGGCAACGGGTTATTACCTCACTTTTTGAAGTTGCGGACGAGGACATAGGTATCCCTCCAAGTCGTTTGCAAAGATAAGAAAAATATATGAACCCTACCAACCATGCGTTCACTTTTTATTCAATTATAACCATGCGACTCAGTTTTGCTATTAGTTTTGCAAATTTGATAAAATAATAGTATCTTTGCGCGGGATTAATATAAGTCTTAACCTCCATGGATGAGATATGGTCATTGATAAATGAGATGTCGCCTTACCTATTGTTAGGCTTTGGTTTTGCGGGTCTGCTGCATGCTTTTGTGCCCGCGACGCTCTACCAACGCTATTTGGGTAAGAACAGTTTCTCGTCGGTTGCATGGGCAGCCCTGCTCGGTGTACCCTTGCCGTTATGCTCATGCGGTGTGATTCCCACGGCGATGTCGCTTCATAAAGAAGGTGCCTCAAAAGGAGCCACCACCTCTTTTCTGATTGCCACCCCGCAGACGGGCGTTGATTCCATTCTTGCCACCGCCTCTTTGCTCGGCATTCCTTTTGCCATACTTCGCCCCGTGGCAGCCCTCATGACCGCCCTTATCGGCGGCGAAGCGGTAACGCTTTTCACACGAGATGAGCAGCAACAGAGCCATGAACAGAAGCAGGAAACCAAAGACAGACGCACCTTTGGGCAGCGATGTATCGAAGCCTTGCGCTACGGCTATGTGGATATGATTCAAGACATAGGGCGGTGGCTGGTATTGGGTTTGATATTGGCAGCGCTCATCACCATCTTTGTGCCCGATGACTTTTTCCTGCAATTTGCCGACACGCCATTGCTCAGCATGCTTATGGTACTTGCCATATCTATTCCGATGTATGTATGTGCCACAGGGTCTATACCGATAGCCGTGGCATTGATGCTCAAGGGCATAACGCCGGGGGCAGCACTCGTACTATTGATGGCAGGACCGGCATCCAACATGGCATCCATTCTGGTCATCCGCAAAGTGATGGGTCGCAAGACACTTTGGATATACTTGCTGAGCATCACCCTCGGAGCCATATTGTTCGGTTTAGGTGTGGATTATCTGCTGCCGCGAGAGTGGTTTACTGCCCATCTGGTGGAGTCGCATGCCTGCTGCCACAATACGCCTGCCGTGTTTAATATCGTATGCAGTATCATTTTGGGTGGTCTGCTCGTGTATGCACTGATTAAACGGTTTGTGCCGAAGAGTCAAAAGCCGAAAGAAGAAAGTCAGAAATCATATATTATGGAAACAAGAGTATTCAAAGTGGACGGCATGATGTGCAACCACTGCCGAACCAATGTGGAAAAGGCATTGCAGGAACTTCCCGGAATAGAAACTGTTGAGGTGGACCTTGCAGCAGGTACCGCCACGGTGAAAGGCACTGCCAGCGACGAAACCGTCATCCGCGCTATCACCGACCGAGGCTACGAAGCAAAACGACAATAATTTATGGAAACCTATCATATCAGACATATCATTCATCGCCTGCCCGGCAAAGTCATACACCATGTCCCCCTGCCCCACCCTGACGTAACGGAAGGACAGGGCGCGCGGGAGAAGGTAGGCGAACTATGCTCTCAATACGGCTATAAACACGCATTGCTTGTTACCGACCAGACTCTTCACCGGCTCGGCTATGACCGCAAAATAGAGCAATCGTTATCTGCGGCTGGAGTGGCATACGCACTTTATGCCGATATCAATTCCGAGCCTACAGTGGCATTGATTGAGGCGGGACGTGAGGCTGCCAAAAACTGTCAGGCAGACTGCATCATCGCCTTGGGAGGCGGCTCTGTGATGGACACCTGCAAGATGATAGCAGCCGGTGCCAAAATGCCGCATTTTAAGACTCAAACCTTGCTGCAGAAATTTCTCGTAGTACCCGACAATACTCTCCCCCTGATAACCATCCCGTCCACAGCGGGTACTGGAGCGGAAATCACAGTAGGCGCCGTGGTCACCAACAACCGAGGCAAGAAAGGCTCCACGGTTGTGATTGGATTGGAGGTGGCACATGTCATCCTTGACAGCGAACTGACCATTCATGCGCCCGTGAGTGTCACTGCTGCTTGCGGAATGGATGCTCTCAGCCATTGTATAGAGGGGGCCGTGGGCGATGTGGAATACAACGAAGAGGATATGAATAAAAGTCTGGAAGGAGCCAAACTGATATTTCGCAATCTGCCCCTTGTGTTGAAGGAGCCTGAGAACAGCGAAGCAAGACTCTGCATGTGTCGGGCCGCCATGTACGGGGGCAATGCCATCAACACGCAGTTAGCGGGCTATGTGCATGCCTTTGCCCATAGCATAGGTGCTAAGTATCATCTCTCTCACGGAAATGCCATCACACTATGCATGCTGCCGGTGTTGGAATATCAGAAAGAAGTATGCTTGAGCAAATATGCCATGATAGCCCGCTATTGCGGTATAGCAAGCGGGGATAAAACCGATTCAACGGCTGCAGATCTGTTTCTGAAAGCCGTAGAGAAGCTGATTAAACAATGCGGATTGGACAAACTCGCTTTGCCTGTGCAAAAAAAGGACTATGCCGCCTTGACACGCATGGTTGTGGCCGACTCCATCAACTACTCTGCCCCCAAGACCTTCAGCCAAAGCGATATACATAATATACTACAGCAATTAACTAAGTAAAACCGATGGCGGAATTAAGAATAATAAAAATTAACCCTTGACGAAATGCAAGTAAAAAATTTGGCAATTTTTCCACTCGAAAATCACTCCGTTTTTTACCCCCCAAAGAGCACCTTTTTAGCGGACATACAGCGGACATACAGCGGACATCGTGCATACTTTGTGGTATAATATTCTTATTATGTGAATGTTATAGGCATAAAAATGGCCATTTTTACTCTCTTCCTGCAAAAAAAACACCAAAAAAAATTTGGCAATTTTTCCACAACTGATAATCCCCTCACTGCCGTCGCATGACAAATCAATACCATGCCTTCCTCAACAAGGTAAGAGTACTGAAAATAAACCTATTGGGAAAATTATGTAGGGGCTGTATTAATTCCGCCAATGGGTTAAGTAAGTAAATAAATAAATCAATAACTACAAAGATATGACTGAATCAGATATTCGTGAAATTGTGTCGGCGCAACGCCGCTTTTTCCGCACGGGGCAGACATTGCCCGTCAAATGGCGTATTCAACAATTAAAAAAACTGAAGGCTGCCGTCATTCAGCACCAAGATGAGTTTCTTGATGCTTTGGCGCAAGACCTCGGCAGAAGCCGTGTGGAAGCCTATCTGTGCGATATCGGACCTATCATCGTTGAGATCAATGAGATGATTCAGGGACTTCGCCGATGGGCACGACCGGAAAGACATTTCAGCGGACTGATGTGCTTCCCGAGTCTATGGACCAAAGTGTATAAGATGCCCTACGGAGTGTCGCTCGTCATCAGCCCCTTCAACTTCCCTATTCTGCTTACCATAGGCGTGGTGGCGGCAGCTATGTGCGGAGGAAACACAGTTGTCATCAAATCAAGCAGCAAATCTGCAGCAAGCACGGCGGCACTGAAAAAGTTCTTTGCAGAGGTGTTCCCGCCTGAATATATCACCCTCATTGACGGCGGTCACGACATTGCCGACCTCTGTCTTGCGCAACGTTTCGACAAGATTTTCTATACCGGATCGCCTGCCGTGGGAAAACATGTGCTTGCCGAAGCTGCCAAGAACCTCACTCCCGTGGCGCTCGAGTTGGGCGGTGAGACCGGCAACTGGTGTGTCATTCGCAAAGATGCCGACCTACAGGATGCCGCCCGAAAGATAGCCTTCTTCAAAGCGCTTAATTCAGGACAAATATGTATCAACATCAATCAGATAGCCGTGGCTGAAGAAGTGGCAGAACCGTTCATCGAGGAACTACGAAAGGCCTTCATCGCCGCCTTGGGCGAGCAACCTGTCAGCAACCCCGACTATCCGCGACTCATCACCACTGCCGCTTTCGACAAGTGCCAAAAACTGGCTGACGAATACCGGACTCGCATTGTATTCGGCGGCGAAGGCGACCGCGAGACCTGTAAGTTCGCCCCTACACTCATCTATCCTGTCGATATCAACGAAGACATCGTTCAACACGAACTCTTCAATCCGCTTTTGCCGATAGTGCCATTTAAGGACGAGGAGGCGGATAATCTGATGGAAACGATTGCCGACCGGGAGCATCCCTTGGCGATGTATCTGTTTACGAAAAACATGCGCTGGGCAAACCGCGTGATGCAAACGCAGCAGTTCGGTGGAGGATGCATCAACGAAGTGTGCATCCACATGATGGTGAAAGGCGTACCTTTCAATGGCACTGGCCATTCGGGTATGGGTGCCTATCACGGCGAATGGGGATTCCGTGAGTTCACACACCCGCAAACCGTACTTAAAGGCAGCACACATTTCAATCTGTCTCTTCGCGAACACCCCTACAGCGGAAAAGCAGGAGACCTGAAAATGAAGATACTACGATTATTTGAAAGATAATGCTATGGATAAATTTTCGCCAGAGATACAATCTCTTCGCACTGATATTGAACAGCTGATGGGACATGCCATGCGCACACCGGCTGATTTCAATCTCCTCTCCTTGCAAGTATGGAACGATTGCCACGAGAATATCTCTCCCACCACCCTTAAACGCCTATGGGGGTATATTGATGGGGCTGCCATTCCACGACACAATACACTCTCTGTTCTTTCGAGGTTGCTTGGGTATGGCGAATGGGATGATTATCTGCGCCAATTGCCTATTCGCAATAACATAGAGAGCGAATTATTCACAGGGGACGGTATCAGAAGCAGTGAACTGAAGAAAGGAGAATCGATAGAAGTGGCATGGCTACCCAACCGATGTTGCGTATTCCGCTATGAAGGAGAACAACGGTTCACTGTCATGGAAAGCTCTAACAGCAAACTGCAGGTGGGCGATACCTTCGCGGCGGCATGTTTCTTGGTGGGCAGACCTATGCATCTTGACAATATAGTTAGAAACGGACAGGCGCTAATGAATTACGTTGCAGGAAAAAAACACGGATTAACCTATGCAAAACGAATCGACAAATAGCAGTACTTCAGGATTCATGACGACAGAGACTTTCAGTCATGAGTGGACCGACCTCACGCTTTTGCAGAAGCGGAGACATTGTCTTGTCTATACAGCCGTGCGCTATGGCAGACGTTTTCTTCTGAAAGCCTTACACCCCGAACATGCGCAACTGACTGAATATCGGCAACAGCAAGAGCGGGAATTTCGCTTGGGCGTTTCCATCAACCATCCTAACATCGCTGCCACCTATTCCTTAGAGAAAGTCAATGACTTAGGCGAATGTATCGTGCAGGAGTTTGTTGAGGGTCTCACCCTCTCTGAATGGTTGCATACCCATCCGACTAAAGAGGCTAAGAAAAGAGTCTTGCTTCAGATGTTAGATGCTCTCGAATATCTCCATGGCAGACAGATGGTGCATCACGACCTCAAACCTGACAATATACTCATCACACGCAATGGTCAGAATGTCAAACTGATTGATTTCGGGCTCAGCGAGACCGATGATATGGTCAACCCCACCCCGAATGACCTGCAGCAGGACATTCTTCGCATTGGGCAACTGATGAACAACCTTTTCCCGCGCCGATATGCACTCATTCTCCGCCGTTGCAAAAAAGGAAGCTACGCCAACATTGCAGCGCTGCGTCGTTCTCTTCAGCGCCGGGAACGTTTGTATAGGGCACTGCCCGTTGTGCTCTCTATTATATTACTGATAACAGCCTCTGTGTTCATGTATCTATCTCTTAAAAATCAAAACTCCGAACAGCAACGCTATGAACAGACGCTCAGCCTTATTGACAGGTATATCGACCATGAACGCGAGCAAATGACAGAGATGGCTGATCGTCAGGTAAGTTTCAGCTCCTCCAATCCGGAGGATTTGATTGCCTGGAGTGCTTATATAACCGAATATTCCGCTATAAGAAAGCGCCAATGGCAGGTACGTGATTCCTTGATAGAGACTTTAGATGAAAATGACCCTTTGCGAACACAGATATTTGTCATCTGGGGACAAAAAGAATCAAAACTCGACAATGAAATCTACCCCTTGATATTGGAGAAACTGAAAAAAAATTAAGCCGACTATCGGGTAACAAAATTTTCCCGCCGACGAATTTAAATGTAAAAAAATGTTCAATTTTTCCGTAAAACTTATAGAGGACATCAAGAGCCTTTGAAAACAATAAAAATTTGGCAATTTTTCCACTCTAAACTCACTCCGTTTTTTTTCGAAAAAAGTGCACCTTTTTAGCGGACATATAGCGGACATGCAGCGGACATCGTGCATACTTTGTGGTATAACGTTCTTATTATATGAAAGTTGCAGGCAAGAAAATGGCTATTTTTACCCAATACCGGCCAAAAAAAATCAATCAAAAAATTTGGCAATTTTTCCCCAACTAACAATCTTCTCACCATCGTCTCACGACGGATGAATCCCATACCTTCCGCCAATTGGGTAAAATACTGAAAACTAAACTCATTGGGAAAAATTCTATACGCACTATATTTATTCCGCCAACGGGTAAACTTTAGAAACGGTCTAACATGATTGTTAGATAATCTCTGCCATAGGGGTTGCCCCATGTACTCACCCTTACAAGCCTATCCCCTTCTGGCCAAGGTTCCGGACACAGCACATTTTTTTTGCATATATAAATCTTTCTTTTTATCTTTGTGGCGTCATTATGGAAATGACGTATTTGCGTCTCGCAGAATGACAAGACATATTGAATTATAGCGTTTGCTGTTTGTTCGACACGGCTCTGAAACCTAGGAAATTTCATAACGTGTAAATACCTAAGAACAAAATGAGCAAGCGTCCTTGCAGTAGCATGGACGTTTCTTGTCGGTATTTACTGGTTTTCCTAGGACCACAGAGCATGGACAAGAAATCGTCTGTGCTTTTTTTGTGCACATACACCGCCTTATCCAATGCATAATTCGCAACAAAAGCACGCTTGCTAACAATAGTGGCAATTTATGATAGCAATTGCAATAGTGGCATATTTATGATAGCAATTGCAATAGTGGATATTGGTGATAGCAATTGCAATAGTGGCATATTTGTGATAGCGATTGCAAAAGTAATGCATTTCTTTCACACTCACACCGCCCCACCCCGAAAAGGACCAAAAAGGACTTTTAATATGAGATTTTTTTGTTATATTTTTGCAAGCGAAAAAAAATGATAACACCATGAGAGGACTAACATTTTCATTGAAACGTGCTATAGGCATTAGCGGGTAAAAAAACAAAGTCGCCCGTAAAACAGGCATTCCCACCACTCGTCAAGGCCTCTAACGCAAGGTGGGTCACGTAGCTATTTCAGCCATCACTGGCAAAAGAAAATAACACTAACTTAAATCATTTATCATTATGGCAAAAACAATTAAATATGGTGAGTATCAAATCACCAAGGCAGACAACGGAAGCATTAGTGTTCTAAAAAAAGACGAGCCTCAGAAAAACACTATGGCTGCATTGCGTGAAATAGCAGACCTAATTGGCTTGACGCCAGAAGATGGTTGGAATACCCAGCAATTTGGTGCTAAGCTTATTAAAGCCATTGATCAACGACTTGAAAATGGTATTGATGAGGAGGAATTCCTTAAACATTTCGCACCAGCGGAAACACAGAAAAAGAAACTAGCTCCCGCAATGCGTCTAGTTCAACTCGCATTAAGAACTTGTGTCAGCCCGGAAGATGGATTCCAAGCAGATTTGTTTGATTTGGATGAACTCATGGATATTGCCGTTCATTTTGGCTTTGAACGCGACGATATTATAGATGCCTACAATGAAATCATGGAAAGTGGCGAGTTACTCGCAATGGATGAGATTGTAGAAGGCGTCAATGTAGGTTTAGCCGATGCAATTATTGCTACTTGTTGCGGGTTCTGTTTGACAAGTGACGAGGTTTACAAGTATCGTATTGCAACCATTCATGGCTTCTGTAAGGAATGTGGCTTAGAGGGGCATAGTGTTACCCTTTGGCTAATCGAATTTCTAAAGAAGAACTACGAAGACACGGCTTCTATGCCAAAGTTCGAGACGATTGACTTCTAATTAATTTGCAATTGTTTAACCTTAAAAACAACAAAGTTATGGCAAAGTATGATTTTAAAGATGGTGTTGTAGCCTTCAAAGAAGGTACAATTATTATTGATTCTGATTCTTGTGATGGAATTGAAGAAGCGCAAATTAAGAAAATTGTATTACCCCAAAGCATTCGTGGTATTGAAGCCGAGGCTTGTTGGGGTTACAAGAATCTAGTTTCAGTAGAAATGCCTGATTCTATTAAGTTTATAGGCGAAGATGCTTTCCACGGATGCAACCTTGATGAGGCTACACTCAAAAGAGTAGAAGAAGTCCGAGAACAGCAAATTATCGACAAAGACACCACATTCCAGTTTGTGGATTACACCGATTATTTCAATGATGATATGCCGGAAGCCTATTTCGAAGACGATGAATTCCGTGAGGATGCAGACACAGAAAATCTTGAAGAAGATATGCTGAGTCTTATTAGCAAAGTAGAGGATGAAGATATTGAACCGGACGATGAAGTCGAAGGTATTGATCTTGGTCGTCCCGGACTATATATCCAAGACGTTGATGAGCGCCTATATGCTTTCGTTTGGAAAGGAATAATCGTTATTCGTTACGAATAAAAACAAGGCAGGCAGGATTGGGTTTCTGCCTGCTTACAAAAAAAACATTGAAAATGGAAATAGAAGATAGAATGCGAAAGATTATAGAGCAAGCATACTCAATTGTTTGTTCAAAGATTATATCTGGAAGAATCACTATTCATAATGAAGCATCTCTACAATTGCAACTAGGAATTGTACTGAAAATTTTAGGAGCACTTTATGAATTTGGTAAAGAGGATAAATTTTCAATCGAATTCGAACATACATTCATACTCACTAAACCGACTAATAAGTGTAAAAATAAACACGCCAGAGCTGATATCTATATGGAACTTACCGATGGGAAGGATGTTTGCTCAGCTATTATTGAATTAAAATATTTCAAGAAAAAGAATGCACGCCAGCCAAATAACCGATATGATTTCTTTGCCGATTTAGAAAACTTGGAACAATATCAAGACCAAAGGAAAAGCCAAGTGAACTATCTTATTGCAGGAACTGACCATAATCATTATTACTCTAACGATGAACCATTAAGTGCTGATACCGGGGATTTTAATTTTAGGGATGGAATGAAATATCACGCAGGAACAGTTCTTCAATACAAAACAGAAAAATCATACGGGAATGATATCGAATTAGCTCATGATTACTCATTTAACTGGGATATTTTTGCCCCATATGCATTCATTATTGTGAAAGTTTAATAATTAAATAAATACTTCAATAACCATGTACAATGAAAAAATTGAAGCCCTCATCAGTGCAGCACTGGCTGACGGCAAGTTAACAGAAAAAGAAAAACAAGTACTCTTTAAAAAAGCTCAAGCCGAAGGCATTGATCTTGACGAGTTTGAAATGGTCTTAGACGCTCGTCTCGTAGAATTAGAAAAGGCAGAAAAAGAAAAAGCTGCCGCATCCGCTCCCAAGTCCACCAAATATGGCGATGTACGCAAATGCCCCGTTTGCGGAGCTATGGTTCTGGCTCTCGCCGGCACTTGTCCGGAATGTGGATACGAATTTTCAGGAGTGGATGCGAATTTATCATCAAAACAGTTAGCAAAACTATTAGATGATATTGATAAAAGAAAGTTAAGTAGCGATGAATATTCTCATAGTTATTATGATACATCTTATGCAATTAAAGAAGCAAAAATCGAATTAAAAAAGCAAGCCATATTAACATTTCCTATACCAAATACAAAATCAGATTTGTTTGAGTTCATTGCAGCTCTACTTCCAAAAATTTCGGAGCAGGGATTTAGAAAGGCATATCGTACAAAATTGGAGGAATGTATACTTAAGGCACATTCTTTATTCCCAAATGATGCGGCATTTACTCCTCTTATGGCGGAGTATGAAAGTTACAAAAAAAAGAACTTGCTGAAGATAATAACAATCACTACAATAGGTGTTCTATTGTTGGGAGGGATTATTTTTATCTGCGTGTTTTTCCCAGTGCGAAGCGCACATTCGCAGGATAGTGCCTACTTAAACAATAAGGCAGTAGAGCAAGTCCATAATGGAAAACTAAAAGCTGCAGAAAAAACATTATTAAGATTCAAAAGGTACTATTTCTCAGGAGAGAAGATGCAATATGGCTACGCAACTCTCATTGATGCATATCTAAGTCAAGAGAATATATCGGAAGCAACTAGGATATATTCAATGTACAAAACATCTTGTGGTGGAGATGTTGATGATCGGTTGGCGTTAAATATACTAGGCGCACCCATCCGAAAATATTATTATTCTCAGCAAAATTATGAAGAAGGATGGAAATATATTGGCATTAACTTTGAAGGTGCAATAGCCTACCTCCCTTTGTGGCAAGCATATTATAATTGCTATACTGAACTCTTTGACTATATGCGAGAGAATAATCAGAGCAATGATGCCATAAAATTTCTTAATAAACATGCCGAAACATTCCGTCGTTTAGATGAATGGAGAGGGGATGACGCATATCGTCAATACAATTACAATAAGTCTTACAAAAGCCTTATCAATTACATAAAGCATAAATGATGCTGTTTGAATTATGATAAATCTGCAAAACGAGATAGAGAATTGTCTTCGGATGATTCGAAATAGCAACAATAAGGAGCAAAACTTTCAAGGGCGTTTATATTCCTATTTCCTGAGATTCGAGAAAGAAGGATATATTGTCGAAATGGAAACAAATGTACATGATGACCATATTCCGTTTTTTCCAAAAATAGAATATGAAAAAAAAGAGATAGATCTCCTTATATATAAAGAGGATTATTCCGAGAAGTATGCTGCTGAACTCAAGTGGATTTATCACCAAAATGGTTCTGGAAAGTGGCATTATTATGATAATTTGCCGGAATTTGAGAAGGATGTGAAATTTGTACGACAACTTGTGCAGCAAGCCAACTTTGATGAAACATGCAGTGTTGTTGTAATAGATACAGATAAAGAGAAATTAACAAATCTCCGAGCAGATCGTAAAAATAAAACAGAAGAGGAGAAATTTGAAAAGGGATATATCTGTGGAGAACATTTTGCTCCCAGAAAGAAATTATATGGAACATTTGAATACTTTATAGTTCCTTTTCATAAATAATCACAGAATATTAAACTCTAAATAATACAACCATGTACGACGAAAAAATTGAAGGCCTCATCAGTGCAGCACTGGCTGACGGCAAGTTAACAGAAAAAGAAAAACAAGTACTCTTTAAAAAAGCTCAAGCCGAAGGCATTGATCTTGACGAGTTTGAAATGGTCTTAGACGCTCGTCTCGTAGAATTAGAAAAGGCAGAGAAGGAAAAAGCAGCTGCTGCCGCTCCCAAGTCCACTAAATATGGCGATGTCCGCAAATGTCCTGTTTGTGGAGCAATGGTTCCTGCTCTTGCCGGTTCTTGCCCAGAATGCGGATACGAATTTTCAGGTGTGGATGCTAATTTATCATCAAAACAGTTGGCAGACCAACTTATAGCCATTGAGAAAGAATGCGAAGTGGAAAAACAAAAAGAGCTTGATAAATTTAAACCTACATCGTGGCGCTCTAGTGACCAAGCAAATGAGGTGGGACTAGAAAAAGATCGTCTTGATCAGAAGTATAAAAAACTTGCACAGCAAAGAAGAAAGACATTGATAGAGTCTTTCCCTATTCCGAATACCAAATCTGATTTATTTGAATTTATTACCACGTTACTACCCAAAATTAGTGATAGACAATTAGGAAAAACATATCGTGCAAAATTGGAGGAATGTATATTAAAAGCTAGTACTTTATTTCCCAATGATCCGACTTTTGTAAAAATTACCACTCAGGCACAACTTGATATTAAAAAGCATAAGCAACGTAAGTTAATCATTATTTTGAGCATTATTTGCGTTGTCGTGCTGGGTGGAGGAATTCCTACCATTTGGGGCGTAACACATAGCACAGCATATAATCAAAGGAAAATTAATGAGTATTTAAATCAAGGGCTACCAGAGAAAGCTGTTAAATATTGTTTACGGGATTATAAGGGAAACATCAATGATCAGTTAAAAATAAGCAATGCATTTGCAAAAAAAAAGCAAATAGATGAGGCATTAAGATTATTTTCTCTTCAACATTCCAAAGGGGATGGTGCTCCAATAGAGATTATTGATGCTTTGATAAAGGAGAAACGATACAACGAAGCATTAGAGTGGTCTTCTAATGTTTACACGTATGGTAATACTGTGTTCCTAATTATTGATGATTATTGCGCAGATGGAAAAAAACAAGAAGCTTATGCATTCCTAAAATCTCATTCTGTAAACAATATTGGTAGATATGATAAATTGCGGGAAAAGTTCAATTCAAATGATCTTGACCGCGAAATAAGGAAATATATTGATAGGTATTGAATTTATAATGGCTCTTATGGATAGTGGAATTATTATAGCATTAATACTTGGAGTTGCAAGTATAGTAAGTTCAATTTGTTTTGGGTTAGTTCCCAATGTTCGGAAGAATAAACTTGATAAATTAGAAGCACAACGAGATAAATTATTTCGTGATATCAGTTTGTTTTATGATATCGAAGATGAACTGTTGAATAAATTAGAAACTTATGGCTGCAATAAAAAAATGACTAAACAAGAGATACGAAAATTAGTCTCTTCAAAACATGCAGGCGAAGTGTTAAGTAAACTATCCAATCCAAGCGAATACAAAAAACACCTTTAATAACCATGGGACTTTTTAATCGCAAAGAAGGCGGATTGATGGATGTCATCCGCTGTGACGAGGAGCAATACCTCGTGTGGAAGTGGAGGCCGGCTGGACAAGCGGCAAATACCACAAGTAAAGAAAATGCTATCCGTTATGGTAGTTCATTGCGTGTCAAGGACGGAGAAACGGCTGTCTTTGTCTATAAAAAAGACGGAGAACAAGTAATGGACTTTATACAAGGTCCGTACGATGGAACTATCAAAACGGACAATTTCCCCGTTTTGACAAGTATAGTTGGAGCGGCCTTTGGGGGCGAATCTCCTTTCCAAGCGGAAGTGTACTTCTTCAACATGCAGGGAAATAACCAAATTAAATTTGCTGTACCGTATTTTGATGTAGCAGATCCGCGTTTCCTTGATTTGGCTGTGCCGGTAGCTGTACGTGGCTCGCTGACGTTCAATCTGACGGATGTACAACAGTTTATTAAACTGAATCGCTTGATCGATTTCGATTTGGATAAATTCCGTGACCAGATAAGCGGAATGGTGAAGAAATTTGCCAAGACGTTTGTGACCAATTGTCCTTCACAAAACAATATTCCTGTTTCACAGATTGAGCGTAAAATTGATGAGATTAGCGACTTGATGCAGGCTCGTCTTGCTCCGCAATTGGCAGATGATTTTGGTGTAAACCTCAAACGCTTGGATATTTCGGCAATCGAGATTGACAAGGAAAGTCCTGAATACGCCGAATTTGTTGTTGCTACTAAGCGTCAACAGTTGCGCCGTGTAGAAATAGAGACGGATGTTTATGAAGAAAGCGCTCATCTTGCAGTAGAAAGCCAAAACTTGCAAGCTCATGCTATCAATAAACAAGCGGAAGTCCTTTCTGCGGCAGCCAATAATCTCGGTCAAATGGGACAAATGGCTGGTGATGGCGGAGGCATGAATCCTGTCGGAATGATGATGGGAATGGGTGTCGCTGCCGGAATGGGGCAGCAAATGGCTGGTATGATGGGTGGAATAACACAAGTTCAGCAACCTCAAATGCCACAACAACCCACTGCAGGCGCACCTGTTCCGCCTCCGGTTCCCGGCGCAGTAAGTTATATGTTGGCCGTGAATGGACAACAATATGGCCCATATAACATGCAGCAATTACAACAAATGGCCCAATCAGGACAGTTGACTGCACAATCATTAGTTTGGTGTCAAGGAATGGCAGCATGGGAACTTGCGGCTAATAGGCAAGATCTGGCAGGATTGTTCGCACCTGCGGCTCCTCCGATGCCACCAACACCGCCAACTGTATAAAATGATGAAATTATGAAACTGAATTTATTTCCAAGTATCATAGCTATAATTGCCAGCGCTTTAGTGGCGTTCGGATTATATAGTTGGTGTCGCTTTGAAGATATGCGATTGTTAGTTACTATCTTTGGTGGTGTCAGCTTATTGTTGACAGGTGGCACAATGTTGGCTCTTTCCGCGGAAAAACCACGTACAACGGTGAATTTGAGAGTAACATCCGGTGTCTTTGCTTTCTTATTACTTGTAAGCAACGCCATATTTTGCGCAGTCACAACATTTTCTATGGCACTCTATGTGCTAATTAATGGCTTTTTGTTGCTGGCATGGGTAATTGTTCTGTATGCACTTATTCATGCATCTCGAAAGCTATAACTACAAATTATTTGTACTTTCAGCGTACAAAATAAAATGTAATCATAAAACAGAACAGGGGAGTTTGCGCTCCCCTGATTTATTTACCCCAATACGGGCAAACGATCTTTGACATCGTATATAGAAAGACTCAAAAGAGTTTACCAGACCATAACTCTTGTAAAAAGTCGCGGATAAAGATTACCCGTATCCCATCTTCTGTCTTGCGGTTAATTGGATCCCACGAAACAATCATCCGGTCAAAAAGGGGGTATTCTTCCGCAAAAGCCCGTAAACCTTTGAGATGCTTGGGTTGCACCATATCAGCAGACTTAATCTCAATGGCGACACAGTTTCCAATAATTGCATCTACTTCATTTCCTGTATATGTATGCCAATATGACAATTTTTCATCGCTGTTCTTGTAGCCAAGATATGCAATAATTTCCTGAATCACAAAATGCTCAAATGCGTGTCCGTATTCAGGAGTACCGCGTTGCAGGTCTTTTCTATGCAGCAAATAATTGGCGATACCAACATCGAAATAGTAGAATTTAGGCGCTTGTACTTCTTTGCGTTTCAGAGATTTATGATAAGCAGGTATCATATAGCCGACCAATGTGTCCTCCAATATGGAGAAGTATTCTTTGATAGTATTTGATTTAACGCCGCAATCGCTTGCTATGTTGGAATAATTGACTATTTCTCCATCAGTAAGAGCCGCTACTTCCATAAACCGCTCGAATGCATCGATATTGCGAACTATCGCTTCTGCTTTAATCTCTTGCTGCAGATATACATCAATGTACGCAGACAATAAAATCTGAGGACGTTTAGATAAATAGTGGGTCGGAATCATGCCGACATTAATTGCTCGGTCAATATCCAACTCAGGAATTTCTGTAGTTACCAAAGGATATAGGTAACAAGGAAATGCCCGACCTCCTAAGGTATTTGCTCCTTTCCGGCGTAGTTTGCGAGCACTGCTTGCGCAAATGATAAACCGTATATCAGTCTTAAAAATCAAGCGATGAACCTCATTGAGCAACTCAGGAACCTCCGTTATTTCATCAATGATGACGGTTGAGGTGTTACTATCTGCCAACTGGTCATATAGCACACTTGGTCGATTCTTATAAATCCTCCGAACAGAGGCATCCAAAAGATCAATATACATCGCATTAGGAAAGGCGTTTTTCAAATAGGTTGACTTGCCTGTTTGGCGTGCTCCAAAGAGAAAAATACTCATTTCCTCCAGGATTTCGTTGACCGATATAATTCGTTTAAACATACAATTAAATACTTAAATTCTTTAAATACTATTGCAAATATTCGTTGAAAATTTTAGATACAATCTATAATATTCATCAAAAATCTCTTGCAAAGGTACAAAAAACTTTCAATAGTGCAAATTTTTCAAGAAAAAAAGACTTTGAAAAGTCGTTCTTTGCGCAAAAAGTATCTTTGGAATAGTTCCTTTAAATATAACCCGCTGACGAATTTAAATGTAAAAAAATGTTCAATTTTTCCGTAAAACTTATAGAGGACATCAAGAGCCTTTGAAAACAACAAAAATTTGGCAATTTTTCCACTCTAAACTCACTCCGTTTTTTTTCGAAAAAAGTGCA